>Ga0105240_10007874_pt1 | contig 15370 bp, 19 predicted proteins | sample KBSC54metaG_FD_80426 | JGI IMG/M metagenome (GOLD analysis project Ga0105240, IMG submission 80426) | Corn rhizosphere microbial communities from Kellogg Biological Station, Michigan, USA - KBS C5-4 metaG | ecosystem: Host-associated > Plants > Roots > Rhizosphere > Soil | place: Michigan, USA... | reverse complement strand
GCCATCGGCGCGATGGTGGACGGCGCGGTGGTGATGATCGAGAACGCCCACAAGCACGTCGAGGCGTGGCGCCACGCGCACCCGGGCATGAAGCTCGCGGGAGACGAGCAATGGCGCGTGATCGGCGATGCGGCGGCGCAGGTCGGCCCCGCGATCTTCTTCTCGCTCGCCATCATCACGTTCTCGTTCGTCCCGGTGTTCACGCTCGAGGCGCAGGAGGGCCGGCTCTTCGCGCCGCTCGCCTTCACCAAGACCTACGCGATGGCAGCGGCCGCGGGCCTCGCCGTGACGCTGATCCCGATCCTCATGGGCTACCTCATCCGCGGCCGTATCCCGGACGAGGCCCGCAACCCGCTCAGTCGCGCGCTCATCGGCGCATATCGCCCGCTGCTCGAGACGGTGCTGCGCTACCCGAAGACCGTCATCGCGGCGGCCCTGGTGATCCTCGCCGCCACGGCGTGGCCGGCGCTGCGGGTGGGCGGCGAGTTCATGCCGCCGCTCGACGAGGGCGACCTGCTCTACATGCCTTCGGCGCTTCCCGGATTGTCGGCCGGCAAGGCGTCCGAGCTCCTGCAGCAGACCGACCGCCTGATCAAGACGGTGCCCGAAGTGGCCACCGTCTTCGGCAAGGCCGGACGGGCGGAAACGGCGACGGATCCGGCGCCCCTCGAGATGTTCGAGACCACGATCCAGTTCAAGCCGCGGTCGGAATGGCGCGCGGGCATGACGCCCGAGAAGCTCGTGGCCGAGCTCGATCGGATCGTGCAGGTGCCGGGGCTTTCGAACATCTGGGTGCCGCCGATCCGCAACCGTATCGACATGCTCGCCACGGGCATCAAGAGCCCCGTGGGCATCAAGGTCGCGGGGACCGACCTCGCCGTGCTCGACCGCATCACGCGGCGGATCGAGCGCACGGTGAAGGATGTGCCCGGCGTCACGTCGGCGTTCGCCGAGCGGCTCACGGGCGGTCGCTACATCGACGTGGATATCGATCGCACGGCCGCGGCGCGCTACGGGCTCAACGTGGCCGACGTGCAAGCCGTGGTCTCGGCCGCGATCGGCGGCGACAACATCGGCGAGACGGTCGAGGGGCTCCAGCGCTTCCCGATCAGCGTGCGCTATCCGCGCGAGCTGCGCGATTCGGTGGAAGCGCTCCGCGCGCTTCCGATGCTCACCGAGCGCGGCGCGCAGATCCGCCTGGGCGACGTGGCACGCCTGAAGGTCGCCGACGGCCCGCCCATGCTCAAGAGCGAGAACGCGCGACTCTCCGGGTGGGTCTACGTGGACATCCGCGGCCGCGACCTCACCTCGGCGGTGCGCGACATGCAGGACCGGGTCGCGCGCGAGGTGAAGCTGCCCGCCGGCTACTCCATCACGTGGTCGGGCCAGTTCGAATACTTCGAGCGCGCAAAGCAGCGCCTCGAGATCGTCGTGCCATTCACGCTCGCCATCATCTTCGTGCTCCTCTATCTCACGTTCCGCCGCTTCGGCGAGGCGCTCCTCATCATGTCGACGCTGCCCTTCGCGCTCGTGGGCGGCTTCTGGCTGGTGTATCTGCTCGGATACAACATGTCGATCGCGAGCGCGGTGGGCTTCATCGCGCTGGGCGGCGTGGCGGCCGAGATCGGTGTCGTGATGCTGGTCTATCTCAATCAGGCGATCGAGGCGCGGGTGCTCGAAGGTCGCCTCCGCGGCGAACGCGACCTCGTCCATGCCGTGATCGAAGGCGCGGCGCTGCGCGTGCGGCCGGTGGCGATGACCGTCGCGGTGATCATCGCGGGATTGCTGCCGATCATGTTCGGCTCGGGCACGGGCTCGGAAATCATGCAGCGCATCGCGGCCCCGATGGTGGGCGGCATGCTGACGGCGCCGCTGCTGTCGATGTTCGTCGTGCCGGCGCTCTTCTTCCTGATCCGCCGCCGCGCGTGGCGCGGCGAGGAGCATGCGCCGGCCGCATCGGACGCGGCGGCGGATTTTCCCTCTCCCTCGATATCGGAGGATCCATGAAGATTGATCGGATACGGGTGGAACACCTCGGCGCTCTCCTCCCGGCGCTCATTCCATGCGTCGTGTCCGCGGCCGGGAACCCCGAGCGCGGCGGGCAGGTCTTTCGCGAGTGCGCGGCGTGCCACTCGACGGTCCCGGGACGCCAGATGACGGGGCCCAGCCTCGCGAACGTCTGGGAGCGCAAGGCGGGAACGGTTCCCGGTTTCACGCGTTACAGCGCGGCCCTGGAGAAATCGGGCGTCACGTGGGACGCGGCGACGCTCGACACGTGGCTTGCGAATCCCGCGGCGTTCATTCCGGGCACCGCCATGTCGTTTCAGGGGCTGGCGGATGCGCAGTCCCGCGCCGACGTGATCGCGTACCTGAAGGCGGTCGCCGAAGGTCGCGCACCCGCGGCGGGAAAGAACGGACCCGGGATGGGGGCAATGATGGGCGGAATGATGGGCGGCTCCCGCATCGACCTGAAGAGCGCGTCACCCGCGGGGCAGGTGACCCGGCTCACGCATTGCAAGGACACGTACACGGTGACGACCGCGGACGGTCGCGTCGAGAAGGTGTGGGAGTTCAACCTGCGCCTGAAAACGGATTCGAGCGACCTCGGCCCGCGTGAAGGGCATTCCGTCGCGATCGGCGCCGGCATGCAGGGCGATCGCGCATCGATCGTGTTCGCCAAACCGGCCGAGATCAGCCCCTTCATCGGCGCGGACTGCCCGGGGACGCCGCGATGAGCCCATCGCGCGCGTTTCCCGGATGGCGCGTCGCGGTGCCGGCCGTCGAAGAGATCCACGACCGCTTCGACATCGGGCATTCGACGGTGCAGGTGGAGACCGCGAGCGGCTCGGCACCGTGCGCGCTCGCGCCGGACCACGGGGTCTGAGGCGGCGATGCAGGCCTGGGAGGCGGTGCTCGATTTCTGGTTCGGTCCGCTCGATGCGCGGGGTAAAGCGCGGGTCGCCTGGTTCCGCAAGAATCCTGCGTTCGATGGCGAGATCCGCGAGCGCTTCGGCGCGTTGCATCGTGCGGCGGCGCTGCGCGAGCTGGAACCATGGCGCGCATCCCGCGAGCCCATGCTCGCCCTCGTGGTCGTCCTCGACCAGTTCTCGCGCAATCTCTTCCGGGGCGACGCGCGCGCCTTCGCGCAGGACGCGCACGCGCGGGCGTGCGCGCGCGAGGCGCTCGAGCGCGGCGACGACCTGCAGCTCCTCCCCGTCGAGCGCCAGTTCCTCTACATGCCGTTCGAGCACAGCGAGGATCCCGCGGACCAGGACCGCGCCGTGGATCTCATGCGCTCGCTGGAAAGCTTCGAGGCGACGCGCGACTTGACCCAGTGGGCCGAGAAGCACCGCGCGATCATCCGCCGCTTCGGCCGGTTCCCGCACCGCAATGCCGCGCTCGGCCGGCCATCGACCCCGGCCGAGGAGGCGTTCCTGGAGGAGCCGGGCTCCGGCTTCTAGGGCTTGCGCTTCGCCGTCGCCATTCCCGGGACCGCGGGCTTCTTCTTGCCTTTCCGCAGGCGGGTCTTGCCGTAGCTGCCCTTGAACACCTTGCCCTTGAAGCTGCGCTTGTCGCCCTTGCCCATGAAGCATTCCTCGCTGAAAAAAGACGATTGTCCGCTACTCGGCGTCCGGCTGCTTCTCCGGGCGCGCGAGGTCGAAGGCGGGAAGCGCGAGGCAGGCCTCGTTCACCGCGCGGATGCGGGGGTAAGGCGCCATGTCGAGCTTCACGCGCGCCGCGTTCGCGACCTGGGGGACGAGGCACGCGTCGGCGAGCCCCGGCGCGTCCCCGAAGGCGAAGCGGCCGCCCGCGCGTTCCGCGAGCTGGCGCTCGATCGCACGGAAACCCTCGGCGATCCAGTGGGCATACCACGCGTCGCGCTTCGCGGCGTCCACGCCCAGGGTGCGCTCCAGGTACTGGAGCACGCGCAGGTTGTCGAGCGGGTGGATGTCGCAGGCGATCGCGAGCGCGATCGCGCGCACCCATGCGCGGTCCTCCGCGCCGGGCGGCAGGAGCGGCGGGAGCGGATGGCGCTCCTCCAGGTACTCGATGATCGCGAGGGATTGGGCGATGCACCGGTCGCCCACCTCGAGCGTGGGCACCAGCGCCTGGGGATTCACGCCGCGATAGGCCTCCGAGCCCTGCTCCCCGCGGCGCAGATGCACGAAGCGGTGCTGCACCTCGAGGCCCTTGAGGTTCAAGGCGATGCGGACGCGATACGCGGCGGAGGAGCGGAAATAGCCGTGGAGGATCATCGCCCGCGCATCATACCTTCCCTATACTGTGCACGATGAGCACCCTCATGCCGCCGCGCGCCCTGGCCGTTCCGGGCCGCGCCGCCATCGCGGAGCGCCTGGCCGCGCTGCCTCCCCTGGCGGAGCTCCTCACCGCGGACGACCTCGAGAAGCAGCAGCTCGCCGGCGCGCAGCCGACGCGGCCCGCGGCCGTGCTGCTCCTCGTCGTGAATCACCCCGGCGAGCCCGCGGTGGTCTTCACGCAGCGCACCGAGCATCTCTCGGCGCACGCGGGCCAGATCAGCTTTCCCGGCGGGCGGAGCGACGAGGGCGACCGGACGCCGGAGCGCACGGCGCTGCGCGAGGCGCAGGAAGAGGTCGGCATCGCGCCGGACCGGGTCGAGGTCCTGGGCCGGCTCCCCGAATACTGCACGTCGACCGGCTATTGCGTGACGCCCGTCGTGGGTTGGGCCGAGCCGCCGCTCGCCTACCGCCCGGATCCGCACGAGGTGGAGGACGTCTTCGAGGTCCCCCTCTCTTTCCTCCTCGATCCGAGGAACCACCGCTACGAGAGCGCTTTCTACCGCGGGCGCATGCGCCAGTACTGGGCGATGCCCTACGGCGAGCGCTACATCTGGGGCGCCACCGCGGGAATGCTCGTGACGTTCCACCGCATCATGGCCGGAGGCCTCGCGGGGGCGGGCGCTTGACATAGAACGAACGATCGTTCTATTCTGGCGGCCATGGCCTCCCCTGCCGCCGCCACCCGCCGCTCCTCCCGGGAGCGCGAACCCGCCGCCCGCGCGAGCAAGGGCGAGGCCACGCGCGCCCAGATCCTCGCCGCCGCGGTGGAGCAGGCGAGCGCTTCCGGCTTCGAATCCCTCACCATCGGCACCCTCGCGGAGCGCACCGGGCTCTCGAAGAGCGGGCTCTTCGCGCATTTCGGCTCGAAGCTCGATCTCCAGCTGGCGGCGCTCGACGAGGCCGCGCGCCAGTTCACCGAGGGCGTCTTCCTTCCCGCGTTGAAGGCGCCGCGCGGCGTGAGGCGCCTGAGGGCGCTCTTCGACCATTGGCTCTCCTGGCCGCGCCGCGCGCACCTGCCGGGCGGCTGCCCCATCGATGCGGCTACCCGCGAGTACCAGCACCAGGCGGGCCCGATGCGCGACGCGGTGATCGAGCGCCAGAAGGAGCTCGACCGGGGCCTCCGAAAGGCGATCCAGCTCGCGATCGACGCGGGCGAGCTCTCCCCCAAGGCGGACGCGCAGCAGGTGGCCTTCGACTTCGTGGGATTGATCCTCGCGCTCTCGCGCGCCGAGATGGTGCTGGGGCACGAGGAGGCGTGCCGGCGTGCGCGCGAGGCGTTCGAGCGCCTGATCCGCGCCAACGCCGCCTGAAGCGGTCGCGCGGATGCGCCGGGGAGCCTGCCCATGAATAGCACGAACGTTCGTATTACGGCGGAGGATGCCATGCAAGAGCGCACGCTTCCCGAAGACGCCCGCCGGCCGCTTTTCCTGGCGCTCGGGGCCTGGGCGGGGCTCGTGGCGCTGGGCGCGGCGGATGGCGTTTTCGCGCGGCTGGATCCGGCGGTCGACGGGGCGCTCGCCGCCTTCGCGACCGCCTTCGCGCTGGCGACGTGCCGCCTCGACCGGTCCGTCGCGGCGGCGGTCGACCGCCTGCGGCCAAGCCTCCTCGCCGGCGCCGCGCTCGGGGCCGATGCCGCGGTCGCCGGCACATTCGCCGCGGCAGGGCTCCCCGGGCTCATCGCCGGGCCGGGCGCCTTCCTCGCTTTCTTCGCGGCGCCCGTCGCGATCGCCGCGCAGGCCGCCGCGGCGGGGCGCCTCGCCGCCCGCCTCAGGTCACGGGCTGCGAGGTCACCTGGCGTGCGCCCGGCCTCGACTTGAGGCGCTCGTAGTAGCGCTCCACGTGGGGACGGGGCGCGCGCGGCACGGGCATGTGGAGCCAGCGGTGCACGCCGCAGCCCACGACGATGTCCGCCGGCGTGAAGCGCTCGCCCGTGAGGAAGGGGCGGCTCGCGAGCTGGGCATCGAGCGTCGCCATGCACTTCTCGGTCTTCGCGATCGAGGCCTCGGCCACCGCCATGTCGCGCTTCTCCGGCGCGGTTCGCACGAGCTGCCAGAAGGCGTCGCGCTGCGCCGGCGTGAAGGTCGTGGCCTGCCACTCCATCCAGCGGTCCGCCTGGGCGCGCTCGCGCAGGTCGTCCGGCCAGAGCGTGCCGGCGGAGTCGCGTGCCGCGAGGTAGCGGACGATCGCGTTGGATTCCGGGAGCACGAACCCGTCCTCCTCGATCGTGGGCACGAGCCCGGTCGGGTTCTTCGCGAGGTATTCGGGCGTGTCGTTCCCGCCGAACTTCCCGCCCAGGTCGATCCGCTCGTAGCGCAAGCCGATCTCGTCGCAGCACCACACGACCTTCTGCACGTTGATCGAGGAAAGGCGCCCCAGGATCCGCAGCATCTCGCTCCCTTCAGGCGCCGTGGGCGCCGATCATCAGCCGGTCGTAGACCGAATATTGCTCGTCCACCTCGTCCGTGTCCGCCCGCCGCTCGCGCTTGACGGTGATCCAGGAGCCGGGTGCGAGCGTCTCGCAGACTTCCGCGGTGTGGGCGAGCTCCTCCTCGGCCACCGCGCGCGCGTCCTCCCACGAGGGCGCGCCCCACGCCTTCACGAGGTGCCAGGCGAGTGCCTCGACCTCCGCCGCGTATTCCTCGTCCGGGACCTCGACCACCTCCGCGATCGTCGAGCGCGCGGCCGAGCCCACGGCGACGAACGACGCTTCGCAATGGCAAGAGGGATCGCAGCGGCGCTTCCCGGTGAAATCGCAGACGGCGTAGCCGCCGCTCACGACGGGCTCGCCGTCCGCCGCCGCGCCGCACGCGCGGAACACCGGATCGTCGGAGTCGTCGAGGCGCACGGCGCGCAGGAGCTTCGGCATTTCGGGATCGGAAACGGACGCGGGTGCCGTATCATACCGGCATGCCCGCCAAGAGGATCGCCATCGTCACCGGAGGCAACCGCGGCCTCGGCCGCGAGATCGCCCGCCAGCTCATGAAGGCGGACGCCTTCGTGGTCCTCGGTTGCCGCGACCAGGCGAAATGCGACGCCGCGCTCGAGGCCCTGCGCCGCGAGGGGCCGAACGCCGACGCCTTTCCGCTCGACGTGAACGACACCAAGATGGTCAGGCGCTTCGTCGAGCACGTGACGAAGCAGCACGGGGCGCCCTCGATCCTCGTGAACAACGCGGGCGTGTATCCCGAGGCCACGTCCTCGCGCGTCGTCGACACGGGCACCTCCGTCTGGCGGGAGACCTTCGAGACCAACCTCTTCGGCGCGGTGCGCATGTGCCGCGAGATCGTCCCGCTCATGCGGAAGCTCCGCTTCGGGCGCATCGTGAACATCTCGAGCGGGCTGGGGCAGCTCCACCAGATGGGCGAGGGGAGCCCGGCCTACCGCGTCTCCAAGGCGGCGCTGAACGCCCTCACGCGCACCCTCGCCGCGGAGGTCGCGGGCACCGGGATCCTCGTGAACTCCATGAGCCCGGGATGGGTCAAGACCGACATGGGCGGAGACGATGCGCCGCGCTCGGTCGAAGAGGGCGCCGACACCGCGGTCTGGCTCTGCCTGCTGCCCTCCAACGGCCCCACGGGCCAGTTCTTCCGGGATCGCAAGCCCATCCCCTGGTGATCGACCGCGGCGCCCGATTCCTCGTGCTCGCCCTCGCGGCGCTGCTCGCGACGGCCTGCACCCGGCTCGCCTACCTGAACGCATCGCTCGCGTACTCCAGCGCCGCGCCGATGCTCTCCTGGATGGTGGACGACTACGTGGGGCTCGACCCCGCCCAGAAGGAGTGGGTGGACGAGCGCATCGGCCGCGCGATGGCGTGGCACCGCGCGCACGAGCTTCCGCGCTACCGCGAGTTCCTCGCCTCGGTGGCCGAGCGCTCCTCGCGCCCCTACGCGGAGGCGGAGGTGGCGCAGGCCTGGGGCGAGGCGCGCGCAGGCTACGACCGCGTGGTGGAGCACGTGCTCCCGGACGCGGCGGAATTCCTCGCACGCATGGACGAGCGCCAGTTCGCCCACCTGGAGCACCGCTTCGCCGAGGAGAACGAGCGGATCGCGAAGGAATCCACGAAGGGCACGCCCGCGCAGCGCCGGCGCCAGTCGTCGAAGCGCCTCGTCTCGCACCTCGAGGAGTGGGTGGGGCGGCTCTCGGAGGCGCAACGCGCGATCGTCTACCGCCGCGAAGCCGCGCTGGTGCCGATGACGGCGGAGCGCCTCGCCGATCGCCGCTACCGCCAGTCCGGGACGCTCGCCCTCGCGCGGACGAAGGACCGCGAGCGGATCGCGGCGGGCCTGAGGCGGCTCCTCCTCGAATCGGACGCCTGGCGGCGGCCGGAGTACGCCGCGAAGCTTCGCGAACGCGACGCCGCGAACTTCCGGATGATCGCGGAGCTGAGCGCCACGCTCACCCCCGCCCAGCGCGCGCACCTGCAGGAGCGCATCCGCGGCTACATCCGGGACATCACCCGCCTCGCCCCTTCGGATTGATCAAAGCGAGAGACGTTTGAACCACAGATGAACACGGATGAACACAGATGATCTGCGAATCATGAGTGCGACGTGACCATTGAGGCATCGCATTTCACTACCACGAGCCATCTGTGTTCATCCGCCCAAGCCTTTCAACCTGAGCCATCCTAAAGCCGGCGCTTGAGCTCCTCCGTCGCGGCGACGAGGCGCGAGCGGATGCCCGGCTCGAAGGCGGAGTGCCCCGCGTCCGGCACGACGGTGTACTCGGCCTCCGGCCAGGCGCGGTGGAGGTCGTCCGCCGAGATGGCCGGGCAGACGATGTCGTAGCGGCCCTGCACGATCGCGCCGGGAATGTCCTTCAGGCGCCGGGCGTTCGCGAGGAGGAAATCCTCCGGGAGGAAGATGTCGTTCACGAAGTAGTGCGCCTCGATCCGCGCGAGGCCGAGCGCCACGCGGTCCGTCGCGAAGTCCGCGACCAGCGCCGGGTTGGGCAGGAGCGTCGAGCACGAGCCCTCGTAGACGCTCCACGAGCGCGCGGCCGGCATGTGGACCGCCGGGTCCGGGTCGACGAGGCGCCGGTGATACGCGGCAAGGAGGTCGCCGCGCTCCGCCTCGGGAATGTAGCCCGAGAACGCGCGCCACGCTTCGGGGAAGATCGCGCGGAGCCCGTAGAGGAACCAGTCGATCTCGGTCCTGCGGCAGAGGAAGATGCCGCGGAGCACGAGCGCGAGGCAGCGCTCCGGGTGATGCTCCGCATAGGCGATCGCGAGCGTGGATCCCCACGAGCCGCCGAAGACCATCCAGCGCTCGATCCCCAGGTGCCGGCGCAGGCGCTCCAGGTCCTCCACCAGCTCCGGCGTCGTGTTCGCCTCGAGGCACCCCAAGGGCGTCGAGCGCCCGGCGCCGCGCTGGTCGTAGACCACGATGCGGTAGAACGCCGGATCGAAGAACTGGCGATGCACCGCGCTCGATCCCGCGCCCGGGCCGCCGTGCAGGAACACCACGGGGACGCCGCGGACGTTCCCGCATTCCTCGTGATACATGCGGTGGGGCCCGTCCAGGTCCAGCATGCCGCTTTGGTACGGCTCGATGGGCGGAAAGAGGGGATGCGGATCGGCGCCGATCGCGTGCTTGTCCGGGGGCATGGGGTTCGCGTTGCGGATTGGTCCGGGAAGATTATCAGATGGCCGCCCGGGCGCCCACGTCTTGTCTTGCTGCGGCGCAATCCTGATATTGGGAGGGAAACGGGCTACACTATGCGGCGTCGCAGCACGACACGGGGGAGAGGGACGGACCTTGGAGGCGATGCTCTACCAGCTCTACGATTGGCAGCGCGCGGCGATGGAGCCGTGGAGGGTCTTTGCCCGGGCCGCCAACGAGCTCTACGGGCACCCGGATAGCCCGCTTTCCTATCTTCCGGGCAGCCGGAACGTCGCCGCCGCGTTCGACCTGATGACCCGGCTCACGCAGCGCTACGAGCGCCCGGAGTTCGGCATCGATTCGGTGCGCTCGGGCGAGCGCAGCTACGTCGTCCACGAGCGCTGCGACATCGAGAAGCCCTTCTGCCGGCTCCTCCATTTCGAGAAGGAAGGCGCGCCCGGCCAGCCGCGCGTCATCGTGTTCGCGCCGCTCTCGGGCCACTTCTCCACGCTCCTGCGCGACACGGTGCGCACGCTCCTCGCGGACCACGACGTGTGGCTCACGGACTGGAAGGACGCGAAGGAGATCCCGATCGCGGTGGGCCCCTTCCACTTCGACGACTACGTGGCCTACGTGCGCGAGTTCCTGGGGTTCCTCGGCCGCGACGCGCACGCGGTCTCCGTCTGCCAGCCGACCGTGCCGGTGCTGGCCGCGGTCTCGCTCATGGCCGCGGACGGCAATCTCCTCCCGCGCACGCTCACGATGATGGGCGGCCCCATCGACACGCGCAGGAGCCCCACGGCGGTCAACACGTTCGCGAAGCACCGGCCGCTCTCGTGGTTCGAGGCGAAAGTGATCCAGCGCGTGCCCATGGCCTACCCGGGCTTCATGCGGCGCGTGTACCCGGGCTTCCTCCAGTTCGCGGGGTTCGTCGCGATGAACCCGGACCGTCACATGGAATCGCACGTGCAGTACTACCACCACCTGGTGCAGGGCGATGGCGAGAGCGCGGAGCAGCACCGCCGCTTCTACGACGAGTACAACGCGGTGATGGACCTCCCCGCGGAGTACTACCTCGAGACCGTGGACCGCGTCTTCCAGCGCCATGCCCTTCCCGAGGGAAAGCTCATGGTCGCGGGCGAGCGCGTGCGCCCGGAGGCGATCAAGGGCGCGGCGCTCTTCACGATCGAGGGCGAGCTGGACGACATCTCCGGAAACGGCCAGACCGAGGCCGCCCAGGGCCTCACGCGCGGCATCCCCGCCAAGGACAAGCAGCACTTCGAGGCGAAAGGCGTGGGCCACTACGGCATCTTCAGCGGGCGCAAGTACCGCGAGCTCATCTACCCGCGCATCCGGGACTTCATCGCGCGGCATGGCTAAGCCCGTCACGCCGCAGGAGATGTTCGACCTGTGGCAGAAGATGGTGAACCCGAGCGCCTACCCGCTCCAGAGCCTCATGTTCCCGGTGCTCGATCCGAAGGAGCTCGAGAAGAAGATCGGCGAGCTCGCGATCGTGGAGCATTGGCTGAAGGCGAACCTCACGATGCTCCAGCTCTCGATCAAGTCGCTGGAGTACCAGCGCGCGATGCTGGAGGGCGGCGAGAAGGCCGCCGCGGCCTTCAAGGGCGAGCATGGGGCCGCTCCCCCGCCGCCGAATCCGGCGATGTGGGCCTGGAACATGATGGCGCAGGCGGGGAAGAGCGTCACCGATGCCGCGCAGGCGGCGCAGCCGCCCAAGCCGGCCGCTCGCAAGAGGCGGAAATAGCGGAGCTCTTATCCGCGTTTATCCGCGGACGAACCCCCTCCTGCCTGACACCCCCTAAGCGGGAATCGTGAGCCCCGGCCGCGCCTTCTCCAGCACGCGGCGGAAGTCGCCGCGGATGCGCTCGAGCGCGCCCTTGGAGTCCGCTTCGAAGCGCAGCACGATCACCGGTGTCGTGTTCGATGCGCGCATGAGCCCGAAGCCGTCCGGATACTCGACCCGCAGGCCGTCGATCGTGTTCACGTCGGTCGCGCCCGTGAATGTCGCGGACTTCTGGAGCTCCGCGATGAGGCGGTGGTTCTCGCCCTCGCGCTCGAGCGCGATGTTCAGCTCCGGCGTGGAGAGCGAATCCGGCAGCGCCTCGAGGACCTTCGACGCGTTCGGCTCGCGCGACACGATCTCCAGGAGCCGCGCGCCGGCGTAGAGGCCGTCGTCGAACCCGTACCAGCGGTCCTTGAAGAAGAGGTGCCCGCTCATCTCGCCCGCGAGCGGCGCGCCCGTCTCCTTGAGCTTCGCCTTGATGAGCGAGTGGCCGGTCTTCCAGAGAAGGGGCTTGCCGCCGTGCTCGCGGATCCAGGGAAAGAGGTTCCGCGTGCACTTCACGTCGAAGATGATCTCGCCCCCGGGATGGCGCGTGAGCACGTCCGCGGCGAAGAGCATGAGCTGGCGGTCCGGGTAGATGATGCCGCCGGATTTCGTGACGACGCCCAGGCGGTCTCCGTCGCCGTCGAAGGCGAGCCCCAGCTCCGCGTCGCTCGTGCGGAGCTTCTCGACCAGGTCCGCGAGGTTCTCCGGCTTCGAGGGATCCGGATGGTGGTTCGGGAAATTCCCGTCCACGTCGCAGTAGAGCTCGATCACCTTGCAGCCCAGGCGCCGGAAGAGCTCCGGGGCGGTGGCTCCCGGCGAGCCGTTGCCGCAGTCGACCGCGATCGTGAGGGGACGGGCGAGCTTCACGTCCGAGATGATCCGCGCGAGGTACGCCTCGCGGATGTCCGCGCGCTCGAGCTTCCCCGCGCCGCTCGCGAAATCGGCGCTGTCCACCAGCCGGCGCAGGTCCTGGATCGCTTCCGCCGCGAGCGTCTCGCCCGCGATCATCATCTTGAGCCCGTTGTACTCGGGCGGGTTGTGGCTCCCGGTCACCATCACGCCGCTGCCCGTCGCGAAATGGTGCGTGCCGAAATACACCATGGGCGTGGCCACCACGCCGATGTCGACGACGTCGACGCCCGCGGCGTTGAGGCCGCGCGCGAGGGCCGCCGAGAGCTTCGGGCCCGACAGCCGGCCGTCGCGCCCGACCACGAAGCGCGAGACGCCCTTCCGCCGCCCGAGCGTGCCCAGCGCGAGCCCGATCACCTGCGCACCGTCGTCCGTGAGCGTGCGGTCGACGATGCCGCGGATGTCGTAGGCCTTGAAGATCTCGGGGGCGACGGAGGTCATGCGCGATGCTCGAAGAAGTGCAGGAGGCGGCGGGGGAGCCATTCGATGTTGCCGGGGAAGGCACCGCTCACGAATCCCACGTGGCCGCCCCGGTCCGGGAATTCTAGCTTGACCGCGTCCGCGACCTCGCGTTCCGTGGGGAGCGCCGATTCGGGAAGGAACGGATCGTCGCGCGAGTTGAGGAGGAGGGTCGGCACGCGGATCGACTGGAGCCACGGCTTGGCGCTCGCGCGCGTCCAGTAGTCGTCCGTGTCGCGGAAGCCGTGCAGCGGCGCGGTCACCACGTTGTCGAAATCGCGCAGCGTCCGCGAGCGGCGCACCGCGGCGGGATCGTAGAGGCCGGGGTGGCGCTCGAGCCGGGCGAGGGCGCTTCGCCGGAGCGACTGGAGGAAATGGACGGCGTACCCGCGCGTGAGGCCGCGCCCCAGCGCTTCACCCGCCGCGGTGAGGTCCAGGGGCGCGCAGACCGTCGCGGCCGCCTCGACGAGCGGGAGGGCCGCGCCCGCCTGCTCGCCCAGCCACTTCGCGAGCGCGTTTCCGCCCAGGCTCACGCCCGCGGCGTAGACCGGCGCCGTCCCCGCGAGCGCCTTCAGCCGGCGCAGCACCCAGTCGACTTCCTCGGAGTCGCCCGAGTGGTAAGCGCGCGGGAGACGGTTGGGCTCGCCGCTGCAGCCGCGGAAGTTGAGCACGCTTCCGCGCCAGCCGCGTACCCGCAGCGCATCGACCAGCGCGCGCGCGTAGGGAGACGAGGAGGAGCCTTCGAGGCCGTGGAAGAGATGCACCCATGGCGCGTCCGCCGGGCCATCGAGGAAATCCATGTCCACGAAGTCGCCGTCCGGCGTGTCCCAGCGCTCGCGGCGCAGGCGCGGCCACGGCGCGGGCACCCAGAGCGCCGCGTACACCGTCTGCAGGTGCGCGTGCGGAAGCCAGCGCGCCGGCGTGAAGGAAGGCGGCTCCTTCACCGCGACGCCGGGCCGGGTGCGGAGGGCGCATGCCATTCGAGGGTGCGGGCGCCGTCGGCGCGGCGCGGTCCGAGGAGGTTCAGCAGCGGCTCGAGCGACGCCGCCGAAGGGCCTTCCGCGCGCGCGTCCCCGGCAAATGCGAGAGCGTCGGGCGGCGCGAAGGTTCCCGTGCCGGCGAGCCGCAGCGGCCCGTCGAGCGTGGTGAGCGTGATCCGCGCGGGGCCGCCTTCGGCCCGCGCTTCCAGGCGATAGGAGCCGAGGGGACGCACGGCCGCGATCGCGAGCGCGGCGTCGCGCCATTCGAGCCGTGCCTCGCCGTGCGCCTCGTGCCCGTCCCACGCGATCGCCGGCGCGGCGAGCGTGACGGCGCCTTCCGGCCGCCAGCCCGCCGCGAGCGGGACGAAGACGGCGAGCGCCGCGGCGTCCGCGCGGGCGTTCACGTCGCGGGCACCGAACGCCGCCGGGCCGCGCTCGACCACGGCGTGACCGGCGAGCCCCGGTCCGGACGCGTCGAGCACGAACGCGATCCGGCCGGAGGCGATCCGCGCGGGAAGGAAGTGCCAGCGCACGCTGTCCACCGTCGCGCCCGGCCCGCTCGCCGCCACGATCGCGCGCGCGTGCCCTTTCCAGAGCGTGCCCTGCGCATCGGCGAACTCGACCGCGCCGGGGACCGAGAGGCGCTCGGCCACGAAACGCGCCGGCACGCTCGCCGCGAGGAAGACAACGTACGCCGCGATGCCCAGCACCGCGAGGGCGGCGGGGCGCATGGCTAGGAGCGGCCCAGGGTGAGGTCCGCGCGGACGCGGCCCGCGGTCGCGAGCGCCTCGATGCGGGCGCGTTCCACCCGCAGGCCCTGCGCCGCGGCGCTGGTGGCCAGCCACTCGACCAGCGCTCCGAAGGCCACGTCCTCGCCCGTGAGCTTCACGTGCCGCGCGTCGGCGAGGACCAGGCGCGCGCCCGGCGGCGGCGTGAGCGAACCCGCGGTGAGCGCCGCGAGCGACGCGGCGGGGCCCGTCCCGGCGGGCGGGAGCGCGCGCAGGCGGCGCGCTTCCCCCGCGTCCTTCCGCAGGGCCTCGACGGCGGCGCGCAGCTCGGGCACTTCGCGTGCGAGGCGGGTGCGCGCACGCTCGAGCGGGATCGCCACGAACGCGATGAAGAGGAGGAGCGCCGCGAGGCCCGCCCCGGCGGCGAGGATCCGCCGCTCGCGCTCGCTCCTCCGCGTCCAGGCGGCCGGAAGCGTCATCGCCGCGCCTGCGCGAGGGAAGCGCCCGGCCCGCGCTTCACGTCGAG
>Ga0105240_10007867_pt1 | contig 15383 bp, 11 predicted proteins | sample KBSC54metaG_FD_80426 | JGI IMG/M metagenome (GOLD analysis project Ga0105240, IMG submission 80426) | Corn rhizosphere microbial communities from Kellogg Biological Station, Michigan, USA - KBS C5-4 metaG | ecosystem: Host-associated > Plants > Roots > Rhizosphere > Soil | place: Michigan, USA... | reverse complement strand
TGTGCGCGTGTTCGGATCCAAGGGCCTCATGCATTATGAAATTGATTTCGGCACCTGGGATACCCCCGACAAGTTGCACGTCACTTCCACGCTCTACATCCAGCGCGGCAAAGACGGCTATGGCAAGCGCGAGGAGCTGAAAGTTCCGCCCAGCGACATGTTCCGTGCCGAACTGGAGATGTTCGCGGAAAGCTGCCGCACCGGTAAATCCGGAGAACTGAGCGCGCACAACGGCAACGTTGCCGTAGCCATGGTGTATGCCGCGCTGCGCTCCATTGAGAACCACGGCCGCTACACCCGGATTGCGGATGTCATGCAGGAGGCACGTGAGCGCCTGGCTGAGAGGAGCGCCATTGCCTAGCCGCTATTTCGTGGAGCTGACGCAGCCGGAGATCGCAGCCCAGTTCAAGAAGAATCCGCTGGTTATTCTGACGGCCGGAAGCGTGGAGCAGCACGGTCCCCACCTGCCGACTGGCACTGACATGTACGCGGTGGATGTCATAGCGGAAGCCGTGGCGGAGCGCCTGGATGGCTTGGTGCTGCCGGGAAGCATGGTGGGCGTCACGCCCTTGCACATGCCCTATGAGGGCACTATCACGCTGAGCCCGGAGACGTACATGCGCGTGGTAACGGAAATCTGCGCCTCCACAGCTAAACACGGTGCGAAATACCTGCTGATCATCAATTGGCACGAAGGCAATATTCCTTCTCTCGCTATCGCGGCGGAACCCCTGCACCGCGAGCACGGCATGACCGTGGTTATAGTGCAGGCCTGCTATGTGGCCGCGGACCTGTTCGGCTCGGAGTGCAACGGGCTTACCCACGGCGGCGAAATCGAAGCTCTGGCCGTGCTGGCGCGACGGCCGGAACTGGTGCACCTGGATCGCATTGAAAACTCCTCGGAGCAGGCGCACGCCAGCAAGATGGATAAGCTGCGGCGCACGCGCAGTTACCAGCCCGTGCTGACCGACGTCCGCTCCATCGCGCCTACCGGCTGGTATGGCAGCCCGCAGCCGGCCACAGCGGAAAAAGGCGTGCGCATGGTGCGCGCCATTGCCGATGCCATCGCCAAAGAGGTAACGCAAATCTTCCGGCAACTCGACGCGGTGCAGGGCGGAGTGCGCGAGATTAAGGAATTGCACCAGGTGGGCTGAGGATGGCGCGAGTCTGCACGCAAGCGGAGGCAAAACGGCTGGGCTTGCCCGGGCGCACGGCCCTGGAGCTTGTTTCTGGCGAAAAAGGGGCGCAGGCGGTCACGCTGCGCCGGGTGGAAATACCGGTTCCCGTGCCCGGCGAAGCTCCGCGTGCGCCGCATCATCACAGCGATTTCGAAGAGTGTATTTACGTGTTGTCCGGCCGCGGCACCACCTTTGCGGATAGCGGCACGTATCAGTTGCAGGCCGGAGACGCGCTTCTGGTTCCTTCGGGAGAGACGCATGTGACCCGCAATACCGGAAGCGAGCCGCTGGTGCTGTTGTGTTTTTTCCCGGTGGCTGATATTGCCGGCGGAACCAGGGAACCAGGGGTTCGATCCTAGACGGTCCAGGGGCCATCGCATGGATGTGGTATGTCTGCGGCCGGAATCCGATTTTCTGCGGGTCGGGGCAATGCCGCCCCCCTCGCTCGCCGTGGTTTATCGCGCGCCGGACAGTTGCGACGTAGGCAAAATAGTGAAGCAGGCTCGCGCTCTCGTGATTCCTGCTGTGGGACCGCGCCTTGCCCCCGCATTATTTGAAGGCAGCAAGCTGGAACTTGTGCAGGTAACCGGCGCCGGGCTGGATCGGTTGGACCAAGCGACGCTGAAGCGCCTCGGCATCCCCGTCGCTAACGTGCCCGCCGCGAGCAATCATGCGGTCGCGGAATATGCGGTTGCAGCTGCCGTCGTATTGTTGCGGCGCCTGGCCTGGGCGGATAGCGAGGTTCGCAAGGGTGCGTATAACCAGTGCCGCGAAGCCCTGGTCGCGGCCAACCTCAGCGGGTTGGAAGGATTGCTGGTGGGCGTGGTCGGCCTGGGCACGATCGGTTTGGCGGCCGCAACCGCATTTCACAAGATGGGCTGCCGGATCTGCTATTACGATCCCGCACCCCGCGACCGCGCTGCGGCAGAGGGGCTGAACGCACGCCAGGTGTCCTTGCGCGAATTGCTGGAGACGGCGGATGTAATCAGCCTGCACGTGCCTTTGCTGCCGGAAACCAAAGGCATGATCGGCGAGCGGCAACTCGCGACCATGAAGCATGGCGCGGTCCTGGTGCAAGCCTCGCGCGGCGGAGTTGTCGACGAACTGGCGCTGGCCGGCCATTTGCGCTCTGGCCACCTGGGTGGCGCCGCGGTGGACGTTTACTCTGGCGAACCACCTGCGGCTGACAGTCCGCTGCTGGCGCTGGCGGCCGAGGGCTGCGAACGCCTGTGGCTCACGCCTCATATTGCTGGAGTTACGCGCCAGGCTTCCCAGGTGCTGTTTCGGACGGCGTGGTCGAATGTGGAACGAGTATTAATTGCACGTCAGCCACCATTGAATCGTGTGTACTGAGAGCTGAGGGACGAAGCAGGAGTTAACAGCGCATATGCTGCGGCGCCGACGCTGGTACACCACCCTTTACGTGCAGGTGATCATCGCCATCCTGCTGGGGATCGCGCTGGGGCACCTGTTCCCCAAGGCAGGAATTGCCTGCAAGCCCCTGGGTGACGCCTTCATTGATCTCATTCGCATGATGATCGCGCCCGTGGTGTTCTGCACCGTCGTGCAAGGCATCGCCTCTATGAGCGACCTGAAGAAGGTGGGCCGCATCGGGGTGAAGGCGCTGGTGTATTTTGAGGTGGTTTCCACCTTCGCGCTCGCCATCGGCCTGGTCATCGGGCACGTGCTGCACCCGGGAGCCGGTTTCAATGTTGACGCCGCCACGCTCGATCCCAAAGCGGTAGCCGCTTATGCCGGGCATGCCGGCGAGGTGGGCATTATTGCGCGGCTCATGGCCGCCATTCCCAAGACTTTCGTGGACGCCTTTGTTAACGGAGACGTGCTGCAGGTTCTGGTGGTTTCCGTCCTGACCGGCTTCGCCATTGCTCTCATGGGGCCACCCGGGGCCAAGGTGACCCGGGCGGTTGAGGCTGCCGGAAAGGTTTTTTTTGGTATCGTTCGGATTATCGTGAAGGCCGCTCCCATCGGCGCCTTCGGGGCTATGGCATTCACGGTTGGACGGTATCGCATCAGCTCGTTATCGAACCTGGCGGCCCTGATCGGCACCTTTTATCTGACCAGCGCCGTCTTCGTACTGCTGGTGTTGGGCATCATCAGCCGCCTCACCGGCTTTTCCATCCTGCGCTTCCTGGCGTACATAAAGGATGAGTTGCTGATCGTGCTGGGCACCAGTTCCTCGGAGACCGTGCTGCCGGACATGATGCAGAAGCTGGAACGACTGGGCGCTTCCGCCTCCGTGGTGGGCCTGGTGTTTCCCACCGGGTACAGCTTCAACACCGACGGCACGAATATATATATGACCCTCTCGGTCCTGTTCCTGGCGCAGGCGACCAACACTCACCTGACCCTGGTGCAGGAGCTGGGAATTTTGCTGTTCGCCATGATTGCCTCCAAGGGCGGCTCCGGCGTGACCGGCAACGGGTTCGTTACCCTGGCGGCTACCCTCGCCGCGGTGCCTTCTATCCCCATTCAGGCGCTGGCGCTTTTGCTGGGCGTGGATAAGTTCATGAGCGAATGTAGGGCGCTGACCAACGTTGTAGGCAATGGCGTGGCCACGCTGGTGGTCAGCCGCTGGGAGGGCGAGTTGAGCGCGGCCGATCTGCGGGCCAGCATGGCTGTCCCCGCTCCGGCAGCAACTACGCCGCCTCAACACGTGCGCGCCGCCGGCAGCTAAGGGTCACCGGATCGCGCCGCTTGACGCGCGAAAGCGCCGACCCGTGTGGGTGATTACAAAACTTTACATTGGCAATTATGCCGCGTTAGTACAATCAAAACGCCATTTGCTCGCGGCCTGAGCGGGTTCGGATTACCCATGTGGATTGTACGTATCGCGCTGAACCGGCCCTATACCTTTATTGTATTGGCGCTGGTTGTCATCTTTATCTTCCCCTTTGTACTGCTGCGCACCCCGATTGACATACTTCCCGAAATCAATATTCCGGTCATCACCATCGTATGGAACTACAACGGCTTGCCGCCGGTGGAGATGGAGCACCGCATCGTCGCCGGGTATGAGCGCTCCCTCACCACGACGGTAGATAACATCGAGCACATTGAATCGCAGACCGTGGTCGGGCGGTCCTTCGTTAAAGTCTTCTTCCAGCCGGGCGCGAACATTCAGACGGCGCTCTCGCAGGTCACCTCCATTTCGCAGACCGTCCTGCACCAGATGCCGCCGGGCACCAACCCGCCGCTCGTCATCATTTACTCGGCATCCACCGTGCCCGTGTTGCAGCTGGGCTTGAAGGGTGACGGTCTTTCCGAGCAGCAGCTGAACGACTACGGCCAGAACTTCATTCGTAACCGCATGGCCACGGTGCCGGGCGCGGCGATTACGTTTCCCTATGGCGGCAAGCAGCGCCTGGTGGCGGTGAATGTTGATATTCCCGCGCTGCAGGCCAAAGGCCTTTCGCCAGTGGACGTGATTGACGCGGTGAATGCGCAGAACCTGATCTTGCCTTCCGGCACCGTCAAACTCGGCTCCACCGAGTACAACGTGGAGATGAACGGCACGCCGCAAACCATCGCGGAACTCAACAGCCTGCCCATTAAGACGGTGAACGGGGCAACCATCTACCTGCGTGACGTGGCTTACGTCAGCGACGGCTTCTCGCCGCAGACCAATATTGTCCGCATGGACGGCCAGCGCGGCGTGCTGCTCAGCATTTACAAGACCGGCGGCACCTCTACTCTCGACATTGTTTCGCGCGTCTACGGCATGCTGCCGGTCATCGCCAGCAGTTTGCCGCGCCAGTTGGTGATGACGCCGCTGTTTGATCAGTCCATCTTCGTGCGTGCCGCCGTCCAGGGAGTGATCCGCGAAGCCCTGATTGCCGCCTGCATGACCGCGCTCATGATCCTGCTGTTTCTGGGGAACTGGCGCAGCACGCTGATCATCGCGGTTTCCATCCCGCTGTCCATTCTGGTTTCCATCTGCGTCCTGAGCGCGCTGGGCGAAAGCATCAACATCATGACCTTGGGCGGGCTGGCCCTGGCCGTCGGCATCCTGGTGGACGATGCCACCGTGGAAATAGAAAACATCAACCGCAACCTGGCTCAGGGCAAGGAAACCGTGCGCGCCATTCTGGACGGCGCGCAGCAGATCGCGGTTCCGGCTTTCGTTTCCACGCTGTGCATCTGCATCGTGTTTGTGCCCATGTTCTTCCTCACCGGGGTGGCCAAGTTCTTGTTTGTGCCGCTGGCCGAAGCCGTCGTCTTTGCCATGCTGGCGTCATATCTGCTTTCTAGAACCCTTGTGCCGACGCTGGCCATGTACCTGCTCCGCGGCCATGGCGGGGAAGAATTCGCCACCGGCACCGGCGTTTTCTCCCGCCTGCAGCGGCGCTTTGCCCACGCCTTTGACCGCATGCGCGCCGCTTACCGCGGCTGGCTGGAGTTCACGCTCGAGCATGCCCGGATGTTCGTGCTGGTCTTCGTGGGATTCTGCCTGGCTTCGGTGCCCCTTATTTTCTTCGTCGGACGCGATTTTTTCCCCAGCGTGGACGCCGGCCTTATCCGGTTGCACCTGCGCGGGCCGGTGGCGCAGCGGGTGGAGGAAACGGCTCGCGAGTGCGATCAGGTGGATAACCTGATCCGGCAAGTGATTCCGCCAGAGGACCTGGCCAATGTGCTGGACAATGTCGGCCTGCCCTACAGCGCCATCAATATGTCCTACAGCAACTCGGGAACTATCGGCACCTCCGACGCCGAAATTCTCATGTCCCTGCGGCCGGGGCACCGTTTTCCAACGGTGCACTACATTGACGAATTGCGGGCGCGTTTGCCGGCGGCATTTCCTGGCACCCAGTTTTTCTTTCAGCCGGCGGATATCGTCAGCCAGATTCTGAATTTCGGCGTGCCCGCTCCCATTGACATCCAGTTGATCGGCCCCAATCGCAACGCCAATTACGCCCTGGCCCAGCAGATCGCCAACCGCATCCAGCACGTTCCCGGCGCGGTGGACGTTCACGTTCACCAGGTGCTCTCGCAGCCTACCCTGTTCCTGAATGTAAACCGCACCCGCGCCCAATCGGTCGGGCTTTCCCAAGCCGATGTCGCCCAGAGCCTGCTCCTTACTTTGAGCTCGAGTTTCCAGACTGCGCCTTCGTTCTGGGTGAACCCCAATACCGGAATTGAATACAACGTCGCGGTGCAGGTGCCACAGTACAAAGTGGATTCCATGCAGGCGCTGGAAAACATTCCGGTGCGCTCCCCCGGCGCTGCCCAGTCTCAGGTCCTCGGCAACCTGGTGCGGACCAGCCTGCAGGCCGAGCCCGTTGTGGTGTCGCACTACGATGCCCAGCCCATGATTGATGTGTTTGCTTCCGTGGAGCGGCGCGATTTGGGCGGCGTTGCAGCCGACGTGCAGAACATTCTCAACGACTACCGGCACCGCCTGCCCCGCGGCACGCAGCTTGAGGTTCGCGGCCAGGTGGACACCATGACTTCCTCCTTTGTCGGATTGGCGGCGGGAGTTCTGGTCGCGATTGTGCTCGTTTACCTGCTGATCGTGCTGAACTTCCAATCCTGGCTGGATCCGTTCATTATTATTACCGCCCTGCCGGGAGCGTTGGCGGGAATCCTCTGGATGCTGCTGGTCACGCACACTACCCTGAGCGTGCCCTCGCTTACCGGCACCATCATGTGCATGGGTGTGGCCACGGCCAACAGCATCCTCATGGTTTCGTTTGCCCGCGAGCGCATGCGGGAAGGGTCGAACGCCACGGCGGCAGCCCTGGAAGCGGGCTACATCCGCATCCGCCCGGTGCTCATGACCGCCTTGGCGATGATTATCGGCATGCTGCCCATGGCGCTGGGCCTGGGCGAAGGCGGCGAGCAGAACGCGCCTCTCGGCCGCGCCGTCATCGGCGGTCTGATCGTAGCGACCTTTGCTACTCTGTTCTTCGTGCCCTGTGTGTTCTCCATCGTGCACCGCCGCACCCGGCCGGGAGCGCGGCTGAGCGCGGCAGGAGCGGCGGACCTGGCCCCGGAAGAGAACTACTGAAGACATGGACCACACGGTAAAGGATCTGCAACACGAGCAAGCGGCTGGCCGGGAGAACAGAGCCCGCCGCGCCCTGGGCGTGTTGGTTATTACCGCTCTGGTTTTGCTCGCTGTTGCGCTCTACAGCATCGCCCAGCGGCGAGCCGAGCGGCGCGTATTGGCCAAGCAGACCGAGCAGAGGGCGGTCCCTTACGTCTCCGTCATTCGCCCCACGGCGGTCAGCGGAGAATCGGAACTGGTGTTGCCGGCCACCATCGAAGCCTACGTGCAGTCGCCCATCTACGCGCGCACCAACGGATATCTCAAGGCCTGGTACAAGGACATGGGCAGCCGGGTTAAGAAGGGCGAACTGCTGGCGGAAATTGACACTCCGGAAGTTGATCAGCAGTTGGCCCAGGCTCGCGCCGATCTTGCCACCGCCAAGGCCAATGCCCAGCTTGCGGCCATCACGGCGGAGAGATACCAGGGGCTGCTCAAGACCGATTCTGTCTCCAAGCAGGAAGTGGACAATGCCATTGGCGACAATGCGGCCAAGCAGGCGGCGGTACAGTCGGCGGAAGCCAACGTGAGGCGCTTGGCGGAGCTGGAATCTTTCAAGCGCGTCTACGCGCCCTTCGCCGGGGTGGTCACGCGGCGCAACGTTGACATCGGTTACCTCATTAATGCGGGCGGTGGCGGCAGCGGCAATCGCGAGCTGTTTGACTTGGCTCAAACCGACCCTTTGCGGGTGTACGTTTCGGTGCCGCAATCTGACGGCGCGCTCATGCGGCGAGGATTGCAAGCCTGCCTGCAGCTGGCCGAATCTCCTGGTAAAAATTTCTGCGGCCAGGTAGCGCGTACGGCCGACGCCATTGATCCGGGCACGCGAACACTGCTTACCGAGGTGGACGTTCCTAATCCCACCGGCGCCCTGATGCCGGGAGCCTATGCCGAAGTTCATTTCGCGACGGAATCGGCCGCCAAGCGCCTCAGTCTTCCCATCAATGCTCTGCTGTTCCGGCCGCAAGGCACCCTGGCCGCGTTGGTCGGTCCCGACAGCCGGATCCGCTTGCAGAGGCTCACCATTGGCCGCGATTTCGGCAACAGCGTGGAAGTGCTGGAAGGGCTGACTCCCACGGATTCCGTGGTCGTCAACCCGCCGGATGCGCTCGAAGATGGCGAGAATGTTGTCGTGAGGAACTCCCAGCCCGTGTCCCGCCCTGCGGCTCAGGACAGCAGGCAATGAAGAGGACCGCCAAGTCGCGTGCCTGCTTGAACCCAGCCCTGGCGACGGTCTGCGCAGCGCTGCTGTTTCTAACCGTTGGCTGCACCGTTGGCCCGCGTTACTCGCGTCCCACCACCCCAGTTCCGCCCGCCTATAAAGTGGCCGGCGCCTGGAAGCAGGCGCAGCCCAGCGAACAGGCTCTGGGTGGGAACTGGTGGACCATGTTCAATGATCCGCAGCTCAATGCGCTGGAGCAACAGGTCAACATTTCTAACCAGAACCTGAAAGCCGCGGAAGCGCAGTTTCGCGAAGCTCGCGCCCTGCTGCGCTACTATCGCGCGGATTACTATCCCTCAATAACCGGCGGAGCCTCTGCCACCCGCGCCCACAATTCTGACAACCGGCAGCCGCACAGCACCATCTTGTCGGGCAGGACTTTCACCGACCTGATGCTGCCGGTCACGCTCTCCTACCAGGCAGATGTGTGGGGCCGGGTGCGGCGCACGGTGGAGGCCAGCCGGGAGCAGGCGCAGGCCAGCGCCGCCGATTTGGCCGCGGTCAACCTGGCCATGCACGCTGATCTGGCACTGTATTACTTCCAGGCGCGCAGCCTGGATGCCGAGGAGCAGCTTCTGAACTCCACGGTGGCCGACTACCAGCACGCCTTGCAGCTTACGAAAAATCGCTACCAGGGAGGGCTCGCTTCTGGCTTGGACGTGCAACAGGCGGAGGCGCAGCTGCAGGCCACCCGGGCCCAGGCCATTGATGTCGGCGTTTTGCGCGTGCAGTACGAGCATGCCGTCGCCACCCTCGTCGGCACTCCCGCGCCTGCTTTTACTCTGCCGCCTTTGCCGCTCAGCACGCCGCCTCCTCCCATTCCCGCGGGCCTGCCCTCGGAATTGCTGGAACGGCGTCCCGACATCGCCGCTGCTGAGCGCCGCGTATCGGCGGCCAATTCCCAGGTGGGAATCGCTACCAGCGCTTACTATCCGGTGCTCAACCTGGCGGCGTCGGCCGGTTTTGAAAGCGGAACCATCACCACCCTCATTTCCGGGCCTAGCCTCTTCTGGTCTGCGGGGCCTGCGGCCGCGGCCACTCTCTTCGACGTGGGCCGCCGGCGCGCCGTTTCCGAGCAGGCGCGCGCGGCTTATGACCAGACGGTGGCAACCTATCGCGAAACCGTGCTCACCGGCTTTCAGCAGGTGGAGGATGAGCTGAATGCTGTTTCGCTGTTGGAGCAGGAAGGGCAGGTTCAAGGCGAAGCCGTCGCCGCCGCGCAAAAAGCGCTGGCCACGGCTACCAATCGTTATAAGGGCGGAGTCACCAGCTACCTGGAAGTGATTACCGCGCAGAATGTTGCCCTGACGAATGAGGTCAGCGCCGTCAATATCCTGGGACGCAGGATGTCCGCTACCGTTCTGCTCATCCAGGCTCTGGGGGGAGGCTGGAAGGCCTCCAGCCTGCCCACCATGGTTTCATCACAAAAGTCCGGCGTTGTTCAGACTGCCCCCTGATTAACCTTGCGAGCCTTTTGCACTAGCCGCCGCGCCCTGCACCACGGTTTGCTGGCTGTAGGCCAGTTTCCAGTTCCCGTCGCGCTTGATCCAGATGCGGGTTACGCGGGTAGGCTTGCCGCCCGGCGCTTGATGTAACGAACTCATCACTACCGTGTCCCCGAAGTCGAACATTCGCGCCGAAACCAGCGGAGCCGGCGCCGAACTCGTCCCGGTCTCCTTCTGCTTATCCAGAATGGCCATCCGATCTTTTTTGTCGAGCGGATGATCGTTCCCGGAGCTTACCAGCATGAACTCGTCGGCCACGTGCGGACCCCAGTTCTGCGATTCGTGATTGGTGACCGCGGTCTCCAGCGCCTGCCAGGAAGTAATCACGCCCCGTTCCGCCGCGTTCTTGGGCTTGTAGGGAATGGTCTTGCAGGGGTTCACACATTCCGTGCCGTGTTTCGCGGCGGTGCCGACGTGGCCTGCTGGCGCCAGCGTGGCTGCGTGGATGACCAGCAGACGCCAGCCCGCCGGGCGCTTCACCCACACCCGCAAAACGTGAGTTTTTCCGCTCACCGCGGTGATTTCTCCCACTTCGCCAAAGGTGATTTCTTTTACCTCGGCGTCAGCGGGATTGCCGCCGGCCAGCGCCGGCAAATCACGCAGTGCGGCAGACTTGCCCACCGTTTTGCCCTGCGTGTCCGTCCACATGAATTCAGCATCGAGCAGCTTGCCGGTTTCTGCCTTATCGCTTTTAGCCAGCGCCTGCACCAGGGCGTGGTCCGCATCTACTACCGCCTGATTGGTCTCCGCGGCAAATGCCCGCCCGGGACCGAACCATGCCATCGCCGAAATACCCAAAATGACTGCCATTCTGACCAGCCGTTTCATGAACAGCCTCCTTCGATCATTGCCAAGTCGGCCTGCCTTACCTCGCGCCCGCATTTTTCAGCAGGGATAAGGCCTTTTTGTAATAAACACCGTCGTAGTATTTGCCGGGCGCCGGCGGATGCCCGTTCCACTCGTGCTCCACCTCAGCCCGCAGCTTGAGCGTGTTCTTGAAGGCAGCCGGATCAAAGCGCGCGTCAGGTTCGTACCCGCCCGGCCCCGTCATGTCAGCGTAGGTCTCGGCCGCTACTTCCGGCGGAAGATGCGAGCCAGTCATCAGCAGGTTGATGACTTGTCGCTGGTTCTTGCGATTGAGCAGCCAGCGCTGGGCCTCAATGTAAGCCGCCAAATATCGCTCCAGCACGTCGCCATGTTCGCGCGCCCACTGGCGGAGCACAAAAGCGCCAAATCCCTGGTAAGGCCCGATGAATTGCAGCGTGGAACCCAGGCTTACGAAGCCCTGGCGCTTGGCCATGATGGAACTGGGCGGGCCCAGCATGGTGCCGGCGTACTGCTTGTTCTCCTTCATCGCCTTCAGACGCATTGGCGTGGCGCCCAGTGCCTTCAGCGTGCAGTCGCGGCCCGCTTCCAATCCGCTGAGCAGCAGAATCCTTTTCAGCTGCAGTGCGTAGGCCGTATTCACCGCATCCACCAGCAGGACGCGGTCACGCAGATCCGCGACTGTTCTTACATCCGGCTGGACAATAAGGTCGTTGGTGGCGCCGTCGCCGCCCATGACGATGGCCACGTCGGCAGCCGAGTTTTCCACCATGAACACGGCGTTATCCACCGCGGCGTGCCCCACATCAGCTTTGCCGCTGGCCAGCATGGCGCGCAAAACATCTGAGCTGTCGGCGTGCTCTTCCTGCAAATCAATGCCGTGCTTGGCGAAGTAGCCGTTCTTCTGGGCCACCACAATGGGCAGGGAAGGAAACAGGGTGACGATGCGGACCGGGGTCATAGTGGGTGCCTGGGCAAACGCCCCGCAGACGACGGCGATCATCAACACTACCAAGCAGCACAATGCGCGCATGTGTTATGTCCTGAGCAGGTGGCTCCTCAGCCAGTTCGCCACCAGTTTGTCCCCGTTCGGATCTCCGCCCATGTGGCCGCCCTCGGGATAGGTGCGGGCAGACTTGGGCTCGCCGTTCTCTAATAGCAGGTACAGATCGCGGATGGTGATCCACGGATCTTTTTCCCCATTGAGCACCAGCAGCGGCGCGCAAGATTTATCGAGCCAGCCTTGCGCCTGCAGCGAAACCGTGGGCGCCTGCCGCCGCAACTCGTCCAGGTCGCGCACGTGGTGTGCGTAAATCATCGAATCCAAAAGTGACCACAGATATAACCTGTCCTGCTGCAGGTGCTCAAACCACTCCCGCTGAAAGGTGAAGTGCGTCGGGCCGCCCCAATCCACCGCCGCCCGCAGCCGCTTGCTTTCCACGTAGGCCATTTTTGCGCCCCAGTATCCCCCATAGCTGCGGCCGATAATTCCCATGCGCGTTCCGTCCACATCTTTGCGTGTCAGCAGGTAATCAATAACGGCGCTGTAGAAGCGGTGCGCGTCGGGCGTGTACCACAGCGGGCATTCGCCATTGCCGGGCATGTCCGTAGAGAAGGCCGCCAAGCCAGCTTCGAGCAGATCAGAGGTCTCGCGTTCTTCCTTGTAAACGTCAATGCCCCCCGTGGCAATGACCACCCCAGGATGGGACACTCCCCTTGGTCGCCGCAGGTAGCCGATAATCTCCTTGCCTTCAAAGGGAATCGCCACCCGCTCCAGCGGCGGATCAAAATAGCGCGCCGCTTTCAAATAATTCTCAATGCACTTGCGGTAGGCGGATTGCTTGGCGGGGTGGTTGATGACCGGAAACTTGCCGATTCCGTAATACATGGAGGCCTTGTGAAAGGCTTCTCTGGCCTCGGCTGGTTTGCCATCAGCTTCGGCTTGCGCCCCCTGCCGCTCCCATGGCTCCGCCAGGCGAGTCCACGCCGCCGCCCAGGGTTCCGGGGCCAGGTCCGGCAGAGAACGGAACACCGCCTTCGCCTGCTCCGGGTCCGCCCCCCGCTTGATGAACTGGCCAAGCCGAAACTTGGCGCCTACGGCGTAGCGCGGACTGGTAAGCAGATTAGCCCCTTCCATTGGACCCATCATTGCGGAAGCAGCGACTGCAGAAGCGCTCGCCTTCTCCGCTCGCGAGACAGTACCCGTTCCCAGCATGGCCCAGGCGGCGCCACCGGCGGTGGTGCGAAAGAATTGTCGTCGTGTGGGGTCTTTCACCATTCCGGTCAACGCCATTGTCCGGCTTTACCCTTCCCGCTTGGCGGGAGAGCTGCTCGCCAGCCAGAAATCTCCTTGGGCGTGGGTATTCTCCATAGTACGGTCGGACCGCAAGGGTTCCGAACTGGTTCGACAGCTGTACCACCGCACGGCTTCCACCGTCAAGAAATTTCGCCGGCAGGACCCACTGAGGCGAAGCATCATCGCTTTTGCCACAGCCGGATATTTATCGTTTGACGACCTGTTTCGATGTCCGGCGCACAAAACAGCCGATCTTTAAGCTTTCCTTAAGGTACATGCGATATGTTTTCGCACTGCGCTGCTGGCTGGCAGTGGGGAGAGCCGGCGCAGATCTTTCCGTTTACGAAAATTTTTAATTTTATGACAATTATTTTCTTGCTTGCTCCGCCAATTCGGCAGTAGCATCCGCGCACATTCATCGTGAGCAGCGTGTTTTTTCGCGCTTCTCGCCAACAAATCTTCTTTCCTCATTATTCGCTCTTTTCTTTTTGGTTTTCGGCCCGCGTTCAGTCTCGTTCAGCTCGAATGCACGAAAATAAAACAGATGCGGACGCTCACCAGGTGTGTTTTTTCTGTCCGTGCAGGTCGGCCCATGGCGGCGTGAAAGGGAGGGATCTACATGTACGCTATGAAGACTCGCTGGAGCTTGTTGCTGCTGGTAATCACTGCGATGGCCGCGCTTCCCGTGCGGGCACAAGTGGCGGGGGCAACCCTGTCGGGAACCGTGACGGATTCTTCCGGCGCGGTGATCGTGAATGCCCAGGTTGCGGTCAAGAATCTGGCCACTGGCGTGGTGCAGTCCACTACCACCAACACCGATGGTTTCTACAACGTTCCTAATCTGCTGCCTGGCAACTACCAGGTCACCTTCGTGGCCAAAGGCTTCGCCAGCAAAGCGGCGGCCGCCACCTTGACTGTCGGCGCCAAGCAGATTTTGAGCCTATCGTTGGCCGTGGGCGAAACCCAGCAGCGGGTGGACGTTACCGAAACCGCTCCCAGCGTTGACCTCGCCACCTCCACCATCAGTGGCGATGTGGTTGGGTCGGAGGTTCGCGAACTCCCCCTGAACGGCCGCGACTGGGGCTCCCTCGCCACTCTGCAGCCGGGCGTGGCCACGGTGCGCACCCAGGAAGCCGTCACGCAGGTTGGTTCTCATGCCCGCGGCCTGGGCATGCAGATGACCATTGACGGCAGCCGCCCCACGCAGAACACCTACCGGCTGAATGGCATCATCATCAATGACTATTCCAACGCCGGTCCCGGCAGCGTGCTCGGCCAGAACCTGGGCGTGGATGCCATTCAGGAATTCTCAGTTCTCACCAGCAACTACTCGTCCGAGTATGGTTTCACCTCCGGCGGCGTCATCAACGCCATTACCCGCTCCGGCACCAGCCAGTTCCACGGCAGCGCCTACGAGTTCATTCGCAACAGTGCTCTGGATGCGGCAAACTTCTTCGAAAACAACAACAACCTGCCCAAGGCAGCGTTCCGCCGCAACCAGTTCGGCGCCTCCGCCGGCGGGCCCGTATGGAAGGACAAGGTCTTCATCTTTGGAGACTACGAGGGTCTGCGCCAAAGCAAGGGCATCACGCATGTGGCCCACACGCCTTCAGCGGCCGCGCGCCTCGGCCACATTCACGACGACAACGGCAATCCCATCACCGTGCCGGTGGACCCCACAATAGCCAAGTTTTTTACTTTTTATCCGCTCCCCAATTCCGGCCTGATCGGTCCGGGAGATACCGGCAACTATGCCTTTTCGGGGGCGCAGATCGTCCCAGAGAATTACTTCACCACTCGTGCCGACGTTAAGGTTTCCGACAAAGACAGCTTGAACTCCAGCTACTACTACGACCGTTCCACCTTTACCCAACCCGACGGAACGAATCAGGTCATGGACCAGTTTGCCGTTGGCCGCCAGGGCGGCTCCCTGGAAGACACGCACATTTTCAGCCCGCAAATGGGCAACACCATCCGTCTGGGCTACAACCGCAGCTACGGCGACGGCCAATTGACTCCCAGCGCCATCAACCCGGCAGCGGCTGACCACTCTTTCGGCATCCTGCCCAGCCTCTACGCGCCTCGCATTAGCGTGTCGGGGCTTACTCCATTTCGCGGCGGCTTGCGCGGCCAGTCCGTCCAGAATTACCTGATGCAGAGTTTCCAGGTTTACGACGACGCGGTCCGCACCGTCGGCACCCACAACATCAAGTTCGGGGGCATGATCGTCCGCATGCATGAAGACCTGTTCGCCCCCTTTATCGAAGATGGCACCGTTACCTTCAAGAGCATG
>Ga0105240_10007866_pt1 | contig 15384 bp, 17 predicted proteins | sample KBSC54metaG_FD_80426 | JGI IMG/M metagenome (GOLD analysis project Ga0105240, IMG submission 80426) | Corn rhizosphere microbial communities from Kellogg Biological Station, Michigan, USA - KBS C5-4 metaG | ecosystem: Host-associated > Plants > Roots > Rhizosphere > Soil | place: Michigan, USA... | reverse complement strand
GACGCGCCTGGCTGCTTGTGTCGTGAATTACGGTGTTCTTCCGGCGGACCCAGTCGATGTGAAGAAAATCAATGCTCAGGTGCTGGTGAACTGTGGCGCTCGCGACCGTGGAATTCCTCCCTCCAGAGTCCGAGCCTTCGAGAAGCTTATGAAGGCGGGTGGACAATCGGCCGATGTGAAAATCTACACCGGAGCTGGCCACGCTTTTGAAAACCCCAGCAATGAGAGTGGCTATCGACCGGATGCAGCTGCGGACGCGTGGTGCCGCACTCTGTCCTTTTTTGCCCAAACCTTAAAAGTCGAAAGCCGCAAGGTCCATTGTGGTGGAGGTTAGGGAAGGTAGTCCCTGCGGTTAGTGAGTTCGTTGTACGATGTCGACCGTGAGCTGCACTGAGTACCTCTCCTGCTTGCGCGTCTCCGTTTCTGGTCAGTAGCCGTCAAACTCTTCCGTGCGGATGTCGTCATCATCAACTCCGGTCCCATTGATCATCGTGTGGAGACCCTTGACCATCCCTGGCGGCCCGGCAATATAGTATATGGGCGACACGGCATCCTTCAAATACCTTGAAAGCATTTCTTTATCGATCAACCCGGTCTCGCCGTGCCAGGGCTGATGGCGATTTGTCCATTTCATTCATGGTCGCGACAAGCTTGTAGCTTGAGTTCTCTTTTTGCAGCGCTTGAAGCTCCGCGAGGAATGGTGCGTCCTCTGGTCGCCGATTCGAATAGAAGAGAAAGATCCGATGAGGAAGTTTCTCTTTTGCCGCACGGAACAGAATGCTTCGGAACGGCGTAATGCCGATGCCGCCTGACAAAAGTACCGCCGTTCGTTTGGCATTGTTATGGAGCGTCAGGTTGCCGAACGGTCCTTCGATCTTCACCACGGTTTCGAGGGGCATGTCCCTTAACACCCGCTTGAAAGCCGTATCGCGCAAGCGGGTCGCCACCATCAGGGCTTCTTCCTGAGGGGCACTCGCCATCGAAAAGCCTCGCTTATTGCCCTCAGGATCGGTCTGGGAAGGATTAAGCAAAGTCATGTCGATAAACTGGCCCGCCCTTGAACGCTCACCCTACTGGTTTCTCGAAGTGGAACGCCATCGTGCGCTCCGCGATCTCTTCCCGGCTTTTCAGTTTGGCGGTAAAAATCGGCCACGTTTCAGCAGCACTCATAGTGTTCCTTCTTTTTCAATACACCGTCCACCGTGCATTCACGTTGCCTCAAGGGTTACGCGGCTGCGCCGTGCGAGCTTGACAATGAGGTCTATGATCTCGGCATGCGCGCCCAATTCGTGAAAGTACCGCCGTCGGAATTCACTCCACTCTTTTGGGTCATGGCCAAACCGGCGACGCAGGGTGGTGCTGGGAAGCACGTCCTTCAGCCATGCGTGCACGTGCAGGCCAGTTTTCTTCACGCCCCGAGGCCAAAGCCTCTCCACAAGAAAACGCGTACCGCGGTGGAAGCAACGGGATCATATGCTCGCTTTAGGTTGATCATTTCGAGCCTCGTATCGTGTCGACACGGGTGTTCTGAGTTCACATCCTAAGCCGAGTGTAGAGCAGGAAACGTCAAAAGTGTGTCAAAAGGGATTGGTGCGATGCCTCGGCGATCAGATTTGCACTATAGTTACAGTTGGCCTCGAACTCGCCACAACGGCTGGTTTGCTTCAGTTTGGCCGTTGCGGGTACCGACGAACAATGTACCGAAGGATGCACTGGGCCAAGATCCAATTGTGCTGAAACGCCACACTCTTCAACGGGTCTTGTTCGTGCCGCGCGGTAATCTGCCGACTTTCATGCCGTTCGAATGCGTTTTTGTTGGATCATGATGTGATTTGTTTTTCCGTTCGTCCGCGGATGCCATTCCGGCTGGATCTGACTGCGTGGGCCTTGCGACGTCGCACGATGAATGCTGTAGACGTTTGGAACGGTGACGTATTGCCGAGTCCTGGCAGTTGGTGACAAACCTGTCCTCGTTGCGGTTACTCAGAATGCGATGATCCTGGACGTCACAGTAGCGGGAGACAATCTTTCTCCTGCGGTTGAGCCGGTCGTCACAGTTGCATTGAAGCGGCTGCTGGGGATCGACGTGGACCTTTCTGAGTTTTACGAGTTCGCCTCACGGCATGCCCGCCTGGCCCAGTTGGTGGAACGGTTTCGCGGGCTAAGGCCCCCTCGTTTTACGAGCGTTTTTGAATGTCTCGTAAACGGAATTACCTGTCAGCAGCTGAGTCTGACGGTCGGGATTGTTTTTCTCAATCGCCTTTCCGAACGCTGCGGTCTGAAATTCGGCCAGGGGATGCACGCTTTCCCCTCGTCCGGAAGATTTGGCCCACCTGCAGCCTGCAGACCTTCGACCGCTGGGGTATAGCGGCAACAAAGCTCGATCGATGATTGGAGTGGCACAGGCAATCGTCGAGGGACGACTCGATCTGGAAGAGCTCACTCAGTTGGACAATAAAGAATGCTTCGAGCATCTCATCGCAATACCCGGAGTAGGACGCTGAACTGCAGAATATGTGCTGCTCCGTGGTTTAGGAAGAACGAATATATTTCCGGGTGATGACGTCGGAGCCCGAAACAACCTAGAACGCTGGCTGCGTCTACGGAAGAAACTCGATTACGAACGTGTGCAGCAAGTTTTGAGGAAGTGGAAGGGCTATGGTGGTCTTGTCTTTCTACACTTGCTTCTCAAGAGCCTCGACGAGGCGGGATGCCTGGACCCTGGCCACAACATCTAAGCCGCAAAGCCGGCTCGATAAACAACGGCTTGCTGCCCACCGACGCAATTGACTCGTCTTCAAGTGCTCCACGCGGGTTAGGGGGTGCAATCGGCGACGTACAAGACCTCGTCTGAATACAAATTGTCAATTCCGGCGATAAAAGTGGGATCCATGAGTACTCGCTTGAGGGTTCCTCCTTTGCGGGTGAACAGCCTCTCAAAGTTTAGAAACGTAAACTCGGGGGCCAGCGGCTCGGGCCCCAGGTTTCGGATTTCCGGCAGGTCGAGGATCGCCTGCTTCGCCCCGCATAGCACCTCCGCAAATTTCCGCAGGTCCGAGAGCACTAACTGCTTCCCGTTGTCCAACTCGAAAACCAAGTGGATAAAGCGCCCCCTTGGCGGTGCGTTGCCGACGGAACGAACTGGCTGCCACTGGCTATGGTGGCCACCGCCGATGGGCTTGCGGGCCCGTCGACCCACCAGAAGCCGGCCCGAAATCTTTTGATGCACCGCCAGAAGATGATCGCCGCTCGGATAGATCAGGATGTACTTGGCGCGACCTCTGACGGAGTTGATACGTCAACCCCTGATGCAAGACCGGAAATCGGCTTCTGCCGCCGGCAGCCGAAAATACTTAGGCCAGTCCGTCTGGACGTCGACAATCCGCCGGCCAACGAGCCGGGGGCGCAACTCGTTGGCAATGACATCGACTCCCGGTAGTTCGGGCATTGTTTTTCACGCCCTGCCGAGGACCTTACGATAGGTCGCCTCGTCGAATCCAACGACCAGAGTCCTGCCTCATCGAAAAGTGGGAGCGCGGAGATTACCGCTGGGTCTCAACAGCAAGCGGGCCAGCAGATCCGGTTCGTGTTTGCTCGGGTTGAGCTGGACGTGAATGATCCGCTTTCCTTTGGCGATGTAAATCTCATCCACGTCTCGAATTATGTTACGCACGTCGATCCATTTGAGCGGCGTTTTCTCGCGTCGACTACTGATCCTGTTTGGACACTGTTGGCGGCAAGAAACTCCTGAGTCTTCTTGCAGGTCGTTCAACCGGGCCGATCGTAGCGCCAATCAATTCGTTCCAATTTCGGAATCCCTCATTGCGAGTGTGACGCACCGCACATTCCCGGCAACAGTATCAACGTAACGCCGAACCTGAGTGGAGCACAATGAACCACCGTCACGGGAGTGGAACAACCGTAACGGATGGCCGTGGGAGGTAGAATCTTTGGTGAGGGCTTCGTTCGGCCTCAAGAGAGCCGCCAATAGCGAGATGGAATGATGTTGGCCGGAGACGTTTACAAGCTGCTCGAAGGGATCGCGGATGCGGCCTTCGTCGTAACACTCGACGGCGAGATTTGCTTTTGGAATGCGGCCGCCAAGCGCTTGTTCGGCTATTCGCAAACGGATGTTCTGAGCAAAACCTGCGATCAAGTTCTCAAGGGCAAGGGCGCGCTCGGCACCACGGTATGCTCCGGAGAGTGCAGCGTTCAGCGTTGCGCGGTTCACAACGAGTCGATTCCGACGTTCGACTTGGAGGTTACGACACGCTCCGGCCAGCGGAGGTGGGTGAGTGTTTCGACGATCGTTTTTGAAGACTCACGCCTTCATCGACGCCTAATTGCACACCTCAGCCATGACATCAGCAAGAGAAAGGAAGCTGAGAGAAGCTTCTCACAGATGATCGAGCTGTCAAAACACGTCGTTTCGATGGGGGAAAGCCAGTCCCAGCCTGCACCGGTTGAGTCTCTTTCAGATCAGGAGCAGCGCATCCTGATGCTTTTTGCCAAGGCCAAAAACTCTGGCCAAGTTGCAAAAGAGCTCGGAATCACATTGCCAACCCTGAGAAATCATCTCCACGCCATCAACCAAAAGCTCCGCACGCACAACCGGCTGGAAGCCGTTCTTCACGCGATGCGCCGGGGGTTCGTTTAGCTTAACGACTGATCTCAGTGCTCGTTACAGCCTGGCCGGTCGGATGATCCCTGGTCATCTCGTCAATGGCCAACGCAGAATGTGCAGATGCTGCGCCAGCCCGCATCTCAGCAGCAACCCAAATCGCTTCCATGATCTCTTGCGCGGCCGCGCCTTTCATAGTCGCGCGTTTGGTATGGCCGCGGATGCAATAGAGACATTGCGTGACATGCGCTACCGCGACAGCGATTAGTTCCTTTGTCTTAGAAGGCAAGGCACCGGCCGCAAAAACGCGTTGGCTAAACGATTGAAACGCTGTGTAGATCTCGGGTGCCAGGTCCCTTCGTTTCTGCGAAATCTCCTTAGAGGGCTCAGGGTATAAACGCTTTTCGACAAGCTGTTCCATAAAACGCCAATTCTTCGCGTCTGATCGTTTGCACGATCAGCAGTGTCACCTTTGGGTTCTATTCTGTTCGAGGCCAGGCCGGCTGGCAATGAATCGGCCATCACTCGGCGTGAAACGGGCGTAACAGAGGCTCACCGGAACTGGTGCAGTCGCTTGTTCAGCCCCAACTCAAAAGATCGAACATTATCCGCCTGCTTATCGCCCAGCGCACATCACCTCGGTTGGGTAAAGTCCGCTCGCTCGGCTCATCACAGCCAGTCTGACCTCCGCTGGTGACAGGCATCCTTAAGGCCGTTACAAATGAACTATTGGTTCGCGCCGCGTGCGGGCGCAAACTTACAGCGTGAGGAGCAAACACCAGCTCGAGAGGCGATTGCGATGACCTGCGCTGAGAAGCTGGCGACTTTCGTTTGCCGCTCAGCCTACGAAGATCTATCAGACACGGCCAGGGAGCAATTGAAAATCCGCTTCTTAGACTCCGTGGGGTGCGCCCTGGGAGCGCTCAAAGGTGAACCGGTTCAGATCCTCCGGCGGCACATCAGCGAATTCGAGCCCGAGGGCAAGTGTGCGCTGATTGGCGGCGGGACAACCGCTCCCGATTCCGCCGCGTTCTACAACGGCGCGCTGGTTCGCTACCTCGATTTCAACGATGCATACCTCGCGAAGGGAGAAACCTGCCACCCCAGCGACAATCTCGCGGCTATCCTAGCCGGGGCGGAATACGTGGATGCGTCCGGCCGGGAGTTGATGACTGCTTTGGCGGTTGCATATCAAGTGCAGTGCCGGTTGAGCGACGTCGCACCGGTGCGTGACAAGGGTTTCGATCACACCACACAAGGCTCGTACGCCGTTGCTGCCGGGGTTTCCAAAGTCCTGAGACTGGACGAAATTCAGACGGCCAATGCCATCGCCATTTGTGGCACTGCATTTAATGCTCTTCGGGTCACCAGGACCGGCCAGCTTTCGCATTGGAAGGGGCTCGCGTTTCCGAACACGGCCGCCTGTTGTACGCGAACTGTCTTCCTCGCGAAGAACGGCATTACCGGTCCGCCGGAAGTCTTTGAAGGAGACAAAGGCTTCATGGATGCGATTGCCGGTGTGTTCGATATCGACTGGCTCCGGGAAGATCTGGATCGTGTCAAACGGACGATTCTCAAGCGGTTCAATGCCGAGATCCATTCGCAAGCCGCCATTCAGGGTGTGCTGGACTTGAAGGTCCGCCACCAGTTTTGTCCTGCGGACGTGGAGCAGGTCGCGATCGAGACCTTCGATGTGGCATTCAATATCATCGGCGGAGGAGAAGAGGGTGACAAGACAAATTCGGTAACCACCAAAGAACAGGCAGACCACAGCCTGCCTTACGTCGTTGCGGTTGCCATCCTGGACGGCGATGTCATGCCCGCCCAATATGAATCGGGCAGAATCCTGAGGGAGGACGTGCAGAATCTCCTCCGGCGAGTGTCCGTGACCGCCAATCCCGCGTACTCGCAGCGATTCCCGGAGGAAATGCCCTGCCAAATTCGAGTCGTCCTCCGCGACGGGCGGACTCTAGTTAAGGAAAGCCGCGATTACCCCGGATTTGTCAGCCAACCTATGTCGTGGGAAATGGCCTCCCAAAAATTCGACCGGCTGGCGGCGCCATACGCAACGGAAGGCGAGAGAAAAGCCATCACAAGTGCTCTTGCAGATCTGGAAAACACCAAAATTCGCGACTTGATGCGGCTGCTGACCTCGGTTAGCGCGCCCAAGACGACCGGGAGTCCCAAACATGCCTGAGCGGGCGTTTTCATTTCTTCGCATCAATGAGCGCTCTCTCAAACCACGAACGACTGGGCTTACCGAGATCCGCGGTCCTTATTACACGCCACTAGGCAAACGGCATCTGGAAGACATTCTCGAGACCATGGGCGAGTACGTGGACTCGCTCAAGTTCGCCGGCGGTTCGTTCAGCCTGATGCCGCGTCCGGCTCTGATCGAGTTGCTGAAGCTTAGCCACGACCGCGATGTTCTGGTGTCGACCGGGGGTTTCCTAGAATATGTGCTGACCCAAGGGCCTGATGCCGTCGACAAATACATTGAGGAGTGCAAGCGCATCGGCTTCGACATCATCGAAATCTCCTGCGGATTCATCACCATTCCAGCCGACGATTGGCTGCGCCTTCTCGAGAGGGTCAGAAAGGCCGGGCTCAAAGCGAAGCCGGAAGTCGGCATTCAATTTGGAGCCGGAGGAGCGACACGTGCCGAGGATCTCGAAGCTGCTGGGACTCGCGATCCGGAATGGCCGATCCAGCTCGCAAGGAGGTTTCTCGATGCCGGAGCCTACTTGATCATGATCGAATCCGAGGGCATCACCGAAAACGCAAAGTCGTGGCGCACGGATGTGCCAGCCAAGATCATCGGCGCGCTAGGCCTCGAAAAAGTGATGTTTGAAGCGGCTGATCCTGACGTCTTCGCCTGGTACATAAAGAACTACGGCCCGGAGGTCAATCTCTTCGTCGACCATAGTCAGATTGTCCAACTGGAATGCTTGCGCTCGGGCATTTGGGGAACAGCGGATGTCTGGGGGCGGATCTTAACTTACAAGGGCGCTGTGGAGAAATGATGAGAACTGAAGGTGTCGAGCCGCGGATCGATTACCGGAAAATCGCAGCCGAAGCGGTCCAAGCCCTATGGACTGTGGAGCGATACGCGCGTACATCGAAGATCGAACGGCCGTTGCTGGAACTGGTGAAACTGCGCGCCTCAATGATCAACGGATGTGCGTACTGCGTGGACATGCACAGCAAGGACGCCCGCAACCCCGTCGAATCCGAGCAACGCCTGTATGCCCTCAGCGTTTGGCGCGAGGCTTCGTTTTTCACACCCCGAGAGTGCGCCGCCCTGGCATGGACCGAGGCCGTGACCAAAGTAGGCTCCGACCATGTTCCGGACGAAGTTTATCGGCTGGCCCGCGAGCATTGTGACAAACGGCAACTCGTGGATCTAACGATGGCGATCATCGCGGTCAACGCCTGGAATCGCCTGGCGATTATATTTCGTGCCGTAGCAGGCACGTATGAACCAGCGAAGCAGCATTCCGCCGATTAGGAGGTATTCCATGATTCAGCTGAAACGCGTATACGACAAGAGGGAGCCGCACGATGGCGCCCGATTTCTCGTAGAGCGACTCTGGCCGCGCGGCGTTCGTAAGGCCGATGCCCACATTGATGAATGGCAAAAGGAGGTTGGCCCCAGCGACCACCTGCGGAAATGGTTTTCGCACGATCCGGCGAAATGGACAGAGTTTCAGCACAAGTATTTCGTTGAACTTGAACAACAGCCGGAAGCGTACCAGCCCATCCTGGAGGCTGCCGAACGCGGAACTGTGACTTTGCTCTACAGCTCTCACGATACCGAACACAACAATGCTGTCGCGCTGAAATCTTGCCTCGACGCGAAACTAGCCCACAAAAGCGCTGCCGTGGTCCGCCACTAGAACAAGGGGACCAAAATGACTGCAACGAAATCCACTGCCTTGCTTGAACGGGAGCATCAGACCATCCAGAAGGTTGTTGCGAAGATGTCTGTCGTTGCCGATCGGCTCGACGCCGGCGGCGCCGAAGATCCGGCCGTACTCCGCGATATCAGCACTTTTCTTCGGCAGTTCTCCGAGGAATGCCACCACGTAAAAGAAGAAAAGTTTTTATTCCCGTTGCTCGAAGCCAGAGGCGTACCTGCGTCCGGCTGTCCCATCGCGGTCCTGCATCATGAACGCGAGAAGGGTCACGCCCTGCGTGCCCAGTTAGACGACGCGATCCAGGTTGTTTTTGCAAGCGGAGCGGGCAAAGACACGCTAGTAACGACCTTACGCAGCCTGGTCAGGCTGTATGTGGATCACATCTGGAAGGAGAACTACTTGCTGCTGCCCATGGCGGACAAGGTTCTCTCAGACAACGATCACGCCAAGTTGTGCGAGCAATTCGATTCCGTCGAAGCCGCTCTGGGCGCTGGAAAGCACCAGCAACTTGAGCAACTTTCGGCACGGCTGGAGAACGCGCTATGAAGGCGACGGGTCCAGAAGAAGAATTCGCAGGCGCCCAAAGAATCCCCGAGCCGACTGGCAGCCCGTTCCTGTCGTTCGATCTCAAAAGCGAACTGCAGCACCTCCGCACCGAGGATCATCCCTGGCAGGCGGGACGAAACGCGAAGATTCTTGTGAAGTACCCGAATCTTCGTATCGTGCTCATTGGACTCCGGCCCGGCACCCACGTTGCCGAGCATCATGCCGCTGGTCCGGTCTCCATTCAAGTCCTCTCCGGACACGTTCTCACCCGAGCCGGCGGCAAGGTATTTGAACTCCGGGAAGGACAGCTGCTAGCACTCGAAGCACCACCGCACGATGTGGAGCACTCGCCGAGAGTGCCGTTCTCGTCACCATCGCGTGGCCCGGCGACGAACGCTCCTAGATTGTTATGTGGCCGTTACTCCTCTATTTCGTACTCGTTTTGCTGCTGGTCTCCGGGATGTTGCTGGTTTCGTATGTACTTGGAGAGCGACACCGAGAACGGGCCACGGGTGTCCCTTATGAGGCGGGAATTGAATCCGAGGGCTCGGCACGGGTCCGCCGGACGTTCAGAACATGATTACTCGATCGCAATTGCTAACGGTTTTGAGGAGGAATAATGGTGCCGTTTTTGAAGATTCTGATTCCGATCGACTTCTCGGAGCGCTGCCTGGGCGCTGCCCGTTTCTCTATACCTCTGGCGGAACGTTTTCACTCGCAAATTACGTTACTCCACGTTGAGGCGCCGCCGGAGGCCTACCCCGACCGGGACCTTGAAAGAGAGGTTCCGCCCGAAAAGCGGTTGCGTGATTTTCTATGCGCGGCCTTTGCTCATCTGGATGTGAAACGAATTCTTCTGATGGGACCCGATGTCGCACACGAGATCGTTCGGTATGCGCGCGACGATGGCTCTGATCTGATCATGATGCCTACCCATGGATATGGAGCAGTCCGCCGCTTATTGCTCGGCTCGACGACGGCTAAAGTCCTGTATGACGCGAGGTGCCCTGTCTGGACGGGCGCCCATCTTGCACAGGGTCCGCCCGCTGAGTGGATCAACCCGACGACAATCCTGTGTGCGGCCGATAACGATGCGGGAACTGAGAAAGCTCTCAGATGGGCTTCGCAGCTCGCTTCCACACTCGACGCCGATCTGGTTCTGGTGCACGTTGAACCGCGGCTCACGCGCAGCGAAGAATATGACTCCAAAGAGTTTGATGAACAGGTGATAGCGGAAGCTAACGAGAAGATGGCAAAGCTACAACGCGCAGCAGGAACTCGAGCCCAGGTTGTCATCCGGGCTGGGATCGTCCCACATGCTGTAGCTAAGGCTGTTAAGGATTTCGAAGCCGACCTGTTGGTCATCGGCCGCAGATCTGATCCGGCGTCGGAAGGACTGGGCTTGAACACCTATGGGATTATCCGCGAATCACCCTGCCCGGTCGTGAGTGTCTGACCAACCCGTTCACGCGCTTGGGGAAAAGGATTGAAAACGCTATTTCCAATCGCAACTCAAAACTGGAAAGCGAGGTAAAAGCTATGTGTGACTACTCCTTGATGATAGTTCCCAATCGGCTGGCCATAGAAGGCGAGGATTTGGTCGCCCACAAATTTCAAAGCGGCACCACGGGTTCGTCTCTTACTCAGACTTCACCATATGGCGAGCGGAGCAGCGCTCAAAGAGCCTATGGCACCGTCTGAAGGGCTGGTTCGCTTCAAAGCCCGACCCCGACGCCGGTCGACTGCATTCCACCCGGGGCGCGCCTCCGTGTCGAAGCGCCTCCAATGGTGAAGGTGCTGCGGCTCTCCTCGTTTGAGGAGAGGCAGCCGACATCGGAAACGCTACGAAGCGTTCACGCTGCATAACGCGATCTAGCTTTTTAGACTAGCTCTTCGCGTGAAGTTCTCTGCCGATGGGGCGGTTCTGTTTTGCCGGCTGATTCAGGTACCCAGCCGTTCCTGTTATCCAGCAGCAGATGAAAATACATGAGCCCTCCATATGGAGCCCATTTCTTAAGGACGCGCTGAGCGCTGTCGTAGGTAAGCGGTTTGCGCAAACCGGTGTCTTAGTGGCTGGTGTTGCGGAGAGATCATAGTACGATCGCCATTCCTCAGTTAGGGTAATTAGATGGACCCCATCGGTTGGCTGCGAACGCGTTACAGTGTGCCGGTCATCATCGTCTCGGGGAATCGGTCGAACTCGAAGGATATGGCTCTAGAGGCCGGTGCACGTCGTAATCATATTCTTTCTCTTCCTTGATTTCCAGAATCACCATCCGCTCGCAAGTCTTGGACCTATAAAGCTTTTTGCATCCAAAGGCCGCTTGGCAGATTGCCAGCGGTTGCCGCAACCCGTCGGACCCTCCCTCCCACCGGCAGGGCAAGAGGGAGTGAGGAAAAATGGGACCGGCAGTCGATTCTAGCGAGTGGGCTGTTTCTCTCTCTGGCCATTGTGCTGCTCTGTCTGGCTTTCCTGATATTGCTCTTTCTTCTGGGACTCCGCGGGATTCTGGCCCATGCGCTTCGGGTCCATGTTCTTTGGATGCGACTGACCTTGTTGTTTCATTGGTTGAGTCTTTTTGTCGCTCATCTTAAACTCCTTTCCACTAACTTAGACGCTCCAACTTGGGAAAACATACTGGTGTTAATGTTCAGCTTCGCCGTGATACCACACGATCGCTTCGAGTAGGTTTGGTCTGTGCGACTTCCTATTCCTCTCCCGGCCCATTGCCGGCGATAGGGATAGGTTTCGCATATGGAAGATATTAAGGCGGTCTTACGGCTTTCTTTAGGCTGTGAATTAAAGGCCATCCGGCTGTAACCGAGGCATTCCGCGCGCGCATCTCACAAATGGCGTTATCCAGTATGGGCGCGGATTCAGATACACCTGAACTATCTCCTGCAACTGATCGATTCTCACGAGCTTTCGATGCTCTGACCCGCCGAACGCACTCAGTGTTAGCGGAACGGCCGAACCGGCTCCCCACAATCCTAGTGATTAGTGTCATCAGCTTGCTCTTGGCCGTGGAGATGAAGTCCTCGTGGCTTGAGTCTCGATTCTTTGCAAGGGAAGCAGCCAAAATCAGTTATAGTGTGGCCGCAGGGCCGAGCCGGAGCGTTGAATATCCTCAGGGCGGACCGTTCGATCGCCAGCGCGGCTATTCTTTGCTGCCGGCCTTTCTGAATCGCCTCCGCGGCGAGGGTTATCGCATTGAGAAACAGGCTCGCAACTCCCCTTGGTCGGTGCGTTTCACGCACTGGGGAATCTATCCGGTCTATCACGAGAAGAACGACGCCGGACTCGACATCAGCGACCGTGGAGGCATGAGCCTCTATTCGTTTCGCGATCCAGCATTAGGTTATCCCGACTTCGCTTCGATCCCGCCACTGGTGGTTCGATCCTTGCTGTTCATCGAGAACCGGCGGTTGCTCGACGAGAATGAGCCTTATCAAAACCCCGCAATCGAGTGGGGGCGCCTTGCTCGAGCAGGAGTCGATTTCGCACTGCACAAAGTGGACCCACATTATTCGATCATCGGAGGCAGCACGCTTGCGACTCAGCTGGAAAAGCTGCGTCATTCCCCGGAAGGGCGAACACACTCGCCAATCGAAAAACTCCGCCAGATCGCCTCGGCTTCCCTTCGCTCCTATCAGGACGGCCCCAGAACACTCGGCGCTCAACGGGCAGTCATCCGCGATTACATCAATTCGATTCCACTCTCCGCTACCAGAAGCCACGGCGAGGTAACGGGTTTGGGCGATGGCCTGGCAACGTGGTATGGAGCGGATTTCGGCGAAGTCAACCGGCTGTTGGGTACCAAGGTGGACGAGTCTGCCCTGCGGGCGCAAGAAATGGACGCACGCGCCCGCTCATATCGCCAGGTCCTCTCGCTTTTCCTTGCGTTGCGTCAGCCCTCCATGTATCTGGTTAAACACCCAGCCGCTCTCGCAGTGCAAACGGATCGATATCTGCGCGCGTTGTGTGACGGGGGGTCAACTCGAGCCGGCTTCGAGACGCAGCCCTGCGGACCCGTACTTCTTTGAAGCCCGTCGCACCTGCCGGGCCGGCCGTCGACTTTGTGAGTGGTAAAGCCACGAATGCGATTCGCTCTCATTTGCTAGGGTTGCTCGGGATTCGCGATACCTACTCATTGGACCGCCTCGACCTGAGTGTACAGACTACGATCGACCAGGCAGTCCAGCAATCGGTAACACACTTTTTCGAAAAGGTCGTGAATCCGCTGGACGCAAACGCCGCCGGTCTCGACGGAGACCAGTTGCTCTCCGTTGGCGATCCTAGTCAGGTCACCTATAGCTTCACGCTCTACGAGCGCGGAGACAGGGTCAACCTTCTCCGCGCGCAAACCGACAACCTCAATCAGCCGCTGAGCATCGTGGATGGGACCCGCCTGCAGTTGGGATCGACTGCGAAGCTTCGCACCTTGATCAACTATCTTCAGATTGTCGAGGAACTTCATCGTCAGTACGGCGGCCAGTCGCCCCGGCAACTGGCCAGGGCCGCAGTTCTGCCAGGCGACCGCCTGACGCTGTGGGCTCTGCAGTACCTGTCGGCGAGGCAAGACCGCAGCCTGGAAGCGATGCTGAACGCTGCACTGGATCGCCAGTACTCAAGTAGCCCCGACGAAGTGTTTTTCACCGCCGGTGGCCAGCACGTTTTTGCGAACTTTGAGCGCAGTGAAGACAATCGGGTGATGACTGTGCGCGAGGGGTTTGAGCAATCCGTCAACTTGGTCTTCATCCGGCTGATGCGGGACATCGAGGGCTACTACAAGTGGCGCGTACTGGGCGTCTCGCCGTCCGTCCTCACCGATCCGGATGACCCGGCCCGCGATCGCTACTTGAAACGATTCGCCGACGAGAAGGGATTCGCATTCCTGCGCCGCTTCTATCAAAAATATCGCAGCCTGCACCCCGAACAAATTCTGGACGCTTTGATCAAAGGAGTAAGGCGTACTCCCGCGCGGGTCGCCGTATTGTTTCGGTCGGTGCGGCCCACAGCGGACTTCCAGGCATTCTCTACGTTCATGACGCGGCGTCTGCCAGATTCTTCACTGAACGAGCACGCGCTAGAGAACCTGTATGCGAGCTATGCTCCCGATAGGTTCAGCCTATCGGATCGCGGTTACCTGGCGGGCGTGCATCCGTTGGAACTGTGGCTATTCGCCTATTTGTACGAGCATCCTCAAGCGAGCCTGTCTCAGGCGATCGCGAGCAGCGCGCCTGAGAGGCAAGAGGTGTATCGTTGGCTGTTCCGCGCCAAGGAACGTCACGGGCAGGACCTGCGAATCGGAATTCTGCTGGAGGAGGATGCGTTTCGTGAGATCTGGAAGGCCTGGAAGCGGCTAGGATATCCATTCGATTCACTGGTGGCGTCTTACGCGACGTCTATTGGCGTGTCCGGTGACACTCCCAAGGCGCTCGCGGAATTGGCTGGAATCATTGCGAATGGAGGCATTCGCTATCCCGCTGAAACCGTCCGCCAACTGACATTCGCGCACGGAACTCCAATGGAAACGACTGTCGCGTTCCATCCCGCGGCTGGCGAATCCGTACTTTCACCGGTTATCGCCGGTTTGGTTCATGACGAGATGTTGGGCGTCGTGAAAAACGGGACCGGCCGGCGCGTGTCTGACGCGTTCGGCTCAATGAATGGGCAACCGATACCCGTGGCGGGGAAAACAGGCACCGGCGATAACCGATTCAAGGTGTTCGCACCGGGCGGAGAGATGCTCTCCGAACGTGCCGTGAACCGCACAGCGACGTTCGTGTTCATCATCGGCGATCGTCTGTTCGGAACGGTGACGGCGTTTGTGCCGGGCGAGAACGCATCGTCTTACAAGTTCACGAGCGCTCTGGCAGTTCAGATTCTGAAAGATCTGGCACCGGACTTGCGACCGCTGATCGCCGATCTGCAAGAGAAAGAAAGAGCCGCGAAAATCGACGGAGCGCCAACGCTAGTCACGGAGGCGGAGCGTTGAGTTCGATCGAATGGCGCCTGGAGGGCAGGCAGGAGCCCCCGAGACCTTAGGAACTATTTCACAATCATTTCGTCTTGACACACCGCTACCGGCTTCAGGCTAACCGGGAGGGCCTGCTAATTCGCCCTGCCCGACCACCTAATCGTGAGCGTTGGGCCCTTAGAGCAAGTTCCATTGGTTCAGTGTTCGAGATTGCTTCAATGGACCGTGGCAAAACCGTGGCAAAACCCCTCTCGCTGAGCGGACTGAGGTTGACTTGGAGCGAAAAGAGATTCCCCAAGTGCAGGTGCGCGAACCGGCT
>Ga0105240_10007861_pt1 | contig 15391 bp, 14 predicted proteins | sample KBSC54metaG_FD_80426 | JGI IMG/M metagenome (GOLD analysis project Ga0105240, IMG submission 80426) | Corn rhizosphere microbial communities from Kellogg Biological Station, Michigan, USA - KBS C5-4 metaG | ecosystem: Host-associated > Plants > Roots > Rhizosphere > Soil | place: Michigan, USA... | reverse complement strand
GGCTGGACCTGGAGCGGCAATTTCTCAGATGCCGTGTTAACGGATACCGCCCGCGCCGCATTCGCTGCGAGCGCCGCGGATATTGTTCGTAAGTACGATCTGGATGGTATTGATATAGATTGGGAATATCCGGCCAGAAAGGGACTGAAAGGCAATATATATCGACCTGAAGATAAAGTGAACTATACATTGATGTTCCGCGACTTGCGGCGTGCCCTTGATAGTATTAAAATACAAACCCATAAGTCATACCTGCTTACCTGCGCTGTAGGTGGGTTCAAAGATTTTGTGGACAACACCGAAATGGGCAAAGCGCAGCAATACCTCGATTACATCAACCTGATGACTTACGATTTCAATGAAAAAGTAGCCAGTCATCATACCAATCTCTATAAGTCAAAAAAGTACAAGGGCAAAAACAGCGCGGACAAAGCCGTTGACGAATTTATTGGCTCAGGCGTTCCTTCTGAAAAGCTGGTGATGGGTATGGCTTTTTATGGCCGAACATATAACCTGGCTTCAGATACCAAAGAGGGCATCGGCGATAGTATTGTCAATCGCGATAAAGGCTGGGGATATACTATAATCAGGGATAGCCTGATCAATCAAAACGGCTATATCGCCTATCGCGATAAAAAAGCAAAGGCACCTTACCTGTACAATGCTACCAAACGGCAATTTGTCACTTATGATGACGAATGGTCGGTCAAAAAAAAGTGCAAATATGTATTATCGCACAAAATGGGTGGAGTTATGTTTTGGGAGTACAGTTCTGATCCTAAAGAGTATTTACTGAACGAAGCCGATGCAATGCTATGGCGATGAAAACCACCAACTTAAGGCAAAAATGGGCACCGTACCAACACTGTTTCTGATGCGTAAAACTACGCGACATTTAGCGGGTGTTAGTCACATTTGTTTATAATTATTGCTGTAAATGAGCACTTTACAACTAATCGCACTTGAACTTTTCCTGGCATCCGCCGTATCACCTGTATTGTAAGTAATCAATAAATCCTATTTTTATCCGAAATCCCTAAAAACCCTACTATTTATTATGGAAACTCAAGAAAGAAAACCAGTACTAACCGGAAGAGAAGGAGCGGAGATTGACATTAAACAGGCAAAAGATTGGACCAAAAACCATCGTGAACGCAATCCGGGCGGCGTGGTATCACAATTTTTCGGCCGTGAGATTTTAGAAAAGATCCTAAGTCAGCCTGATTGCATAGGTCTGCGTTTTTATTATGCTAACGCCAAACCCGCAAGTGGATGGCAGCGTTTTAAAAGGAAGTGTTTCCCGATACCTGAGGGAGAGGTGCACCTGGTGTTTACGGGCGTAAACCATTTTGGACAGGATCAGCTACCATCTTCAGGTACTCATGTAGAAGCATTCGCTTTGAAAACCACAGCAGCGGGCGCTGGTGCCAATTCGACAGGCGCCATTGGCGAACAATCGGTGCCGTGTCCTGGTGGAGTGGGATGCCCTCAAAATGGACTCTAGCAGTAGCTCACAGTAAATAAGCAGGAATGTCCATCGCTTTAGTATTAACCTACCTTTCAGTCATATCAGGCTTTTTTCCTGTGCTTGCTGCGCTTTATAATTACCGGCAGCTTGACAGAGTTTTAAAGATAATGGCTCTTTTCTGCCTTTTATCAGTAATACCAGATATGATCAGTTTGGTTACAGCCTATATTCTTAAACTGAGGACTTTCAATAACCTCTTTTTGATGCATCTTTTTGATATGATGGCTGTAATTTTCTTTACGGTCATCTATTTTAAGGCTTTTTACAAGTCGATTCTAAAGAAGATAACGTTAATATTAGGCATAGTGGCACTCTCTTTCATGCTTTATAACTCTATTTTTATTGAAGGGCTACTGGTCTATCCCTCTGTTTCAAATACTGTTTTAAGCGTGTTCCTTATTGTATTATCGCTGATGTATTTTTACCAGCTACTAAGCAGGCAGGAATTTATGTACATAGAAAAACAGGGCCTCTTTTGGATCAATTCCGGGGTCCTGTTTTATTATTCTATCACTATATTCCTGTTTATGTTATACAATAAGATGATCAATGATGAGCACAGAGCTTACTATTACATGACGCAATCGGTAACAAATATTATTAGCAATTTATTATTTTCAGTCGGATTACTTTGCAAGCCCCAGAATCACAAAACACGCTGATCCCAGTATTGATAACCGGCACACTTGTGGTTATCATCCTGGTTGTGTTCTTATTCCTCTTCGTTATTATTTACCAGCGAAGGATGATAAAGAACCAGGTGGTTTTGCGTCAACTGCACGACGAGAAGCAAATTGATCTGTTGAATGCCGTTTTTGAAACCCAGGAAACCGAACGTAAACGGCTCGCCGAAGACCTGCACGATAGTGTTGGTCAGGTATTATCGGCAATAAAGCTGAACCTGCACCGCCTGGATAAGATCATTGAAACCGATGGTCCGAAAAACCTGCTGCTGGATACCCGAAAACTTACAGACGAATGTATTCAGGAGATCCGCAATATTATTCATAATGTATTGCCACCTGTCCTTACTGATTTTGGTTTGATAGATGCCCTGCAGGCATTATGTGAGCGGCTGGAAAAGAATACCGATATAAAAATCGCTTTCACAAAAGAGTTACCCAACGACCGCTTTTCTCCTGAAATCGAGGTGACGCTATACCGTATAGCCCAGGAGTTATTTGGCAATGCAGTAAAGCATTCGGGTGCAACATCCATACAATTACAATTGACAAGAGAGAACGGCACTTTGATGATGTCGTTCAGCGACAACGGTGTTGGCTTCGATCCCGAAAATATAAAACATGGCTTTGGGTTAAAGAACCTGGAGAGCCGCACACAGTTCATAAACGGCAAAATACAGACTTACACCAAACCGCATAGTGGAACCCTGACCACCATAAAAGTGCATTTACCCTGATTATTAATTATATTCACTAATTTTAGCCTGTCTATGAAGCAGATAAATCTGGCAATCGCGGATGATCATAAAATTTTCAGGAACGGCTTAAAAGCTACGCTGGAAGATTGCCCCGACTTTAACCTCGTGATCGAAGCCTCTAACGGGAAAGAACTGATCGGCTTGCTGGCCGACCGTAAACCCGATATCATCTTAATGGATATAAAAATGCCTGAGATGGATGGTATGCAAACTACGGCCTATGTTCACCAGAATTTTAAAGATATAAAGGTGTTAGCGCTATCCATGCATAATGAGGATAAGTACATCGTAGACATGATGAAGGCCGGAGCTTCGGGTTATTTGCTCAAAAATGCCGAGCCGGAGGAGATCATAGATGCTATTTCCACAGTTTATAACAAAGGCTTTTATTTTAACGAGCACCTCTCAGTAACTCTAATCAAACAGTTGGTTGGACCGGGCAGCCATAATGAAGGTGGCGGGCAATATGCCGTCGACCTGAACGACAGGGAAATCGAAGTGCTGCGCCTGGTTTGCCAGGAATGTTCCAACCAGGAAATTGCCGACAAGATATTTCTGAGCGTTCGTACAGTAGAAGGCTATCGTGCACGTTTATTCGAAAAAACCGGGTCGAAAAATTTGGTGGGACTGGTGATTTTTGCGATCAAGAGGGGGATTATTTCTGTTTGACTCTCTTTTCCCGTCATTGCGAGGAACGAAGCAATCTCCTTGCTATGCAGATCAGGGAGGAGTAATTTATCCAGAAACGTTCAACAAGAAATTTCCGCTCCATTGAATGTCCTATGTAGAGATTGCTTCGTTCCTCGCAATGACGCAATGAAAAGCTTTTATACCTTTGCTCCATGGACACCATCACCTGGCACGATTTTGAAAAAGTAGAACTACGCGTCGGTACGATACTCGAAGCAATAGATTTTCCCGAAGCACGAAAACCGGCATTTAAAGTTCGTGCAGATTTTGGGCCTTTTGGTATCAAATGGTCAAGCGCGCAGATCACCAAACATTATACAAAAGAGCAATTGGTTGGCCGGCAAATTGTGGGGGTGATCAATTTCCCTAAAAAACAGATCGCTACTTTTATGTCCGAGTTCCTGGTTACCGGATTTGCCGACGAGAACGGAGATATAGTTTTAACCGCCGTTGAACACCAAGTGCCTAATGGCAGTAAATTAATATAAGCCTCACCCCAACCCCTCTCCAGGGGGAGAGGGGCTTTTAAAAATAAACTTCTACTAATGCGTTATTATACATTCGATAAGGAAGAACCCGCTATATCGCCCGATGATTTCTTTATGAACGAGGCGTTGAAGGAAGCCAAACTGGCATTGGCCGAGGATGAGATCCCCATTGGTGCCGTGGTGGTTTGCAACGGAAAGATCATTGGCCGGGGACATAACCTTACCGAACGCCTGACCGATGTGTCCGCACATGCCGAAATGCAGGCCTTAACTGCTGCTGCCAACTTTTTAGGTGGAAAATATTTGCGCGACTGCACCATGTATGTAACCCTCGAGCCCTGCGTAATGTGTGCCGGAGCCTGCTACTGGTTTCAACTAAGCAGGATCGTTTTTGGAGCCTACGATACCAGGCTGGGTTTTGGCAGATTGAACCAGAAAGTAACTCATCCAAAGACATTGATCACAGGCGGTATCCGCGAGAATGAATGTGCTGAATTGGTGCGGTCATTCTTTAAAAGTAAGCGTTCAAAATAGCCAAAACTCAACCTAAAATTGACAATATTTTAGAACAAAAGTCATCGTTATACCTTTATATTTGTACCTCAACGAAACGTTAACCTTTAAAATAAAACATTATGGCATTCACACTACCGGCATTGGCCTATGCAACTGATGCTTTGGAACCTCACATTGATAAATTGACAATGGAGATCCACCATGGAAAACACCACCAGGCTTATGTTACTAATTTGAATAAGGCACTTGAAGGAAAGCCTGAAGCAAACAGCAGTATCGACGATATCATCAAAAACATTTCAAAATTCCCACCGGCGGTACGCAATAATGGCGGTGGTCACTACAACCACTCATTGTTCTGGACCTGGTTATCGCCAAGCGGCGGCGGCGAGCCTTCTGGCGCATTGGGCGATGCTATAAAAAGCACATTCGGTTCATTTGCCGATTTCAAAACTAAATTATCTGAAGCTGGCGCAACCCGCTTCGGTTCAGGCTGGGCATGGTTAATTGTAACTGCCGATAAAAAATTAGCTGTTACTTCAACTCCTAACCAGGACAACCCGTTGATGGACATTGCAGAAGTGAAAGGCACCCCAATCTTAGGTATCGACGTTTGGGAGCATGCTTACTATCTGAAATATCAGAACCGCCGTCCTGATTACTTAGCTGCTATCTGGAACGTGGTTAATTGGAACCATGTATCTGAGTTATATACTAAAGCTATCGGTTAATTTCCGGGGATAAAATAAAAATAAGAACGGCAGGATATAAATTATTCTGCCGTTTTTTGTTAAACCAAATCGTCATTGACGCTTTAATAATTTATTATGTTATGAAAGCCGTAGTTCTCGAAGCCGCAGATAAGCCGCTTGTATGTAAAGAGGTTGACACACCAACATTGGCAGCCGATGAAGTCCTGGTGCAGATAAAAGCCGCAGCGCTCAACCGACGCGATTACTGGATCACCATAGGGAAATATGCGGGTATAGAATATCCTTTGATATTGGGCTCGGATGGGTCAGGTGTTGTAGCGCAGATTGGCGATAGTGTAGATAAGTCGTGGCTAAACCAGGAAGTAATCATAAATCCCTGCCACAATTGGGGAACTCATCCGGATTACCAGAACCGGGACTTTAGCATATTAGGTCTTCCGGAAGACGGCACTTTTGCCGAATATGTGAAAGTAAAGGCCGAATACCTGTATCATAAACCATCTCACCTAAATTGGGAACAGGCAGCTGCATTGCCGTTGGCTGGATTAACTACCTATCGTGCTTTGTTTACCAAAGGGCAGGCAAAAAAAGGCGACACCGTATTGATAACCGGAATTGGCGGTGGCACTGGCACTTTCGCATTGCAATGGGCGCTGGCGGCAGGATGCAAAGTTTTTGTCACCTCAGGATCGGGCGAAAAAATACAGCGGGCGAAAGAACTGGGAGCCTCAGCAGGCGTTTGTTACAAGGCGCAAGATTGGGCACAGGAACTACAGCATTTTTCAGGCGGGTTTGATGTGATCATTGATAGCGCTTTAGGTAACGGATTTGAGAAATTATTGGATTTAGCAAAGCCCGGAGGCCGTATAGCATTTTTTGGAGGAACAGCTGGAAATATCCCGCCATTGAATGGTCGTAAAATATTCTGGAAGCAGTTACAGATATTGGGTACCACAATGGGCTCGCCGGATGACTTTAAAGGGATGGTTGACTTGGTAAACAAGCACAAGATCGTACCGGTAGTTGATGAGGTATTTCCGTTAGCCAATGCTCAGAAAGCGATAGATAAAATGGAGAATTCGTCGCAGTTTGGCAAATTGGTGTTGACTGCATAGGTGATAATTAGTGCCTGGATTACCCACAGGTACGATGAACCTACAGGTAACCAGGACTTTAATTTGTTGCCAACCGTGCGTGTGTTTTATGATGAGCGATCTCTTTCATCTTAGCGTTCCTCTTCGGCTTCTTTCTTTTTCCAAGCCATACAATGAAACCGGTAACAGGCAAACTTGCACATATCAAACTCGCTAAAAAAGCGATGATCTTACCCGGCAAACCCAATATCTGTCCCACATGGATATCATAATTCATGTCATTCATCTTCATGCCGTTGCTCTTTTGGGAATGCGGCAGCAGTTTTAATAATTTCCCATTATAGCGGTCGAAATAATATTGGTCACTTTTATAAAAATGCAAGCTTTGTGCATAGGCCGTCACTCCTACCGATTCATTTTTCCTTGCAGGATCATAGATCAAATACATTTGCGCCTGTGATGAAAGTCGTTGTGCCTCCTCAAAAGCAATATCGATTGAGCTCAGGCTTTTGTTTGGTAACATCTTCGTTGTATCCGATACTGGCACAACTTTTTCATCCGGATGAGCTTTGCCCAGGTTGGCTGTCTTATAGATTCCCCTTGTTACCCAATCAAATGCTATGGATAAACCGGATATCGCCAATATCACCGCAATGCTCGTTGCATAAAAACCCAGCACGTTATGCAGATCATAATTTACTCTGCGCCAGCGACCGTTCCATTTGATGGTAAAGCTGCGCTTGCGATCGCTTTTGCGTTTGGGCCACCAGAGAATAATCCCGGTGATCATCAAGGCAAGGAATATCAAAACGGATATACCCACTGCCATCGCCCCTATTTTCGGCGGTAGCAGCAGGTATAAATGGATGTACTCCACCACCACAAAAAAATTTGATTGCACTGATTCGGAATGAAGTATTTTGCCATCATAAGGATTGACGTAAATATATTTCAAGTCATCTTTATCAAAATTGGCAATTACTACTGCCGGGCGATCCTTGCCATAATAGTAAATGTAATTAGCTGTTGCTTTGGAATGATCTTTTAGGGCGATGCCTTTTATTTCTGATGGAGGAAGATAAGCCTGCCGTTGTACATCTACTTTACGATAAGAATGAATAGCATCCTGTATCTCGTCCTGGAAACAGAAAATGCAGCCGGTAATACTCACAATAAACACCACCAGCCCAGATATAAACCCGAGCCAGCGATGTGCGAATAGTATAGTTTTTTTGAATCCTTTCACTAAAATTTATAAGTTAAGCTAAGCACCAATTGTCTTAACATTTGCGGGTTAAGTGTTGTGTATCCTACCCAATATTCTTTGTTGGCAAGGTTGTTCACCGCGAAATTGATACGGTATTTTGGCTGATCGTAAAATGCCGTAGCGTTGAATATGGTGTAAGAAGGGATTATAAATACCCCCTGCGAAACACTATTGATGATCTTGTTATCACTGGCGTAATTACCGCCGAAGCCAAATCCTAAACCCTTTACAGCAGTTTCAGGCAAACGGTAGCTGGCGTAGAAGTTTGCTGTATAAGGAGATGCGGCTGTACCCGGTCTTCTGCCAATAACATCCGCATCGGCCTGGGTGTATTTTGAATCATTGTAAGAAAAACCTGCGATAACATTCAACCCTTTTGCCGGATTAGCTATAACTTCTGCTTCAATACCACGGCTCAGTTGGGTACCGTCCTGTAATTGTGCATATTGCGCAGTGTGTTCAGCATCGGTACGGAGCACGTTTGTCAGCTTTATATCGTAATAGCTTACGGTACTGCTCAGCTTGCCATCAAACAAGTCAAGTTTTACACCACCTTCTATCTGGCGGGCATTCTGAATTTTGGCGATTTTGGTAACAAAATCACCAGTGGCATTATCATAAGCCAGGTAAGTACCGGGATTAACAAAGCCATTCTGATAATTGGCAAACAGCGATACCTGTTTCTCAACTACCTGGTAAACCAAACCAAATTTTGGCGACCATGCTGTTTGAGAATAAGGCGTTGTTAGTCCACCGCCAATGTTAGATCCCTTGTTTTCAAAATGATCCAAACGTAATGCAACCAACGCCATCAATTGGTCGGTGATATTCAGCTCATCGGCAGCATAGGCGCTGTAGGTATCCTTTTTGAATATTTCAGGATAATTGAATTGAATGCCTCCTGTTGTGTTATAGATCGCCTGCAGGTTCTGATAATTAAAATTGCCATAAGCATTTTTACCGAGCGTGGTGGCTATATTATCAAAATACCCTCCAAAGAATAGCTGATTGGAGTTTTGGTGAAGATAGTCCAGGCCACCTACAAATCGGTTGCGCATGTTACCGATCTTAAAGTCGCCGTTAAAATTCTGCTGCACTTCCAGTATGCTGTAGGTACTGTTTTTGGTGGATTGATCGTTTCTCGATATAGTATCGTTTGCTACAAGGTAGAAGTAGGGATAGAAGCCGTTTGAGAAGCTGGAGCTATAGCTGAAATCAGTTTGTGAAGTCCATTGATTACTGATCTTATAATTTACACGCGCATAATAGTTGTTGCTGTGGGTATTCTCGTCGAGGTTATCATTCGAGTAGCTTTGACGGTAATCCAGGTTCAACCCATCGGCACGGTTAGTGCCCAGTGCCGATACATTTCCCAGGAAGAAGAAAATTGGTTTTCCAGAGTTTTTGCCGTAGTTAAGCTCTGCATCAAATGAGATCGAAAGTTTATCGTTCACTTTATACAATAAGCTTGGGTCGATAACTGCGCCTTGACTAAAACCATTATTTTGAAAACTTCCCTGGTAATTTACTGCTGTATTCAGGCGGAACATTAATTTCTTACCTGGGTCGAGAGGCGTATTGATGTCTGCACTCAGGCGATTAAGATCATAGCTGCCCACGGTGTAGGTTACGTTGCTGCCAAAGCTATCATAAGGCTGTTTTGTAATACGATTGATCACGCCGCCGAATGACGTCAGCGTACTGCCGAATAAGGTAGCCGAAGGCCCTTTTAATACTTCAATACGATCGATATTTACCGCATCAGTAGTGTTTGTCTGCAAACCAGCCAAACCGTTCCTTAGGGTGCTTTGCAATATAAATCCTCGTGAATTATAATAGCTACCTCCATCACCGCTACGGCCAGTCGCATTCCACATGGTTTGCAGGCCAGGAGCATTTTTCAATGCATCATCCACCGTAAGCACCTGTTGTTCTGTAAGCAGGCTACTGGTTATAGTGTTATAAACTTGTGGATTTTCCAGGTTATCCAATGGCATCTTAGCCACATCATTACTCCTTTTCTTCGAAAACTTATTAGTCTTATTACCCGTAATGCTCACCCCCGAAAGTGAATTGGTACTAGGATGAAGTACAATAGCAGGCAAATCAACGGGTTTCCTCTCTTTAACTGTAATAGTGGTCTCCTCGGTTTTAAAACCAGTATAGGATACCACCAGTGTATAATTCCCAACAGGAGCCCTGAACAGAAACTCGCCGTCTTCATCCGTGGTAGTACCGTATTTTGTTCCCTTTAGCGTAACAGATACGTTCTCAGCCGGTTTATTGTCTTCAGTTAATACTTTACCGCGAATTGAGCCACGTGGATTATCGGTATCTGTATCGGCAGCATGGCTTATGACAGGCAGCAAGAAGATAAGTAATGGAATAAGAGATTTTAGTGATATAAGTTGCTTCATTTTTATTTAGACTAATTATAAATAATGTCGCAAAACTAAGCCTCAAAGATGAACAATGCAACTTATTTAGAACAATTCTAAATAATATTTGATAAATAAATGGTTTACAGACGACTTACAGCCTGCTGATGGGAGAAATAGACATTAAAATTCAGTCCGAAATCGGCCTTTCGCCTTCAGAAATCCCTAGATTTCCATCAATTCCTTCTTCTTTTTGGTCTTCATTCGTTTGGGTACGAACTCCAGTATTTCATTTTTTAATGCCTCTATCATGCGGCGTTTCAGGAAATTCTTTTGAATAACAATGCTCACCTCACGTGCAGGTTCGGGCGATTTAAAGTAACGAACCTTGTCCAGTTGTTTATCACTCAACTCTGCCAGGGCTAGTTCGGGTAATATGGTGGCGCCGTTATTTTGGTCCACCATTCGCTTCAAGGTTTCTACGCTACCGGTATTATATTCAAAGTGAAGGAAACCTTTGGTGGATTTGCGTCGCTGGCAAATGTTTAGTACCTGCTCACGCATACAATGCCCTTCATTCAGCACCCATATTTCTTCCATGTCGATATCTTCGGGACTGATGCTTTTCTTCTTCGATAGCTTACTGTTCTTGGAAACGTAGGCTACAAAATTTTCATAGAATACGGGTATCTCCGTCAAATATGACTCACGCAATGGGGTAGATAGTATACCGCAGTCCAATGTGCCCAGTCTTAGCTGTTGTACGATCTCTTCTGTAGTCTGTTCCCATACTACCAGCTTCACCTGCGGATACTTATGAATAAAACTGCTGATGATCTTAGGCAATATATATGGTGATACTGTTGGGATGATACCTACTTTCAACTCGCCCGATAATTCTTTCTGCCTGTCGGTGATGATTTCCCTGATCTTCTCACTTTCAGCCAATAATATCCTGGCTTGTTCAATGATCTCCATCCCTATTTCCGTGGGACTTACCGGCTGCTTTGTGCGGTCGAATATTTTTACACCAAGCGTATCTTCCAGCTTTTGCACCTGCATACTCAGGGTGGGTTGTGTAACAAAGCATTTTTCGGCGGCTAACACAAAACTGCGATAAGTATCAACGGCCACGATATATTCAAGCTGCGTAATAGTCATGACAATAGAGTCAAGAATCCAGAGCCAAGAATCAAGGCTTAAACCTGGTTAAAAAGTACTGATATCTAAGGAAATAGATACGATCTCCTCAAAGTCTTGACTCTTGCTTCCTGATTCTTGATTCTTGTTATAGAGCAAATCTATTCAAATATAATAAAATGATTGATTTTATCTATTTAGAATTAATTGCGGAATGCGGATTTCGGAATTATTTCAATTTAACTAATAATTCCGCATTCGAAATTCCGCATTCCGCAATTTTAAATTCACTCACTACTCCACTGTTACCGATTTAGCCAGGTTCCTTGGCTGATCCACATTACATCCGCGCATTACAGCAATATGGTAAGATAATAACTGTAAAGGTATAGTCGCCAGCAGCGGCACAAAAGCCTCGTCTGTTTGCGGAATTTCGATCACATAATCTGCCATGGCTTTCACGTCGGTATCGCCTTCGGTCACTATAGCGATCACTTTCCCTTTGCGCGCCTTTACTTCCTGTATATTGCTGATCACCTTCTCATAGGATGAATGCTTAGTCGCAATGAATACTACCGGCATTTCCTCATCGATAAGCGCTATAGGTCCGTGTTTCATTTCGGCGGCAGGATAACCTTCTGCATGTATGTAGGAAATCTCTTTGAGCTTTAATGCACCTTCCAATGCAACCGGGAATGAGCTTCCCCTGCCCAGGAACAAACAGTTTCTTGAATCTTTAAACTTCCCTGCTATTTGTTGCACATGATCGTTCGACTCCAGCGCTTTTTCCACCAATTCAGGTATTTCATTCAATTCGGTCAGCAGCTCGATGAGTTTACTTTGGGTGATCGTTCCACGCTGCTGAGCGATGTAGAAAGCAATCAATGTAAGCACAGTCACCTGCGCAGTAAATGCCTTTGTCGAAGCCACACCAATTTCAGGTCCGGCGTGTGTATACACTCCTGCATGGGTTATTCGCGGTATAGACGCCCCAACCACATTACATACACCAAAAATGGTCGCTCCTTTTTCCTTAGCCAGCTCAAGGGCCGCCATCGTATCTGCCGTCTCGCCCGACTGTGAAATGGCTATCACCAGATCTTTTTCCGTAATGATCGGATTGCGGTACCTGAATTCTGAAGCATACTCTACCTCAACCGGTACACGTGCATATTCTTCTATCAAATATTCACCCACCAAACCGGCGTGCCACGACGTTCCGCAGGCCACTATGATAATGCGGTCTAAGTTTTTTAGCTTTTCAGCGTACTCTTTTATGCCCCCCAGCTGCACATTGCCTATTTTAGGATAGATACGGCCTCTCATGCAATCCCTGATAGAACGCGGCTGCTCGTATATCTCTTTCAACATAAAGTGGTCATAGCCACCTTTTTCCAGCATCTCCAGTTTCAGGTCAAGCTCATGTATGTAGGGGGTCTGTACCGTATTGTCGATATTTTTTATCAGCAAATCATCACGGCGGATATAAGCGATCTCATTATCGTTCAGGTAGATCACATTCTTAGTATACTCCACGATCGGGGTTGCATCCGAAGCTATAAAATATTCGCCCTTGCCTACGCCAATTACCAGCGGGCTGCCTTTGCGGGCAGCGATCAACTGATCCGGATCATCCGGGCTCATAATAACGATAGCATAGGCTCCGATTACCTTATTCAAGGCTACACGTACTGCCTCGCGAAGATCAAGACCAGTTTCTTTTTGAATATCTTCAACCAGGTGTACCAATACCTCGGTATCCGTATCGCTCAGGAAAATGTGCCCTTTTGCCAGCAAGGCTTCTTTAATAACAGCATAGTTCTCGATGATACCATTATGTATGATTGTAAGTTTTCTATCGCCCGAAGAATGCGGGTGAGAGTTGCGGTCACTCGGAGCACCATGCGTGGCCCATCGGGTATGACCCATACCAATAGTGCCGTGCAAATTAACGCCTTTGGCAAACTCCTCCAAGTCGCTTACCTTACCGGCCTTCTTATAAACTTTAATATCTTTATCAATTAACGCAACGCCTGCGCTATCATATCCACGATACTCTAAACGATGTAAACCCTTGATTACTATAGGATATGCATCTCTATTGCCAATATAACCAACAATGCCGCACATAAGTAGAAGTTTTTAAATTTAAAAAGAAGCAAAAATAGTCAGCTATCTGACATAATCAACACTTCTGATCAATTTTAGTTGCGGCAAATAAAAAAGGCCTCTCCCGAGGCCATTTCTTACTTTATCTTGGTGTAGATAATATTCAGCTTTATTCGCGAACCATACAGTGCAACATTGCTCTTCGGTGGAGTACCTACCAGCACCACCCTTCCTGCCACTTGTGTAGTTGGCGCAATTTCAACACTCGTCTTAGTTACCGTGTCAATAGGCGCCAGGTAAGTTCCATAGTCCTTTGCACGGCCATCTATTAAGTCTTGTACATAACCGGTTATAACAAAATGGTAACTGTTACTTGACCGTATATAGTAGCCACCAAATACTGCAGGACTTATGTATCGAGCATCACTCGGGTTAGCATCTGCCAACAATGTTATTTGTTTCGCGATATCATATTTATACATCGTCAATTTGGGCAATGGCCTGAATGGTATAGTTGATCCAGGGCTTGGCGTAATAACCAGTTCCGCCCTGTTTACGACAACCTTTCCCAGGGTAGTATTCAAATTCTGGAGGTATGGAAACTTGATCTTAACCCTAGTTCCTACCAGGCCCTGAATATAAACCTGGTCTCTTGACGAGGTGCTATCCGCAAACTCTGTAGTGAGCGTATTAGACGATACATGCTTTATTTGGGACGCGTGCGTGGTAATTGGCAACGTCACCATTGCTGTATCTATCGTGGTGCCATTTATCGTACGATAATAAACATTCAGCGAGTCACTAGAGCTAAACATGAATGTTCCGCCAGCTCCGGTAGAGCCTGCCTTATCCAGCGTAAGATATAAACCATGAACATTATTCAGGAATACCGAATTGGAAGCCAACTGCGCGCTTGGTGCACTGAATAATATGGTGCTAACAAAACTCTTATCAATTGGTATCCTCAACTGTGGTGGAACAGTTATCAAAGTATCCGGCTGTCCGGTAATAATATTATATCTCTTGATACTATCATGAGTACGGGCAAAAAATGTACGGGTACCTATAATACCACCCTGGGTAGCCCAGCTATCTATGTTATAATAGGACGTGTTTTTGATGCGACTTGCCAGCTGATACACATTTATTTTATATTTCGAAGTCAGCGAGTCACCATAAAAACCATCGGCATAAGGCATAACCAGCACCGCAGAATCAACCGCAATAGTACCTGTAGGTAAAGAATATGCTGATTGATTCGGCAGATTCAGCGCCAGTGCAGCGTTTGATTCTACTGTACCAAATATTGCATCGTTCAAATAGCCAAAGGGTATTTTGGTTAGCCCTGTTGTCGCGATTGAATCTTTCGACAGAGGATTGCCTATATCAGGGAAGGTGTTAACGATAACCGTAGATGTATCGATCAACGTCCCGTTGTGTTTGGTAGTTGTATCTCCAGGATCTAATCCAATAGTATCCTTATTTTTACAACTATTTAAAATAAAAAGACTTATTAACAGGGTCAATAAGTCTAATCGGAAAAATTTCATATATGATCTCAAAACTTATGCAACATGTACCAATTCCTCATTGGTAATTTCGTCGTAAAAATTGTAATAATTTTCGAAATCAGAAGTGGAATTAAACTCTAAAACCGATTTATTGCTGTTTTTAACATTATTTAACACTTCTTCGTCAATATTTTCGCTGCCTAAAACTATTCCGTCAGAATAATGAATGGCACCGGCATACAACGCTGAATTAGTACCCGGTTTGTAAACCTCGGTGTGTTCTTCAGTCATATCAGCCATAATCGCTTTGTGTGTAAAATCCGGATTCATCTGACCTGTAAAATCATTCTCGTAAATCGAATAAACCACTTTTGAGTTTTTAAAGGTCGGATCGTCCTTGTAAGTAGTTTTTAAGTAAGCCGGCACTAATGCGCTCATCCAGCCGTGGCAATGGATAACGTCAGGCGCCCAGCCCAATTTTTTAACGGTTTCCAATGCACCTTTGCAAAAGAAGAT
>Ga0105240_10007860_pt1 | contig 15391 bp, 24 predicted proteins | sample KBSC54metaG_FD_80426 | JGI IMG/M metagenome (GOLD analysis project Ga0105240, IMG submission 80426) | Corn rhizosphere microbial communities from Kellogg Biological Station, Michigan, USA - KBS C5-4 metaG | ecosystem: Host-associated > Plants > Roots > Rhizosphere > Soil | place: Michigan, USA... | reverse complement strand
TCATCATATCATTCACAATAGTAGTTGTTGTGGCAATTATTGAGCTTTTATTTGATAATATGAAAGTTTTTGATGTTATAAAAGCCAAAATTGAATAAAAAATTCATTTAAACAGGGCATTTGCGACGATGAATGTAGATTGTTTGGATAGTATGAGGGATAGCAGGGTCACAAACAGTGTAAAGAGAAAAATTATCGATTTGGCAGTCTTCATCATGATCAATTGGACTAAAGAACAATCGAGCACCACCCCAAACACGACCTGAACAAGTGGTTCTAAAAGTCATACGATCAATATCAAACTGATAGAGAGTGAGGTTGGGGAACAATTCGCGAGCATAAAGGTATTGAGCAGCACCGAGATGCGCAACAGCATTAGCATCACATCCAATCACACGGCGGTTGTATGGAAGAGTTTGCAAGGCAGTCCAGTCAAAAGTGGTAGATTTGCAATTGGTAGTGCAGCAACGACCATACATACCATTAGCAGTGCCTTCATCACAAGTCTCACCACGGTTACGATCAACAACACCATTTCCACAACCAGTTGTAGCAGCACGATCGAAAAACTCGGTCATGTTAACATTGGTTTCATCATCATATTGAGCATTGATCATCACAAAAGCTTGAATAACAAGCAAAGCAATTAAAATAGAACGAACCATCATGTTTTTTTAAATCCTTTTTTTAAATTTTTTTGATTTTTTTTCAATAAACAAATTGTTTTAATTTTTTTTAAAAAAAGAAAAAATAAAAAAATAATTATTTAAATGATTTTTTTTTGATTGGTTACACTTTCTACCAATCGGTTTAATTAAAGACTTTCTACCAATCGTTTTTTATTTAAATGGGTTATAAGGAATATCATATCGAGGACCTTTTGATTCATAAAACCCTGGATGAGATGTTGATTTAACAATCATTCCAAACAATTTACCTTCATCAGATAATGTTTTTCTAACTGTTTCATAATATATCTCTGGAAAGAACGTAAAACAAAAATCAACAAATCTTCCATCTGTTGGATCACAAATGAAGACCAATAATGTTAATTGATGATTCTTTTTGTTAAATGTGTAGTTTAAACCATAATAGCCACGCTCTCTGAGTTGTTGATCTAATGATTCATGATGGATTAGACCACTTGATGTGGATAAAGTTGACATTTTTTCAATAAAATTAGAGTGATTGGTTTAATTATAAAAATGCTTAAGAATATCACAAAGAATAAAACAAAACAAATGATTAAATAGCTCAAAAAACGTTTGTTTCGTTCGTTTAATAATGCTGGAAGACCGTACATTTTTCAATAAAATTGTATTTTTATTTGATTATATTTAAATTTGAGTAAAACATCGTCTCAAAAAGAGTATAATTATGTTTTTCATAATTATTGACAGATAATATCAATTGTTTAAATAAAGATCCATGATTGATCGACTCCATGTTATATGTTTCTTCAATTTGATCTTTGTTATATTTCAATTCAAGAAGTTCTAAAAGGTTTTGACTATTTTTGTTTCGAATTAAAATATTTGACCCTTTTTTGATAAATTCATCAATATCCCAAAAAAGAACCCTTTGATCATCGAATAATAACATAATTGGAGTATTACCATCATTATCTTGAATATTCAAATTGGGTTTATATTCAGATAATATTGTTTCTTTTAATGATGAATCAATATATTTCCACAGATGTGCAATTGTTTTACCATTTCTATCTGTTTTATTGATATCATAATGATCATTTTTTATGATTATATTAATATCATTCATGTTTAAATATTCTTGATAAACTACTGTTTCAATAGTTTTAACAGCTTTTGAGTTCATCATCTCAATCATATCAACTGGAGATAAATGATCATATCTTCGAAACATTAGTTTTAATATAACTGGCATGCTAATACTACCATTACCAACATATGTGATAATCGTGATAAAAACCATATTTAAAAATAAAAAATCAAAAACACTTCTCTCATATTGTTCTTTTTCATTAAGAGATTCAAATGGAGATCTAGAGATATAATAAAATGAAATCATAACAATTGGTAGGATAAAAATATAATCCCCTCTTAAATTAATAAAATTATACCACATTTTGTTTATTGAAATAATTATTTTTTTCTATTATAAAAAATGGATAAACTATCTGAAATTATCACATCAGGTAAAGAAATTATTAAAGAAGGTAAAGAGTTTATATCTGCTGGAGGTTATCAATTGATTGAAAACGGAAAAGAAATCATAATAAATAGCAAAGATATCATCAATGCAGTCAAAGAATACAATTTCAATGTTATTTCTGATTTCTATCTTAAGGTTGAAACATCATTGATGAAATTTTATTTCATCATTGCCGGAACACTATTTGTCTTTTTATTGCTGGTTATTGCAATTTTATATTTAATTCTTAAAATTAAATCTTCTAAAAAACAAAAGAAAAAAAGAAGACATATTGAATGAAAATTTATTGAAAAAAATGTCTGATTCAGATCATTTATTATCACATCAACAACATGAAATCATTGTTACTTCACATGATAAAATAATATCAAATATCAACATTCCAGATATAATCACGGACAAGAACTATCGTATCTATATAAAATGTTCAACATGTCAATATCAAAAGAGATTTTTAATTTTTTATTATATTACATCAATTTTTAATCCACTTTCTCGTTGTTCCCGCGATCCTAAAATGAATCAAGAATTATATCATATCTTGATCAAGAAAACACATGAAAGATGTAAAAAATGTCAAAATTAAAAATTTATTATTTGAACAACAAAACCTTCAAAATACTTGCCAATTCATTGTTTAAAGTGGTATATGCTTGTAATTGTGCGGTTCTACCATCTTTTTCAAATATAGATTTAACATAAAATAAATCACTTTCCATCATATTCCATAAATTTTTTGCAATTGAGTTATAAGATTGATTAAAAAAATCCAATTTGATTGATTCAATATTTCTATACTTGAAGAAGACGAACTCAGAAATCATGGATTGATTTGGAACCAATACTGACATATCATTGTTTTTCATGAAAAAATTATACATTATCATGAGTTGAACAGTGATTTTTTCAAGATAATTCATTTTTTCCTCTTCGTGAGACATTGTTTGTGGTGGATCCATCAAAGAAGAAGAAGTAATTGTAGTTCGAACTGATTCAATAGATAATGGTGAATTTGGAGCTGATGGTGATTGAAGTTCTTTGCTTTCATAAGTGGCATGACGTTTGGCTTTTGGTTCATCATCAATCAATGCCTTGTCTTTAACTGAAGGCAATTCAATAACATCTGAAGAAGAAGATGACATATTATTTCTTTTTCGATTAGGTCTTTTACGTTTTTGAGATTGTTCAATGAAAGGTGATTTTTTGGGTTTTTTATCCAAAAGCTTTCCATTTTTTGCATGAAATTTAACATTAACAAAATCATAAATAGATAATGACGATCTTGTAATAAAATTAGGCAATTTATGATCATGAAATATACCATCAAAAGCCATATCAATCATATCTGGAACATTCTTAACATCTTTGATTCTAATCTTCATACAACTTTGTTTTAATGATCCTGTAAAGAAATTATTAACAAAATCAGTTGCTTGATCTAATTTTGCTTGATCAATATATTGATCCATATCATGATTCACAATCCCAGGGAAAAGAATATATTGTAATTTAACATGAAATTCATTTAAAGTGTTTCTGAAATACTTTGAAACGCCATCAACTGGTACCTTAACCCTCTTTGACGGATCTAATTTAGCAAGTTCAATCTGCTTCAACTTATTTGATATTTTACGGATCTTACGGGTAGTATTTGTGATAATAAAAGGGATAGTTTGTTTACCCTTATTATGACAAAGTTTTGATTCATATTTCTCTTTGTTTGAAATAAAGAACTTTTTTCCTTCTTCGATTTTCTTGTCTTTTTGCATTTCATAAAACGATTTTTGCATATTGTCGTTTTTGGGATAAGATGTGATTTTTTGTGCAGAAGATGTTGATGAACTTACCTCCATTCTCTTTTTTTCGTCTTTTGTTCAATAAAAAATTTATTTTTTATTAATTATTTATTTGAGAATTATAAATTTATAATATAAAACTAAAAGTCTTTTTTTCGACATCTTTCGTAAAAAGAGCATTTTTGTTCAAAAATTGAAAAGTATCTTAAAAATAAACTTTATTCATTTTTATTGAAAAAATGCTTAAAAAAGGTATCATACACGGGCTTCAACATTGCATCTTGAACGGGTTATATGATGATGTCAAAAAAATTTTAGATGATGGATTTGATATCAATGAAAGTATGGATGGATTAGGTGAAACCATATTTATATATTCAGTTGTTGAAGCATCAGATGATATATTCAATTTGTTATTATCTTACAATCCAGATGTGAATAAACAACAAAAAAATGGAAGAACAGCATTATCAAGATTAGTATCTCATGTTGGTAATTTAGATAAAGGACAAATTTATGTAGAAAGAATACAAAAATTGCTTGATTTAGGAGCTTCATGTTTGATTATAGACATTGAATATTCAACTAAAACATGTGCATATACAATCAAAAGAACCATATTTGATGTTCTTGAACAATCTGTTAAAATAAGATATTTAACATATCAAAAAAGTATTAAACATTTAAATTTGATATCAAGAAGAAAAGAAAAAGTTTATTGTTTATTAAGAAACAGATATTGTGAAGAAATAACATTATTTCAATTGATGATTGAACAAGTACAATTTCAATAAAAAATGACTGTTGAACCATACGAAAAATATGTCAGAAATGATGATATTAGATCAGATAAAATGTTAGATGCTCTTTTTGTACCTGATAATGGTTATGAATATATCAAATCAGAACTTGAAAAAGGGTTTGATGTCAATACACAGATTGGCAATAGTGGATGTACAATGATCAGCATAATAGCACCTTTTTTGAATAATTATAACCCTGAAGGTTATTTTGATAAAACATTTGATTTAATTCTCTCATACCATCCAAATGTAAATATTCAAAATAAATATGGTGAAACTGCTTTATTTGAAGTAATAGATCATTTAAGAGTCATTGATGTTGAAGATTTTATTCCAAGAAGAATTAAGAAATTATTAAATCATGGAGCATCATGTTTATTAAAAAGAAAGTTTTTTTCATTTGAAACAAATAAATATACAGATATAAAGGACATTTTTCAAGTATTAGAATCTAATGTGTCTTATATCATTGAGAATGATCATTATACTCCAGAATTCAAACAACAAGTATTGGAAAGAGAAAAAATCATTTATTGTTTATTAAGAAACAGATATTGTGAAGAAATTACATTGTTTAAGTTGATGATAGATGATGTTGATTTAAATGAAATAACTTCAAATAAAAGACAAAGGATTAACTAACATAACATCTTCCAAGATATATTACAATTATATTTAGTACAAAATTCTGATATTACATTTGTGACAAATTCATTGATAATTTTACAATCATATTTACTATTTGTAAATAGTTTAATTGTTTTCATATCAGCTGAACAATCAATAACATTAGTCCATTTGATATAGATTTTTTCTTCTGATCCTTTAATAAAATATGATTTTCTGTTTAATAAGAATAAAGATGTGATAGCACTTGATTTCGGTTCATCATCTGATAAAAAATTCATCTGTAAAATATGGATATGACCTGCCATTTTTTTATTGAAATTGTTCAAATTGATTTATAATATAAATCTAATAAATACATATATCAATTATATTAAGTACCTATTTTATTTATTCCAAAATAATTAACATATGGCATTATGCCACCATTCGAGCCTGTAATTGTTACACTTCCTCCTGATGATTTAATATTAATCATATCACCAACATTCACTCTCAAAGTAGTTATAATGTAATATGTGTTTGTTGTTATTAAAACCATCTTATATTGACTTACACCATTCACTTGAATAAACAAATCAGCCGTAAAAACTGAACAAATAGCTCTAAAATTAACTTCGTAAACGCCTGATGATGGAACCTTATAATAACCTGATGTTTGATTAAAACCACCTTTTGTCCATGTATACGGCACATTTACAACAAAACCAGTGATGTTTGCAGTTCCAAATGCAGTTGTTGTATTAAATATACTAAAAAACCCTTGTTGATCATATGGTTGATTGAATGTTTGATTAATCACATTATTCAATTGAACAACCACATTACCTGAACTCAATGGATTCCAAGGGCTTGAAGGAGACATAGTAATGTTGTTTGTAGCATTCAATGATGAAATATTGATATTAGCATAAACATATGTTTCATTCACAGCGATTGAAGCACTAGACCCACTTGGATTCCACGATGGTGATGTGATTATAATACCAATTCCTTGGTTAAGTGAAGATAAATTAAGATTAGCATTGATATATGTCTGATTTACTGTAATTATTGAATTTCCATTTGTTGGATTCCATGGATTGAGCGTCATGATAAACCCTGTACTCGCAGAAAGCGTATTTAAATTAAGATTTTCTCTAATATATGTTTCATTAACACTAATAACTGCATTGTCAATAACTGGATTCCATGGATTTGGTGATAGAATAACGCTATTATCAGCCGTTAATACAAATGAACCATTCACAAATGTAGTTATATTTTGACATTTATATGAAATATTCAAATTTTCTTTTATACAAGAAATGTTTAAAGAAACAATCGGATAATTTGGGGTAAAATGTTCAATAATTGTACCATAACCAGATAAAACATCATATGTCCCGGAATTCTCAAGTTTTACTGTTTGTTTAATTCGTTCAATAATTAATCCACTTCCTTTCTCAATTGATCTACTAATTGGATTTAAAGGTACAATTGATGTTACAAAATTGTTTGATGTATAATATGTTATTGAAAAAATAGCAATGCCTAAACCAGCTATTACAAGAAAAACTAAAAAAAACTTGCTTATAATTAAATATAAATGTCTTCTTCGATCATTTGAAAAATCGTCATATAACTGATTATCATCCATTTTTTTTAAAAAATAATTTAAATAATATTAAAAACTTTTATTATATTTTTTTTCAATAAACTTTGATTATTTATAATGTTCCCACTTTGTTTGCTCCAAAAAAACTTAACCATGGAATTGTTGATGCTCCAAAATAGTTTCGTTGCGTATCAGCATTAATACATACTACATCACCAGCATTAACTGGTATCGAGACTTTTTGAAGCCAAAAATTAGCAAAAGGCCCTGTTCTGATGATACTCATAATGTTTACATTATTTACGTTAACAAAAGTATTTCCTGTAACTGCTCCAGACCTAATTCTAAGATTAAATTCATAAATTCCTGATGTAGGAACAGTATAAATGCCAGTTACAGTATTAAACCCACCTTTTGTCCAACTTCCTGTAGCACTTGTACTCCAAGCACCTGTTATACACCCAATTGGAGATGTAGCACCTGCTGCTGATGTCCAAACCGCCAAAAAACCTTGTTGATCTAAACCTATTGTTGCATTACCACTTGTTGCTGGATTCCATGGATTTGATGTGATATAAATACCATTTGTCGCATTCAAAGATGACATATTAAGATTAGATTTGAGATATGATGTATTAACTGATATAGTAGATGCAATTCCACTAGGGTTCCATGGGGTTTTTGTCATAATTATACCATTTCCTTGATTAAGTGTAGATAAGTTGAGATTAGAATTGATATATGTTTGATTTGCTGTAATTATTGAATTTCCATTTGTTGGATTCCATGGATTAAGTGTCATACTAACACCATTATTTGCAGAAAGTGTGTCTAAATTAAGATTTGAACGAATATATGTTACATTGGCCTTGATATTTGCATTATCGGTTGTTGGATCCCATGGGTTTGGTAATAGAATAATGCTTTTATCATTCGCTGTTAATGTGATAGAATCATTTAAAAATATAGAAATGTTTTGAAAATAATAAGAAACATTAATATTTTCATTAATAAAAGTCTGATTAACTGATACAGATGGATAGTTTTGTATAAAAGTATCAACAATCGTTCCTAAACCAGATAAAACGTCATATGTCCCTGTGTTTTCAAGTTTAACTGTCTGTTTATCTCTTTCAACTAAAAAACCACTCCCTTGTTCCTCTGTAGATCGAGTAACAGGATTTAATGGTTCAACAACTTTGATCAAACCACTTGTTGTCATATCAACTACTGAAAAAATAGCAATTCCTAATCCTGCAAAAATACAAAATACAGTCAATATGATCAGTAATTTCTTTAATTTTACATAAAAACCTTCATGATATAGATCATTATTGAAATCTGAATAAAAATCATCATTGTTCACAAGACGATACCCCATTTTGATTTTTTTATAATTATAAAAAAATGTAATCAAATCCATTTACTCATAAACGAAATAAAAATAAAAATGATTTTATATTCATTTAATTGTATAAAAAACAAATTTTTCTTAGGTTGATATCTTGTTTAAACCAAAAAAGGTGGTCCATGGAATTAAACCAGAAGGTCCTCCATTAACTGTTCTGGTAGAACTTGCAAAAATATCTACAATATCACCAGCATTTAAAGGTATAGATGCTGTTAATATATATGATCCGGATGTATCCACGACATTAAAAAACAGATATGTACTCACAAAATTCACCCTCAAAGCAATTGTGGTTGTTGCAGTATCTAAAAAAAGTCTTGAATCAACAGAATAAATACCTGAACTTGGAGCAGTATAAAAACCTCCTGTAATATTAAAACCTCCATCAGTCCAAGCTGGTGCTACACTCGTACTCCAATTTCCTGTTATTACACCAGTTATATTCACTGTGTTTCTTATCCAAACAGCCATAAAACCTTGTTGATCAAAATTTTGAGTTACTTGAATAATAGCATTGCCGTTTGTTGCTGGATTCCACGGATTAGGTGTCATGGTAAGTCCATTTGTTGCAGTTAAAAACCCAAGATTCAGATTATTATTAATATAAGTCTCATCGACAGATATGGTAGATGCAGATCCACTAGGATTCCATGATGATGATGTCATTATAATACCATTTCCTTGATTAAGTGTAGATAAATTGAGATTAGCATTGATATATGTTTGATTTAATGTTAATATTGCATTTCCATTTGTTGGGTTCCATGGACTATTGGGAGACATAATAATAGCACCAGATGATGATAATGTATTCAAATTCAAATTTGATTTGATATATGTTTCATTCACTTGAATGTTCGAACTAGCTAATGATGGTTTCCATGGATTTTGTGTCATTATTAAACTACTATCAGATGTTAATGTATTTGTTTCATTTATAAGTATAGTCGTATTTATACAAATTGTTGATATATTCAAGCTAATGTCAATAAAAGTCTGATTTATTGATATAATCGGATAGTTTTCTATAAAATGATCAACAATCATGCCTAAACCAGGTAAAACATCATATGTTCCAGTGTTTTTAAGACGTACTGTCCCACCATTGCGTTCAATTAAAACACCACTTCCTTGTTTTGTTGACCGAATCGTTGTTTCTTCCATGGGTTCTATTATCGTTATGAAATTGATCGTTTCCACATTTACTGAAACAATAACAGACAAAACCAACACAGTAATAATACAAGCGATTAAAAAACCTATTGCAATCTTTTTAATTATAGAATAAAATCTATCATCAGTCATTGTTTTTGATTTTTCTTGGATATTTTAAATATTTTTTCAATAAACATTTTAAATATTTTAATTTAATTATAATTGTTAAATTTTATTGAAAAAAATGGCTTCATCATCTCCTATAATTTCTTTCGATGGATCATGGCAATCCAGATATTATGGATCTTCAACGATATTTGGAACATCAAAGGTTGAGTTTATGGATGATCCAACAAATGTTAAATTAATCCTCAATTATGACAATCAATCTTTGTTTAGACCTGGTTTATCTATTGAATTCAATTTCAAATTATCACGAAATGATCGGTTTTGTTATGCTCAATCTGTTGATCAAACACAACAAGTGTTTTTGATTATTGATTTGAAACAAGATCCATTTGTTGGTCGATATCTTTCAATTTGGCCATATGACGATGGTCATATTCATATGAATGACAATCAGATGTGTGATTTTATATTTAAAAACATACCAGATACGCAAGCAACCAAACCTCCAGAGTTTAACCGAAACCGCAAATTCGGTTATTATTGTTGTGATATAATTTAATCTGATTGGTTAAAAGTCTTTTATCTATGATTGGTAGAAAGTATAGCCAATCATTGATTTTAAATAAAAATATAATTAAAATTAAATAAATTTATTTATATTTTTTTAAAAAACTTTTTTAATTTGTTTAATGAACCCCCAAGAAATTGCAAGATTAGCTCGTGATTTAGCTATTACTGTTTTTACTGTTCGCACAACATATTATCTTTATTACGAAAAACCTCCTCCTTCAAAATGAATTATCCTCATGCTCAGCTCATCGAACCACTTTTGGTTATTAATGAATCAGCCGATTCACCTCCAAAAGTTGTTTGTGACCTCAATGAAACTCAAATGCGTCTTGTCAAGATGTATATTGAAGAATTACCTGAACATCTCCGAAATGATGAAGAGTTGATGGCTGATTTACGTCAAAAGATGGCTGAATTTTATAACAAAAAACTTATTTCAATCTTTGGAAATCATTTGTTCTTTCCTCCAACTGATCAAAAACCAGATACATATGAAATTGTTCAAATTGATTTGGAATAAAAAATTAAAAAAAACAATTTTTATTAAAAAAACGATGTCTCAACTTGTTGAATTTAGAATTAAATATGGTAGATGTTATGAATATTGGGCACCACAATTATGTTGTTTTCAAACAATTATTGATATAAAAATGATAATGAAAGATATTATACCAACGATAAAATGGGACGTAAGTCATGATAAAATGAGTAATGCAATGAAACAAACAGCTTCATTTTTTATAGATTGTAATGGAGACTATTTACATGAAATTATTCCAAATGTTCCATTTGAATATGCTTACCATACGAATGCAATCATATCTAAAAAAGAAAAAGTAATTATATACATCTTTTTTTATGATATTTAATTATAAAATAATAAGATAATTTTCATTGAACAAAATGGAGCAACGAATCCCCTTTTCTTCAATTCCATCTTTTATTCTTAAGATTTGGCAATATAAACACCATCCATCTGAACTTCAATTACGCAACATAAATATACTTATCACAAAACACGTACAAGTGGTAAGATGTTCAACTCTTATTGAATCACAAAGTTTTTTATTAATTTATCAAAGATTCTTTAATGAAATAGTATATCTTGATAAAATCATTGAACATTTATATGCAGATAAATATCCAAACGCCACCGCTCTTGCTAAAGATATGGAAGAATATATGATTGGTAGAAAGTCCAGCCAATCATAGAATTTAAATAAAATATAATTCAATTTAAATAAATTTCTTTTTTTTATTTTTTTCCAAAAAAATTGAATTAAAAAAAAAGAAAAGAAAAAATGACTTCTTCTCCCAAGAGACAGAGAACTGAGACTGAATCATCTGATTCAACCCCTCAAAATCTCACTCTCTTATTGATTGAACTCAATGAAGATAGTTCGTTTTATCAATATCTTGTGACTTTTCAAGATGAAACTCAACTAAATATGTTCTCAAATTTACATCGAGCTCTCATCGATCAGAAGAAACCAACAATGTTTCTCACATATTTGTTAAATCCAGATGAAGATGATGAAGACATGAATTGGACCCCAGAAACACCGGACAAACCTAAATTTGATGAATTTAATTTTACTTGGTCTGATACTATGAAATTCTTTTGTGATGTTGTTGGTTTTGGAGGTCTCAAAGTTCAATTTATTGATAAAAGAGTCCTCAAATTTGAAAAAATCTCTCAAAAACGACATCTTGAAGAGTTTGATGGTAAGATTTATGGTGTTAGAATTGTTCATTCATGGCATTAATATGGACCACAATTCTTGAAATGTCTTTCTTTGGCTTTAATAAACCTTTCACTCTTCAAATAATCAGCATATGCTTCTTGAACCAATTTTTCACATTCTTCGGTATCAGGATAAGTAATCCAAGTCATATCTGGTATACCATCTCCAAACATCTGTTTTTTAATAAAATTCAAATGTTTAAATAGATCCTCATGAAATATTTCTTCAAATTTAGTTGTTTTCAACCCTTTTTCTTTCATTTTATCATCTCGAATCTTTTGTTTTCTTTCTTTATATTGTTTGATAAAAAGATCACGTTTTTGTTCAATTGCTGACATCTTATTACTTTGTTTTTCAATAAAATTAGATTGATGTTTAGGTAATAATAATGACCACACGAAACCAAAAACAAAACAACCTAAAATAACAAATATAATCATAATTTTTAACATTTAAATAATCTTTTTTTATTGAAAAATATAAGAATATAGTTATTATTTTTATTAAAAAAATGTCAGATATTGCCATTCCTGATGATATGCAATATAATAGAGATATGTTTAAGATTAGTATTGAAAGAGCCATTACTGATAGATGTTGGTATTTATCAGATGATCCATTGGATCATTTAAAACATTATTCATATTCATTTTATGCTCTTTCGCAAGATGCGAGACGGATTAAATCAGATATGGAACAAATTGTTAAAACAATCTTAGAAGATCCTTATTATACATCAAAACTCAACATTACATATCATATATCAAGTGCATCTGCAAGTCTTAAACCATGGCTTCCATCAAATACTCAAGATGTTAAAATAAGTTTCGTTTTCGAAAAGACTTAAACCATTGGTTAAAAGTCTTTTATCTATGATTGGTAGAAAGTATAGCCAACCACATAATTTATTGTTAAATATAATTGAATTTAAATATTTTTTCTTTTTTTTAAAAAAAATAAATTTGAATTAAATCAAACAAATAATCAAAAAACATGTCTTCAGATTCTGTTTATGTTTGTTTTTGTGTTTCTCCCAATAATCCACTCCATGCCTTCTCAACTCTCAACTTACAAATTTGAAGGACCCAAAACAACACCACTCATTATTGCTTATAAACAAGCATTTAGTTTAGTTATGGAACCACCTCCAATCAGTGATGAAAAAGAAACAGTTTTCAATGCTTATGTTGAAAAACATATGAAAACATTGGATCCATCTCATACAATTGAACAAATTTTTCAACATCAAGATGAAAAGAGAGTAGTTCGTGTATTTTTAGCTGATTAAAAAATCAATTTATTCCAATTCTTTATCATAACATTCTTCACATATTGGCATGGTATCTGGCCCTCCATCAGCAATATATACCCATTTTTCCAAATAAATAGGTTTTCCTTTCTTACAAAACTGACATTCATTCTTAAAATGCCTTTTACATATACATTTATTTGATTGACACCATTCAAGTCTAGAACAATCATAACATACGATTATGTCTGTTTTAATACATCTTAAATAACCATCTGTTCTAACATCACATCCGCAACACTTTTCTAAATATGCAGAATCTGACATTTTGTTCAATGAAATTTTTTATTTTTTTAAAAATAACTACCACGTCCATCAATAACAACTACACCAACAGTTTTTTCGCCGGGTGGAAATCGAGTCCAAACATCCTTCATATGTGTTTCTGGTGCAATGTGGATGTTACAACTGTCTGTTACAACCATATAGACAGTGATAACCACTTCTTTTCTGATCTCTGGACATACTTTCCCGAAATTCTTGTAAACTTCGGGATAAGTTCTTCTAAAACATTCATCAACTGTTTCATCTGGTCTGGATTGGGCTCGGTACGGCATCACACCCCCATCAAGAAGTCTTGCAACTGAAAAAATAATGATTCTTCCTTCTGAAGCCATTTCTTTTCTTTTCTTTTTCTTTTCTTCTTCCTTTTTTCTTTTTATTCTAAAACTTTTTTTTAAAAAAAAATAAAAAAAATATTTTTTGAATAAATTATCTTATTGGCTACACTTTCTACCAATAGCCTTTAACCTTGACTTTCTACCAATCACAATGTCTCTATCCACTCTCCAATCCGATCTCGACTCTTTAAACCATCGCTTTGACAAATTCTTCGAAGCCTTTTCCTTGAAAGAACAAAAGTTAAAAAGAAAAGCTTAACCAATACCTTATATCCATCCATTATTCCCTCACAACAGATGAGTTTCTTATTGAAAACGATGGCGTATATGATAAACTTCAAAACAAGTTTAGACAGCGATAAAATCCCTATCTGATTAACTCTCAACCCATTTATCACATCCTCTTCTCCACGGACTTTCTACCAATCATCTTCCATAATACTTTCTACCAATCATTTAATTTTAATAAAAAACAATTTTTTTCTTTTTTTTCCAAATAAAAAAAAATATAATTTAAAAACAAAAAGAAAAAACAAAAATGCAAGATCAAATCCGACTCGACCCCTCCTCTTACCAAGGCCTTATCAAATACCTGCGCCACAACTGCACGGACGTCTTATCCAAGTTCGAGAGCCGATTCTTTGACCGCTCCCACAGCAATCCGGAGGCCCTTTTCGACGAATTCCAACGCAAAGGATACCTCACCTATGATTTCATGGACAAGAGCCTAGCTCGTTACCTCAACGATTACATGTTCGAAAACCTTGCTTGCCGTGTTCTATTACAACATTATGGATACTTAAAAAGACCATCCACCATCATGCCGGCATCGATTGAAGCTGAGAACAAGATACCTGATCCATCAGATGTGACAGATCAAAGCGGGTTAAGTCCTTCTTTTCTCACAAGATACAATCAATCATTTGGAACTGTAACCTATTTCTAACCATTTATAGGTCATTTTTCCTAAACTGCTCAATAAACCTGCCAAAACTCCACATCTCATACAACTTTCCCATTCAATTTTATACCTTTAACCTATCAATCATCAACTTACAGCACCTAATCTGAGCTAACATCACACCTAATATGACAAGAACCATTTTTTCCAAAACTCCCTCTAAAACGCTTATCTAACGCATCCCCAAATCGTCTTCGCTTCTAACGTCGCTCGCCTCCAGAACGACTCAACTCCCCGTGAAACGAATTTAAAAATTATCAAAAATGACCAACTTTAACTGCTCCTAAAAACAATCAAAATCTGTATGTAATCTGAGATAAGTTCTATATGATCTGACCCAACTCATTAAAAATTACATTTTTTATTTTTTTTTTAATTTTTTTTTATTATTTAAAAAATACAATTTCATTGAACAAATAATAATTTCAAAAAAAATAAGGATATGCTATAGTGTTACTCATAAGGATACAGGATC
>Ga0105240_10007857_pt1 | contig 15393 bp, 13 predicted proteins | sample KBSC54metaG_FD_80426 | JGI IMG/M metagenome (GOLD analysis project Ga0105240, IMG submission 80426) | Corn rhizosphere microbial communities from Kellogg Biological Station, Michigan, USA - KBS C5-4 metaG | ecosystem: Host-associated > Plants > Roots > Rhizosphere > Soil | place: Michigan, USA... | reverse complement strand
GAGTTCCTGGTGCGGGGTGCCAGGGAGTTCAACGAGGCGGGCGTATTCATGGCATTTGAGGAGACGGGCAAGGAACTCGGCGAAAACGTCGCCTCCTTGGGCTTCGATCTACCCAGCCTGATCTCGCATAAGAAGCTATTTGTGGATCACGTGCGAGTGGAGCGCAGCGAGATTGAAGAGACCGGGGAATACGACCTCGAAGGGCTATTCATCCGGCTGGAAGCGGCCATCAGGCGGGTCGGCGCCAAGCGGGTGGTACTGGACACGATCGAATCGCTGTTCTCAAGCTTCAGCAACACGAACACCTTGCGCGCCGAATTGCGGCGGCTGTTCCAGTGGCTGAAATCCAAAGGTGTCACGGTCGTGATCACCGCGGAGACTGGAGATGGCAAACTCACCCGGCAGGGCATTGAAGAGTACGTTGCGGATTGCGTGATCTTGCTGGACCACCGGGTGGAAGAACAGAACTCAATCCGCCATCTGCGAGTCGTCAAATATCGCGGAACGACGCACGGCACCAGCGAATATCCGTTCCTCATCGGGGTGAGCGGCATCTCCGTGCTGCCCCTCAGCTCACTGAAGCTGGATCACGAGGCTTCCACGCAGCGAATCTCGAGTGGTATTCCCCAGCTGGATGCGATGTTGGGAGGAAAAGGATTCTATCGGGGCACAAGCATCCTGATCACGGGGGCGGCCGGCACGGGCAAGAGCAGCATGGCTGCACATTTTGTGCAGGCTGCCTGCCAACGCGGCGAGCGAGCGCTGTACATGGCCTCCGAGCAATCCAGGTCGGAGGTGATTCGCAATATGCGGTCCATCGGGATCGATCTCGAGCCATGGGTTGAGCAGGGACTGCTGCAGTTCTATGCCAACCGCCCAGGTTCCTTCGGCCTGGAAAAGCACCTGGTCACCATTCATGACCTGGCAACAGCGTTTAATCCGAGAGTCGTGGTCATCGATCCGGTTACGAACTTCTTAGCGGTTGGAAACGATCTGGAAGTGAAATCGATGGTCACGCGGCTGATTGATGTCTTCAAGTCCCGGCACACTACCGCGATGTTCACCAGCCTCACGGCCGGCGATTCGACCGCGGAATCTTCCGAGGTCGGCGTTTCGTCGCTGATGGATGCTTGGCTGCTGCTTCGCAACTTGGAATCCAATGGCGAGCGCAACCGCGGCTTGTATGTACTGAAGGCTCGTGGCATGGCCCACTCCAACCAGATCCGCGAATTCCTGCTGACGGACAGGGGAGTTCGACTCGTGGATGCTTATATTGGGCCGTCAGGCTTGCTGACCGGGTCCGCACGGATTGCGCAAGACATTCGGGAACAGGCGCAGGCGGCCGCGCGCAAGCAGCAACTGGCGCGGAAGAACCTGGAGCTGAAACAGAAGCGCCAGACCCTGGAATCGCAGATTGCAAAAATGCGCGCTGATTTCGAAATGGAAGAGAACTCGGTGTTGCGCGATGTGGAAGACCTGGAGCTCGCAGAAAAGGATGCCACGCTGGTGCGAACCGCGATGGGACGCTCGCGGCAAGCGGAACTGGCGCGATCCCATGGCAACGGCCGCGCCTAGGAGTCAGGTATGAAAAAGACCAGGAGACTGGCTCGAAAGGAGCGGCTGCGCTGGGAGTTGCGTCTCTACATCGCGGACAGCAGCCCGCGTTCTAAGCTGGCAGTCGGGAATTTGCGCAGGCTGTGTGAGCAGCATTTGAACACCCAATATCGCATCACGATTGTCGACATTGTGAGGCAGCCCAGCATGGCATGCGCACACAACATTCTGGCAACGCCTACGCTCGTGCGGGTCCTTCCCCCGAAGGATACGACGGTCGTGGGAACGCTGGCAGACACCAGAAAGGTGCTGCAAGCGCTTGGAGTTCAGGTAGAGGGCGAGAAGGGGGCCGCAGCGCTGGAACTGGGCTTTGCCCATATTGGCCATGCATGAGGCCCGGAAGTGAGGTTGAAATGAAATCCAAGGCAGGGAAAAAGAGATGCAGCAGGGCTGCCTCCCGCAAGTGGAACCTGCGGCTTTACATCGCCGGTGAAACGTCGCGCTCGATTGCGGCGGTGGAGAATTTGCAAGCACTTTGCAGGAAGTACCTGCCGGTCGACTACAACATTGAAGTAATTGACCTGTCAAAAAACCCGCATTTGGCCGCCGGGGATCAGATTCTGGCAGTTCCCACACTGGTGCGCCGGCTTCCTCCTCCGCTCAAGAAGATCATCGGAGACTTATCGAATGTGGAACGAGTATTGGTTGGACTGGACTTATGTTCGGAAAAGACATCATGACGAGAATCGACTCAACGAATATTGCTGATCTGACTGCGAGGGCCAACCGAAAGTCACGCTATGTGTTGCGGTTGTACGTTACAGGAGCCACGGCGCGCTCGCGGCGCGCGATTGTGAATCTGGACGGGATTTGCCACGAGTTCCTGAAGGGCCAGTTCGATCTCGAGGTCATCGACGTGTACCAGAAGCCGTCTCTGGCCAAGGACGAGCAGATTATCGCGGCGCCGACCCTGATCAAGAAGCTCCCGTTGCCCATGCGCCGCATTATTGGCGACCTCTCCGACCGCGAGGCCGTACTGCTCGGTCTGGACCTGAAACGAAAGAGGCAGGGGACTAAGTGAGAACCGCAAGAAGCTGCGCGAGGCGCCGGCCGAACCTGCGGGCACAGTTGACGCAGGCGGCGGCCCAGATCGAGGAACTGCAGACGACGTTGCAGGCAATTCGTAGCGGCGAAGTGGATGGCATTGTCGTCGAAGGACCGCGGGGCAGTTCCATATTCACCTTGCAGAGTCCGGAAGAGCCGTACCGCATTCTGGCCGAGCGAATGAACGAAGGAGCGGCCACGCTGGACGCGCAGGGAACGGTGCTGTTCTGCAACCACCAACTGTCGGCGATGTTGCAGTTGCCGGCAGAACGAATCGTCGGTGCGCCGCTCGCTGCAGTGGTCCCACCTGAGGAACGATCCCGGCTGACGGAATGGATCGCAGCTGCGCGGGTCAAGAGCATTCGAACCGAGGGGAAACTCCGCCGCGGCGACGGCACATTGCTTTTCGTTCAGCTATCCCTGAGCCAGATTCCGCTGGAAGATCTCGAATCGGGGATCTGCCTGGTCGCGACGGACCTGACCGAACAGAAGCGAGCACAAGAGCAGATTCGCCGATTCAGCGAGGAAATGGAACGGAAGGTAGCGGAACGCACGGAGCAGTTGCACGCGGCGAATGCGGATCTGGAAGCTTTCAACTATGGCGTGGCTCACGATTTGCGCGCGCCACTCCGCCATATTCAGGGATTTTCCGACATCCTGTTGAACGAACCTGACTCCGTCCTCGGCGCCGAAGGGGAACGGCACTTGCGTTTGATCATTGCCGAAACGTTGCGCATGGGGAAGTTGATCGAGGCGCTGCTTTCGATCAGCCGCGTTGGCCGGCAGGCGTTACAGCCATGCGACCTGGATCTGAACTCTGTTGTTGAAGAAGTCATCGAAAACCTGGAGCCGGACCTTAAGAATCGCCAGATCGATTGGCGGGTAGGGCGTTTGCCTACCATTCGGTGTGATCCGACCCTCACCAGAATTGCATTTTTCAACCTGCTGGCCAATGCAGTGAAATTCACATCGCGACGCGAACGAGCGTCGATCGAGATCGCCGCTGAAAGGCAGAATCGCGAATATGTCTTTTGCGTTCGGGACAATGGCGTTGGCTTCAGCATGAAATATGCCGACAAGCTTTTTGGAGTTTTCCAGCGCCTGCATCGGGCCGAAGACTTCGAAGGTACCGGTGTTGGCTTGGCGACCGTGCAACGCATCATCCAGAAGCACGGAGGCCGCATCTGGGCCGAAGCGGAACTGGATAAGGGCGCAAGTTTTTATTTCACACTCGGAAGTTCTCAGAGCACGGAGAAAAATTTAAAAACAATGATTGCTGGAGTCAAATCATGACAGATCGACAAATAGAAATTCTGCTGGTGGAAGACAATAACGATGACGTTGAGCTTACATTGCATGCCCTGCGCAAAGAAAACCTGGCCAATCACATCCATGTAGCCCGCGATGGAGAAGAGGCTTTGGATTTCCTGTTCTGCAACGGGCCTCACGCTGACCGCTCCTTTGAGCGCCCTCCTCGACTGATTCTGCTGGACCTGAAACTGCCGAAGGTGGACGGCATGGAAGTGCTGCGCCGGCTTAAGGCGGACTCTCGAACCCAGTGCATTCCGGTCGTGATCCTGACGTCATCGAAGGAGGAGCGCGACCTGGTGAAAGGGTACGGATTGGGGGCAAATAGCTATATCCAGAAGCCAGTGGACTTCGATCAGTTCCGCGAGACCGTGAAAAACGTGGGCCTTTATTGGTTGCTCATCAATCAGGCTCCCGTCATCGCGCCGGTTGGGAAAGGCGCCGCGCAATCTTGAGGCTTCGCGCTCAGAATGAAAGGTAGCGACAATTCACACCCTGTTCTGCACCGCTTGCGCGCGTTAATCGTCGAGGATGACGCCGCGGACGCCGAGCTTATGGTTGCAGAACTGCGGCGAAGCGGTTTCGAGCTATCGTGGGAGCGAGTGCAAACGGAGGAGGCGTATCTTGCGGCGCTGGGGGAGCCCCCTGAGATCGTTTTGGCGGACTACTCGCTGCCTCAATTCAGCGGGAACCGGGCGTTGGAATTGCTGCAACAGATGGGCCTAGGAATCCCGTTCCTCGTGGTGTCTGGAACAGTCGGAGAAGAAGCAGCGGCGGCGATCATAAAACGTGGGGCAACGGACTACGTTCTGAAGAGCAGCCTCGCCCGCCTGGGCCCTGCCGTCACGCGAGCCTTGCAGGGACAACAGAAGATCGCGTACTTCTCCATGGAGATCGCGCTGGCCTCGGCGGTGCCAACATACAGCGGGGGACTGGGTGTGCTGGCCGGGGATACACTTCGCTCCGCGGCGGATATGAGAGTGCCGATCGTGGGGGTGTCGCTGCTGCACCGGGCCGGGCATTTCTGCCAAAAACTGGACGAGGCAGGATCGCAGTCCGAACTGCCGGTCAGCTGGAATGTGAGCGACTTCCTTACCGAGATGCCGGTGCGGGCGGCGATTCAGATCGAAGGCCGAAAAGTGAGTCTCCGCTGCTGGAAGTACCAAGTGGAGGGTGTCACGGGCTACAGCGTGCCTGTATATCTGCTCGATACGGATTTGCCTGAAAACAGCGAGTGGGATCGTAAGCTGGCGTCGGTGCTATACGGAGGAGACGCGCATTATCGGCTGTGCCAGGAAGTCGTGCTGGGGATTGGCGGCGTACGGGTCGTGCGCGCACTCGGCTACGACACGCTGGACAGGTTCCACATGAACGAGGGCCATGCCAGCTTGCTTACGCTCGAATTGCTGTTGGAGTCTGCACGAAAGGCGGATAGAAAGCGCGTCGAGGCCAGCGATCTTGCCTCGGTTCGTCAGAAATGCGTGTTTACCACGCACACGCCGGTGCCGGCGGGTCATGATCAGTTTTCTCTTTGCGCGTTGGCAGCGGTGCTGGGATTTCGGCCCGACTTTTCCGACGTTTGCGATCCGCATATTGCGGTGCGCATCTTTGGGAGGCATGAAGCGCGGGGTGAGAAATCGCTATCGGCTCCGCAGAGCATACTCAACATGACCTACCTGGGGCTCAATATGAGCCGGTACGTGAATGGTGTGGCGAAGAAGCATGGCGAGGTCTCGCGGCTGATGTTTGCCGGGTATCACATTGATGCGATCACCAACGGCGTGCACGCGGCAACCTGGGCTTCGCCGGCGTTCCAGGCGCTCTATGATTCCCACATCACAGACTGGCGGCATGACAACTTCAGCCTGCGCCATGCAGAGAGCATCCCGCGCAAGGAAATCTGGGACGCTCACTTGCAGGCCAAGGGCGAACTGCTCGACTACGTGAACAAGCGGCAAACCACCCTCATGGATGCTGAAGTGTTCACGATCGGGTTCGCCCGCCGGGTTACGGCGTACAAGCGTGCTGACCTCGTCTTTTCCGATGCCGAAAGACTGAAGAAAATCGCCAACGTATTTGGCGGACTGCAACTGGTCTATGCCGGCAAAGCGCATCCCAGCGATGGCGAAGGGAAGAGGCTGATTCAGCGGATCTTCGAGCTGCAGCGCGAATTGAAAGGACAAATCGGCATTGTGTTCCTCGCAGACTACGATGTCGGGCTTGCGAAATTGATCACCGCTGGAGTGGACCTGTGGCTGAACACACCGCAGCCGCCGCTGGAAGCTTCGGGAACCAGCGGCATGAAAGCGGCGCTCAATGGTATTCCAAGCCTGAGCGTGCTCGATGGGTGGTGGCTGGAGGGCCTGGTCGAGGGTGTGACGGGATGGGCTATCGGCGACGAAAATCGCAACAATGAAGATGTCAGTAGATCGCTGGACGCAGCCTGCCTGTACGAGAAACTCGAGCGGACAATCCTTCCCATGTATCACGAAGATCGAGAGCGCTATGTTGACGTCATGAGGCACGCCATTGCCATCAACGGTTCACATTTCAACTCGCAACGGATGCTGCAACAATACGTTTCGAGCGCATATCTCCGGTGAGTGGAGGGCACCGGGCGATCCTCTTTCCGCAATCTGACTTCTCAGTGCGATTTAGAATCCACGCTCGTTCTAAGCTGGGGCACTTTTTCTGGCCAAAACCCATTCGAATCCGAGAATGGTTACTACACCCACCGCACCGCTGACCCCTCGAAATGTTCAGTTTTCTAACCGCTCTGGATCGACTCTGAAGTCCCGAGTTTCTAATGCCAGAATTCGACTCTGAACCGTGGATTCCTTTGGAAAATATAATGGCGGAGAGGGAGGGATTCGAACCCTCGGTACAGGTGTTAGCCCGTACAACGGTTTAGCAAATTCACCCCGTCCCCTACCTATTGCGCGGAATCAATCAGATACGATCACCTCAAGTGCTCCCAGTCGGGTGGAATCAGGGTGCTCGGCATCTGTGTATGCACCTCAATATGCACCTCTCATTTGTTGCCCCGTTGGCGAGCTTCGACCGCACCCAAGCTACGCTCGCCACAAGCTCTCAGCAGACGCTTCCAAGTTGTCAGCGTTATCTGAGCGTGGCGACCTTGCGTCCGCGATCCCATCGTAATCACACACGGCCGCATTGTTATCGACGGCTATGCACGATTGGAACTGGCGAAGCGAAAGGGGATACCAACGCTCCAATGCATTGAACGCGATCTCACCCCGGAAGAAGCGCTCGAAGAGTTGATTCGAACCCATTGTTCAACTCGGGGCTTGATCGACTTCGTTCGCATAGAGCTTGCACTCGATTTGGAACCTTATTTTCGCGAGAAGGCACGAACAAACCAAGAAGCCGGAGGCAAAGACAAGGGTTCGTCAAAATTGACAATAGCTCAACGCGTTGATACCAGGCGAGAGGTCGCCGGCGTTGCCAGTGTTTCTTCTGGAAATGTCCGAAAAGTGAAACACATTTTGATGAATGCGTGTTCGACTTTGCTGCAGGCCGCAAGGACACGAGAAGTATCGATCAATCTCGCCGAGAAGTGGAGCCATGAACCACACGCTCGACAACAGGAATATTTGAGACGCAGGCAAATCGAGCGGGGATTAAAGAAGAAGGCACGCAATCTCGTAACGGAAGCTGTAGCGCGACTCTCGCCACGCACGAAAGAACGTCAGGCAATCCGATTTTCGGATCTGGTCAGACTCTTGAACGACGCCAGTGCCATCGACGTTGAGATCGTGGATGCTCCAGGCAGAACAATCTTTTTGACGAAAGAACTGGTCGATTCGATCACACCTCTGCAGGGGGTACGGTCTCATGATTGGCGAGTACCCAATTAAACAATTGCTATCCGATACGCAGGCGCACTGGGACCACGACGGTACTCCAGCGCATATCCGCGACACCTTCTGGAAGATCATCAACTGTGGAACCGGTGCCCTCGGCGCAGAGGTCTATGCGTCTGAACTTGAATCGAAACTGGTATTCCACACCTGCAAATCGAGGTTCTGTACGAGCTGTGGCCAGCGCGCGACAGAAGCATGGCAGCAGGATCTCGAGGCCGTCTTGCCTGACATACCCTACGTAGGAATCACCCTCACACTGCCGATGGAATTCCGGATTATTCTCCAGCAAAACCGGCACATATTGCATGGCATTCCAGCCATGGGAGCAGAGGCGGTCCAACAATGGGCATGGGCTCGCTATGGCGTACGCTTGATCATCAGCGTTGTACAGCAGACCTTCGGCGGACGTCTCAACTTTGCACCTCACCTCCACATTATGGTTTCGGCCGGTGGGCTCCGGGAGTCCCCGGCTCGGTGGATTCATCGTATCCAGTACGACCGACGCGAGCTAATGCTCGCCTGGCGCTACGCGGTAGGTGCATTTCTGTCAGAGGCATTCAAAAAAGGAATGCTCAAGTCCGACCTATCGAGCAAAGAATTCCTAGACCTGTTGGGGGCTCAACATCGACGCGAGTGGAATATTTTTATCAGCAGACCGGGTTCAAAAGCCTATCGGTTAAAGCACGATGGAAGATACATACGGCGACCACCAGTTGCCCAACATCGCCTTGCCCGGGTCGGAATTGATCGCGTCGAGTACCTGGCAAAAGACACGCGAGATAAGCGGCCGGTTCTAGTGCAATACAAAAACGAAGAGTTTGTCGACATCCTCGCGCAGCATGTCCCCCATCGCTATGGGCATGCAATGCGATATTTCGGGCTCCTTGCACCGCGTTGTAAAGCACGGCTGTGGGGAGTCCTTTTCGTTCTGTTGAATCAGCAGCAACGGCCACATCCTCTCCGACTGCCATGGAGGTGGCTGCGCATCAAAACCTTTGGCATAGACCCCCTGCTAGACAGTCAAGGTCAGCTCATGCATTGGAGTGGTCGACAAGAGCCAAGTTCTGCAAGTAGGGCGGCAGTTCGCAAGCAGAATGAGGAACTTACGTGAGACAGAATACGAACAGTGCGCAAATAGAACACAGGGAAGTATCGCCTCTGATCACATCCGCAGAAATCCGGGATGCACTGGAAGAGCGGTATCCCGAAGTCACCGATCCCGAATTCAATCTGGAACACACCGGCATTGCATACGAACATCCCCTGATTGCTATCGGAGTCGTTCTGATCTCTTCCATCGTTCTAGCCACGACTGATCCTGTGAGATTAATGGAATATACAAGGTATAGCGAACGTTTCGTCCGAGCTGTAGCCGCGAATATGCAGATCAGCGGTCTGTGGAAAAACGACAAATATGACTGCTCTGACTGGGAATGCGGCCAGCTCTTGCCGTCGCTGGAAAATCGCGCGTTTTGGGACCACGTTCTGATTGGCGAAGGATCTCTGTGGAAGTGCGGAACGCACAGCCAACTTACTCGACATACCGACCTGATTTTTTGGCGAGATAAATTGACCTGAAGCAGCCGGCCAAACTGGCATTCGATCGAAAAGAACAATTGAGTTTGTCGCAGATCTTTCTGAGCTTCATTCGTTATCAAATCGTGCTCTCAGGCAAACTTGATTCTTGTATTTCCTATACATCAAAAGTGATCCGAAGGAAGGTCTTGAGCCTAGCGCCTGGATTTCGCAGGCAGCCGCGGCTCACATGCGAGGTATAAGCCGTCAGGCTATAGCCGATTTAGTGGCTCGAAAACGTCTTCGGACATTGGAGATTGGTGGAAAAATCTTGGTACACAGGGCGGACATTGAGAAATTCACTCCTAAGCCCCCCGGCCCTGCACCGAAGGCGAAAAAACCAACCAAACAAAAAAAAATGCGCTAGTAGCTTTGACATCCTTTATGCCAAACGAGGGATGTGATAGCGATGTGCGCCCACGTGCTTGCTTGAGTCCTGATGTGGCGTCCTGAATCTCCACCCTGCTGTTGTGTCTCGTGCTCTCTCCAGACCGCGTTCTGCCGGACTACTCTGCGCCGGCCCAGTTTGCGCCAGCTAGGTATTACGAAACTCGACGGCTTCTCGTTCTGGCTGTTCGACGGCACACCATGACTCTTTCAAATGCTCACTCAATCGTAAGCCCCCGAGGAAGTCTTTCACGACGACTGAATTAATATCGCCATATCACTCATCTACCATGACGCTAAACAGTTTTCCGTTGGCTCACTTGTGTAATGGCTGCTTACGTCAGTTGATTTAATGGCTATCGCTTTTACTGCGGCAAGCCGATTTTGCGCAGCAGTTCGGCGTAACGAATGTCGGAGCGCAAGCCATCCACGCTGAAATCGGTCCGGAGAGCGAGGATGCCGGTATCGCGTTCCCGGTATGCTGTGTCAAGCCGCTGAAAAGCATCATCTTTCGCGCCGATCTCAGCATAGAGCGTTGCGATGTTATGAGGAGAGACGTAGCCGCTCTTAGCTTTGCGTTGCGCCAGAGAAGCTTCGATGGCTTTTCGGAGAGCGGATGGCCAGCCGCCAGATTGGAATCCGTCATCCAACGCGGCCGCAACTTCACCCAAATTGTTGTCTGCTTCAAGTTGAGCACCGGTCTGGAGTTCCTGGATTGCCTCGGGATATTGTGCTGACCCCAGTAAGCGGTTGCCATCACAACATGGACTTGGCCAAAGGTAGGATTGTCGGCAACGATGGTTTTGCCGATCTCAATGGCCTAATCGAATCGACGAGCCGCATTGTAGGACACCACTTGCGTAATGCGCATGACCGGCGAAAAGGAATCGAGTTGATACGCACGGATGGCTTCATCAGTCGCTTCCTGCGTTCGTCCGATGCTCGAGAGATCCAGAGACAACCATTGATGTGCCGTGGCGTCACTGGGATCAAGGGCAACGGCTTTTTTGTATTCGGCCTTTTGATGGCGGTGGATTTGCGGCGGGGCCTGCGCGGGATATGAGAGACGGGGGTGCGCTGGCGCGGATTGCGTTCTGACACTCGGCCAAACGCTGAGCGACCTCGTCTGGGTCCCGCGCCAAGTACCCATTTGGACCATAGCGTGCCGGGCTGGGAACGTGCTTCCAAATATCAAGGCTCTTGCGGTACCCGATGCGAGCTGCCTCCAACCAATGAGATCGCGAGTCCAAATCGTGGGCCTGGCGCGCTTGGGCTACGGCTATATCACCCCTACCGCCGTAGGCTTCTGCAGCCGCATAAAGGGAGGGGATGTCCATGTGCTCCAGAGAAAATGAGATTCTTGCTTTCTCGATAGCCTTTGCGTATTCCGCATCGGCTTCTTTCCACCGCCCCAACTTGGCGAACATGTTGCCGATTTTTGTCGCTAACATAGCCAGATCGCAGCCAGCATCGTCGTAGTTGCCTTCGTCTTTTGACATAATTGCGACGGCGTTTTGATAACTATTTAAAGCTTCGGCATAATGCTGGTTACCCGCTTGAGCCTCTCCTATCCAAGCCTGCATAGCTGCCGGGCCGGGGCCCACGTCATCTTCCAGCTTCAGAGACTTGTATCCGTCGAATGCGCGCACGAGGATGGGAAGAGCCTCAGCGTTCTTGCCGCTCACAGCCAGTGCCCGGCCGATTTCGAACTCGCCCACCCACACGTCGGATTGCAGCATCTTGTTTTCAGGATCGAGCTTTGCGGGGTGGGCCAGAAGCTGTTTGGCGCGGCGGAAATCGGTGAGTGCTGCACGATAGTCTCCGCCCATCAGTTCACCATCCGCTCGCAGGCTGAGCGAGGTCGCCAACTCCCGGACGACACTCGGCTCTCCGGTCGACTTGGCGAGAGTCTCGTACTGCGCTATCCCGGTGTTCATGAGCAAAATGCCTTCTGGCCGAGAGCGAAAGCGCGCAATCTGTTCTCCGAGAAGAACCGTAGACCGTGCTACTTTGCCGCGTATTTGTGGGTAATCAGGCTCGGCGGACAGGATTTCCTGGCGTAACCCGAGCATTTCCCGGAACGTGTCTATGGCTTTCAGGCGATCCCCGACTGCGTTTTGGATCGAAGCCAGGATGAAGTACTCTTCCGCGCGTTCATTTTTCACTTCGAGTTTCTCGCCGTGGGTGTGCATCAGCGGATCGCTTACAGCAAGAGCACGTTGGATCTCTACCCCCCCTGACGGCACGTAGATATCGAAAAAAGCACGCATGCGATACGTCATCGCGAGATTGAGTTGGTCGGTGACATTGTCCGGATTGGCTTTGGCTACGGCTTCGAACAGGGCCATAGCCTTACGATGGCTCTCCTCGGCGGCACCAACCTGGCCGAGGTTGGACTGGCTCGTGTCACCCTCCACAGTTGCGAGCCGTTCATACGCCCACGCTAATTCCCGCTGCAGATTGAGATCGCCGGCCGCATCCAGCGACAGATTGTCGAGATATTCGACGGCGCGATTCAGCAGCAACTTCCGAGATGGGGTGGCGCCGGGAAGGGCTTCAATGGAGTCGTGGATTTCGAAGATGAGTGAATTGGCAAGTTTCCGGACATCTTCGAAACGCTTTTCGGCGCGGCGGCGTTGTTGATCCGCGATTCGGGCCTGACGGACGCTGACCCCCACCGCTGTCGCAATGGCAACCAGCACCAACGCGGCCGCGGTTACGCCCACTCGATTGCGGTAGACGAACTTTCGTGTGCGATAAAGCAGCGAATCGGGCGCAGCCAGTACCGGGAGACCTTGCTGATAGCGCCGGACGTCTTCTTCCAGTTTGTCGACTGACACATAGCGCCGGGCAGGCTCTTTGCGCAGTGCCTTAAGAACGATGTTGTCGAGGTCGCCCTTGAGGAGTCGCCGGAATCGTGCCGCTGGATCATGAGGCTCAGCGTCCTGCTGAGGCGCTTCCGTTATCGGCATGCGGGCAGCTGTGCTGGGACGCTCTGGCTCCACTTCGCTGATCGCGCGCGCCAGTTCGCTGGGATTGCGTCCGTCCACTGGATACGGCGACCGGCTAGTCAGGAGGCGATAGAGCACAACACCGAGGGAATAGACGTCGCTGGCAGTGGTGATAGGCTCGCCCCGAATTTGTTCCGGACTGGCGTATTCGGGCGTCATGGGTCGGACGAGTGTGGTCTCGGGTCCAGCTGCCGGGTCGAGAATCTTGGCAATACCGAAATCGAGAAGCTTAGGCACGCCGTCCGGAGTGACGAGAATATTGCTCGGCTTGAGATCACGATGGACGACAAGGCGCTGATGCGCATACTGCACAGCCGCACAGACCTGCGTGAATAATTTCAGACGCTCGGGGATTCCGAGATCGCGCTGGTTCGAGTACTCGTCGATGGGCAATCCCTGGATCAATTCCATCACAAGGTAAGGAATGCCTTCGTCGGTAGTACCGCCATCCAGCAGTCGCGCGATGTTCGGATGATCGAGGCTGGCGAGAATCTGCCGTTCGTAGCAAAAGCGCTGCAGTACCAAGCTGGAGTCGTACCCGCTACGTACCAGCTTGATAGCTACTTGTTTTTCATATTGTCCGTCGACGCGCGCGGCGCGATAGACCTCGCCCATTCCGCCGTGGCCGATTTGGTCGAGAATCTCGTAGACCCCAATTCGCCGTCCTATGCGCGAGGGTACAGGTGCTGTGGCTACTGCGACACCCAGCAGGTCAGCTGCAGGCCTGTTCAAGAAAACGCTTCCCGCGCGATCTTCATAACCGAGAAGGGATTCGACTTCGCCGCGCAGTTCGGGATCGCTGCCACACGCGTTCTCGAGAAATTGCTCACGATCGTTCACGTCAAGCCCGGCAGCTTGTTCGTAGATGCCCCGTATTTGCTGCCAGCGCTCGGGCGTCATGACGAAGCCGTCCGATCGAGTTCGCGATAGAGCCACACGCGAGCCGTGCTCCAGTCACGCTTGACAGTGGAGGGCGAAATTCCCAGCACCTCGGAGGTATCTTCGATGGATAGGCCGCCGAAGAAACGCAGTTCGACGACCCGGCTCTGCTGAGGATCAAGTTTCGCAAGACTCTGCAGGGCATAGTCCAGAGCGAGGACATCCACATCGGTTGCGGCCGGATGCGATTCGGCCTCGTCGAGCGGCAGCCTGCAGACGCTGCCTCCCCGCTTGGCGGTACGGTGCTGACGGGCGTAGTCGACCAGGATCTGTCGCATCAGCTGCGCGGCGACTCCGAAAAAATGGGCGCGATTCTGCCACTCCGGCAAGTTCTGGCCAACCAGCCGGGCATACGCCTCGTGAACTAAGGCGGTGCTTTGCAAGGTGTGGTCTGGACGTTCCCGCTGAAGGTAATGGTGGGCCAGACGGCGCAGTTCGGTGTAGACGAGCGGCATCAGGGCGTTGAGCGCGGCCTTGTCTCCACCACGCCAACGCAGCAAAAGTGAAGTTACCGGCTCAGAGGGCCCGCGCTGCAAGGTTCGGTGCTCCAATGATCACGCGGGGGGCGCGTTGAGGGCGAAGCATAACGGCTGGGCACAGCCGTGTCAATGATTTTAGGCAAGGATTGGCCCAAGGGCTCGTACGAAGGGTCTTTTCAGGGCTCAAATCGAGCGATTTGCGTGGAAGGTGAGCTGAAATCTGGGCCCATTACGCCTTTACCAATAGAGGGCGTATTCGATTGTCGTCCGCTCCTGGATTCGGAAGAGGGGTTTTGGGGGCCGACCAGGGTTTCTGCTTGGGAGGATCCATGCGCGCGTTGCTTCGTCGTTTGTGCGTTCCAGTCGTGCTGTTGCTCTGTTGGCCGGTGGCTTCCGTGGGACAATCGGCGCCACCCGCCGCCGACACTTTTGCCACTGCCGCATTTCCGCTGGCCAACAACGGATCAAGCCAGGTGCTGTTGGTGGCACCCGGCGCCACCAGCTATCTGAAGTTCAATCTGTCTACGCTTCCGCCGGGTGCCACGGTCAGCAAGGCCAGCCTGCGGTTGTATGCGGCTACGGTGGCAAAACCGCGCAGCTTCGATGTCTATGAACTGGACAACAGTTGGAGTGAGAACACACTGAACTACAGTACTGCCCCGCCGCTGGGGACGTCGGCGACTGGTAACCAGCCGATCGTCGTTTCGGCGGCAAGCCTGCACCAATTTGTGGTGATCGACGTCACGCCATTGGTGCAGAACTGGGTAAGCGGCGCAGTACTGAACAACGGTATCGCCCTATCGCTTAGCAGTGCAGGCGGCAGCTTCTCGTTCGACTCCAAGGAGAGTGCCCTCACCAGCAATGGTCCGGAACTGGAAATCGTGCTCGCCGGCGGAGGGACGCAAGGTCCTGCGGGACCGCAGGGGCCGCTAGGCCCGGCTGGTCCAGCAGGAGGTAGCGGTTCGGTTATCCACTTCCAGCAGGTCGGCTGCTCAACATCCTTGTGCACTGTGGGTTGCAAGGAAGGAGAGCGTATCCTCAACGCAATCGCCCTCACTCCTGGTGGCGTAATTGAATATCCGGATGAGCATCATCTAACGTTTCGACCGCGGCGAAACCCAGCCGTTGTGGTACTTGCTTGCGTTCCCGAGT
>Ga0105240_10007856_pt1 | contig 15393 bp, 14 predicted proteins | sample KBSC54metaG_FD_80426 | JGI IMG/M metagenome (GOLD analysis project Ga0105240, IMG submission 80426) | Corn rhizosphere microbial communities from Kellogg Biological Station, Michigan, USA - KBS C5-4 metaG | ecosystem: Host-associated > Plants > Roots > Rhizosphere > Soil | place: Michigan, USA... | reverse complement strand
GGTTCACGAGTCATCCAGACATTTCCCGACGACTACGCCGCCACCATGAACGCTGTGATGTCGGGGTTTCAGAATTACACCGGTTCAGTGACGCATTCGATTGATGTTGCTGACGCAGTCTGGCAGGTTGCGCAAGAAGGTTCGACTGCGTTTCGCGTTCCGGCCGGCGCGGATGCTGTCGAGTGGTTCAACAAGATCTAGTCGTCAGGCAGAACACTGAGGGTGAGATGCGGCAGTGTCATCGTCGTATCGCATTCTCATGGGTTAAGACAGAGGAACATTTTAATCAGCGCCAAGAAGCTCTGAAATAGCCTATCCGGGGCGAAATTGGCGTTGGTTCAATCTACTGTTTGAGAGAGCCAGTACCACACGACAGGTTTTTAGCCTTATGTCCGTTCCTGGCCGGAAGCAGACATCCGCTAATTAACTTGTTGCCGATAATCTCTGCTGGAAATAGCTACTGAGTTTCCATCCGGGTCTTTAGCATTAGCGAATTGATAGCCATTTGCCTTATGGATGCTGCCAAACTCCAGACCTCTTTTCGCAGATTCGACCTTGAACGACTCAACGTCGGAAACACTGAACATTAGTTTAACTACCGCCTGCCCAAATTTTAGGGATTTGGCGGCCTGATGAACCAAGAGATTGATGCCGACGGCGGGACTATTCAATTCAATGAGGCCATCGTGCATCTCACCAGTCGTCTTAAATCCAAAATGGTCTTTGTAGAAAGCACTGGTAACTGCAGGATTGCGGGCGTATATCAAAATCGTATTGAGCGATGCAGTCATGGGTTTTAGTAGAAGAGTCAAGCAGGCAAAAGTTCAGGGGGCCACTGTATCAAAAATCGCTATTTTTTTCAGTGAATCTTCGACTCGCCATGGAAGACTGCTTCTAGCCGATTGCGGACGTTTCCGCACTAAACAGTCCCTGTTAGGTCGGATAACGTTACTGGTGAAACGTATTGATTGCCAGTTTTTTACCTAACTGCGATGAAAGTTCTGAAAGTGCCTCGAGTGCGCGCTCCGGTGCGCCGTACAAGGACTTGATGCTTGGAAACTCATACGGTGTAGATGCCGGCTCGTGGGTCATTAAGATATTGAATGGGCGATCAGTCGCAACGAACGTTTTTCTATAGAGGTCGCGTCCCTTATTTTCGCTGATACCGATGGCTACCAACACGTACGGCTTGTACATATCGGAACCAAGAGTTTTATATATGAAGCCTGGCTCGATATAACTGCTTACAACAAGTGCTGTTATAGGTGGATTGGTTTGGGCGGTGTATTGTTCATATGTCAGTCTAGTGACCGAATAGCCGTCTTCCTTGAGGACATTGATAAAGCTATCTGCAAAACTAGCGCGCACTTTTGGCTCCCATGACGGTAGCGCATTATTAATTGTGAGCTCCTCCCCGCGCAATGTATCTGCGCTAACGAAAGGTGCCCAATCCGGGCGGCGCAGCTTTAGCTCATTCGCTTTGTCCGTGCGTGGCTCGACAAAGATGACGTTCTTCACATCCAGCTTGCGCATATTGACGACAGCCGGCTGGGCACAGCCTAATAGCAAGCTGACTAGGAGTACAAGCACTGCCCAGCACACACGAAGGGCTCCTGCGCGTGTCGGGGAGACCAAATATGACATTTCTAGACCTTTACTTTATATTCTTGCTTCGAGTCTCATCTTGATCCATGTACGCTCCTGGCCGATTTCAGCCATTCAACGGGCAATTATATTTCAACATGAAGACGTCCTCTTTTTACGCCTAAAGCACCGCGACTGACATCGTGCGTAAGTATTGTCCATTGAGGTTGGCCGTTGGCCGTCATGAACGAGGTTACTCGTGAGCCGTCCGAAAGCAAGATACAAATCTCTGGAAGTACGCCAAATAACTGCACGTCGAGAACTGATTCCCCGATGATTTTTTCAAATATCTTTGACCAGCCACGTTCAGAGCTCCAGCTTCCTCCCAGAATAGATTTAGGTCCCTCGATACGCCAACTCCATTCAATCATCACAGTGATATCCCCTTTGGGCTCACCTGGTTCACCATTAAGTTTTCTCCGTTTTCTGAGATTACCCAATTCAATAAAGATTGCCGAGCCGCCTCCTCTCAACACATGAGATATTTTTTCTCCAATGAGCGCGTCAAAGAACGGTGTTGCAAGTGACGAATTTGATTTCATTTTTTTAATTTTTAGCGAAAAGATACCTGCAATCGAGGTCCGCTTCTGGCCGGTTGCTGCCATTCAAAGTCGACGCAGACTTTGTATCTAAGCGATCTTAAGACGTTTCTTGGAGCGGTCAACGATTTCCTGTATGGTCCTCAGAAAAAGGATAGGATCACCAGAAATACTCTCAAGTATGGCCGTACGACTCTTCAATTCTAGTGCCCAGCTACGATTGTCCTTGTTCTGCATGACGGCGCAAAATCGCGTCGTAGCATGTGGCATGTCATTTGCCAAGGTGGCGGCGACAGCCGCATGATAGTTCTGCCAGATATTGGAGAAATCCTTGTCTTTCAGGTGCGCCGCAATTTTCTCGATAGAGGAGAACTGCGATCGTAGCTTCAAAACTTCATCATGTGCTTGTGTTGCCAGAGTGGCCGATGCGTGAATGAACGACTCCTCAGATTCTACTGCTTGGAACTGCGCCACACGATATCCATCATCAAATGAAAGAAAGTCCTTCTCGTACCATAACCAGCATGCACCGACATTAAGATAGCAGCCCTTCGCCCAGGAGCTGGGCTGAAATTCAATAACGCCAGTCCACATTGAATGGGGATCTAACCACGTTCTCGAACTGCCCTTTTGTTTGCAGCCAATTGGTTGCAGCGCTGCTTTCGCAGCCGCTTTGACTATGCGATTGTGATCAATATCTGGCATGTATCTATTCTGACTAAAATGGAGCACTGACTGTGGCTTGAACGTCATCTCCTGGCCGGAAGAAGCCGTTCATTCTAAGATAAATTTTTCAATGTCATCTTTGAGTGAATCAGAGGCTCGCACTACGTCTTGCCAGATACTGTGATTTGAAACTAGGTTTTTTGCCTCTCCCAAGCTCATTTGATAGCGTTCCCGAATCATTTTTATCGTGTCAACAATCGTAAGTCCGCGAGCATGTGCGTCGCGGATGGAAGCATCCTTTTCTGAAGACAAAGCTGATTTCATATAAACGGCTATGACGAAAATTGTTCTAACAAATGACAGGTTCTGGCCGATTGCGGAAATGACGGGACAATCTAATTGTAATGTGGCCAAGCAAGCTGTATAGCCTGAATGCAGGATGTGACGAGTGCTTCGGAATTCGTTGGAAGGTTATGGGGTGTTTTGCGTAGCCGCGCTAAGACCTCTCCAAGTTCCCCAAGACATTCCGCTCCCGTGGCTCCAGCTACCATTGCATCATAAATCTTGCGAGCTTCGTCTTCCCGCCCAAGCAGTGAAAGCTCTTCTGCGAACTGCCGGAAGCAGTCATATCCGTCGTTAGATGCCATATTCGTCTTCGAAAATTCGGATTTAAGTAGATTCATACTAGGTCTGCTTCTGGCCGAAAACAGACTATCGGGAAAATCGCTTGCAAGCGGCCGATGATGCTGCCTCGGTCGCAGTCATCTTTCCGCTGGCGTATGAGAGTCGCAGAGGGGTAACTGTAGAGTAACTCCCGACCTTAGCATGGTCGACAAAACAAACATATAAATACTCGTTGTCCCGAATCTCTTTTCCCTGCTCAATAATCTGCAAACTATAGAACCAATCATCGGTGTCAAATTCGACGACATCACCCGTTAGACGGGTTGGGATCAGCGCCAGGTCAGAAAACGTTACCGAAGAACGAGTGCCGTCCATTCGAGGGTGCAGTGAGTTGGGAAATGACCGCAGATTTAAATTGTTTGCGATGAAGGCCGGAATATCCGTCTTAGGGAGCGAGGCGCCTCGTGCATGGTTTGTGAAACCGAGAATCAAGAAGGTCAGGAAGCCTGAGGGAATATTTCATTGGGGTTCGCATCGTCTTCAATTTTTGTGTCATCCGCTTCTGGCCAGCACGCGCTTTATGCCAGGCGCTCGATCACCTGTGCATGTTGCGGCCAGGTCTTCAGGAGGAAATCCTTGTCCGCTATTTCAAACTCCTGGAATTCAAAACCTGGTGCTACCGTGCAACCTACAAGCGCATAGGCGCCCGACCCGGCACATTGCGCCGCAAACCAGGCGCCAGCAGGGACCAAGGCTTGGAACATGGCACCGTCTTGCGTCAAGGGATTTCCAAGCGTCAGGGTATACAGCTCGCGGCCGTGTTCGAGGACATGAATATGCAGGGGCTCCCCCGCATAAAAATGCCACATCTCGTCGGACTGGATCCTGTGCCACGTTGACCTTTCTCCCTGACGGAGTAGATAGTAGATCGCGGTAGCTGCAGAACGGCCGAGATCGCTACCTGTCCGCAGTACTCTTTGCTGACTACGGTAAGTTTCTCTGTAATGGCCTCCTTCCGGATGCGGCAGAAGCTCAAGACGAGCAATCAGTTCTTCGGCAATGGAGTCATGTTCATTCATAGGCATCTGTAACGGTATGAGAATTGTCGTGGCTGGAACTGATCAAGTTGTGGCGCTGTTTCGTAAGGGGTTTCCAAACACAGTAGTAACTATTATCCAATCGTGCATATTTTTCCACATCAAATTTTCGATGTCAGCTCCTGGCCGGCTGTAGACATTCGACACGCCGCCAATTTAGAACACTTGGGCATCAAATAAATTTTTCTTTTAGCGTGAATTTACGACTATATATCCCCAGAAACATCAACCTCGACCGCCGGGCGCCCGGTTAAAAACGAGATAGCCGGCAATCCCCAGCATGGCGATGCCAAGAAGGCTGTCCTGAAGGCGCAGGAACCATAAATTTCTGCTGAGCCAGACGCAAATTCGCGATGCGCCATAGGCAAAACATGTGCCGTTCAACAGGCCCAGGACTTTTGAACTGACAGCCAAGACCAGCATTTGCTGCCAGATCGGTCCGATGTCCGGATCCACAAACTGCGGCAGGAATGCAACCAGGAAAATAAAAACTTTCGGGTTCAGCAAGTTGGTGAAAAATCCCTGCCAAAATACGCCGCGATCACTATCGGTGCCGGCCGTTGCGATTGTCTCTTTTCCCTGAATGGAGCGCCGCAAGGCCCGCAACCCCAGGTAGACCAAGTAAAGTGCCCCGACGATTTTTACCAATTCGAACAGCATGGGCGATTCTTGAAAGATTCCTGCCAGCCCGAACACGACCAGTGGAATCTGGAGAATCCCGGCAGCAAATGTGCCTATCACGCTCAACCATGCGGCCTTGAAACCTTGCGTCATGCCTCGCGTCAGCGTCAGCGCCATATCGGGACCGGGTGTCAGATTGAGTGCCAGGCTGGCGGTAATGTATAGCGCAAACAGATGAAGTGATGGCATGGCAACGTAGCTTTTGAGTTGATCAGATTGGATGAATCCGCTTCGTAATTGTCCAGCTTTTCTTTCCAGCGAGTTTATGGCGTCTTGAGAAATACGCTATCGTAAATTTTACGAATTTCAGCTACGGACTCAGGATCGTGCCATCTTTCGACAATGCGACGGTAATACGGTTGGCCCCGGTTGACGATCAGTACCTTATTGACTTGTTCTACTACCTGGCGTCCCCATTCATTCTTTGAGCACATGACCCGGTTGAAGACGACTTCGTCTGCTTCTTGCATGGGAATGGCGATCAATTCTCCCGGATGGCCCATCACGCGCGCCTGATCGAAGGCCAACAGGGGCAACTCGATCATGAAGTCGATGCGTCCTGCCAACAGCATGCCGATGGCCTCTATCTGCTCGGAATAGTTTTCTTTCGGTGGGTACGCGGCCAGCAATTTGTCCACGGTCGGACTGTAAGATCGGTCTCGCATGACCGACGTAATGTACCGGTGATTCTGCAGCAGAGATTGCAGCGATTGCCGCCCCTTGAAGTCATTCAGGCGGTCTCGGCGCACGATGATCCGGAGTGGGAGAAAAATCGAACTCGGCAGAGAAAAATAACCATAGGATTCACGTTCCGGCGTTTTCAACGTCCCGTTATAGCACCAGTGACTGCCCTTTTTGATCTCGCTGTTGATGCGAGGAAACGGTGCCTCCAACTCCACATGCTGGTACTGCGGCATCTTTTCCTTGAGGACATCGAGGGTCTGGTCAAAGATACCTTGATGTGCCCACTCCCCTGTTCGAATCATGTAGGGAGGCACATTATATTTTCCCCACACAATCTGGTCGGCAGCCATTGCAGCGGAAAATGAAGCGCTCATCAGCAAGGTAGCCAAAACGTAACGCAGAACTCTATACAGCATTGCCTACTTTCTTCAATGATGGCGGAGAACCCTTACGCAACCAGAACCTGGTTGCGTCCCGCAAGTTTTGCACGATACAAGGCTGCATCGGCAGCCTGCAGCAGCGTATTGATATCATCGTTATGCTGGGACGGCATGCAACTGGCCACGCCGACGCTCACGGTGATACGCCCGAAATCCGACAGTACGTGGGGCATGTCCAGAGAAAAAATGGCATCGCGCATTTTGTGCACAAGAGCCAGTCCCGATTCGCCATCCGTGTCCGAGGCGATCAGGGCAAACTCTTCCCCACCATAGCGCGCCACGGTGTCGCCTGCCCTGCCGACGGTCTGTTGCAAGGTGCTAGCAACCCGGCGCAATACTTCGTCACCGGCAATGTGCCCATATTGGTCGTTGTAGTTTTTGAACCAGTCCACATCGAATAAAGCGACTGTCAACGGTTTGCCGTTGCGTGCGCAGCGCCGCCACTCCTGATCAAGGCTCTGATCAAAACAGCGACGATTGGGAATGCCCGTCAGTGCATCAGTCAGGCTGAGCAACTTGAGTTGCTCGTTGGCTTGTGCCAGATCGCGGGTACGCTCGGCGATACGCAACTCCAGCGACTTGTTCAAAGCACGCAGCGACTCTTTCTCCTGCTGTAACTCGTCATAGAGCGCCCGGTTTTGCCCCATGTGTTTTCTCAGACTTGCCAACATGGCGTTGATGGCGTCAGCGAGAAAATGCAATTCATGCTGCTTCTTTCCAGGCAACGCAATGCTTTGCTGCGCATCGAGCCGGTTCAGATCCTGCTCCCGCACGAAGGAGCTGAGTGTGGTGATGGGTGTACCCAGCCAGCGCTGAAACACATAGAGGAAGATAAACCACAACACCAAGGTCTTGATGATGGAGTTGATCAGAATAAGCGTAAATCCATAGGCCACTTTCCTGACCACGACGTGACGGCTTGAATACACCGTCCAGGAGCCGATATCGTGGACAAGGTTATGTTCATCACGATAGAGGATAGGAAAGCGATGGCCGGTTGCCGCATTCAGAAAACCTGTCGCCACCGGGCTGCGCACACCGTTATCGTCGACGTGAATCTGCTTGCCGTCACTGTCATCAATATTGCCCAGTGCGAGCACCAAACGTCCCTGAGGATCTTCTATCTTCACGCCGGTTACGACCGGCAGATTGCTGATTCCGGCGAGAGTGGCTTTCTGCACGTCCCCCTGAAAGCGCCATGTCGAGCTGGCCAGACTGGCGCCAAACGTCAGATCCATGGCCATCAATTCATTGTCGATGCCGGTTTTCGTATGCTGGTAGTCAGCAGTCAGCTGGACGCAGGTGACAATGAGCGTCACGACAAAGTAACTGCCAAAAATGATCCGTAGCAAATGTACTGCCAAAGAATGCTTTGATACAAAATTCATATTCTCAAGATGACAGTATGCTTTGTGCGAAAGAAAACAAGTTAGCGGGATGGTATCTGTTTTTCATACGCATCAATCGTGCCCGATTGTCTCCATAGTAAGCTTTTGCCCCAATGTGTGTGCCGTGGCATGAAATTCGAATCACGCATTATCCCTCGGTGAAGTTTATTCTTTCTGCACGCGTGGAATAGATCCGCTCTGCGAAATAATTTTATTCCGCCCCAGCTATTGAGGTTTTTTGCGTCGCCCAAACAACAAGCTCAGCCCTTTCTTGGAGCCTGTTTATTGTTACGGCTATTTGTTAATATTGCCAAAATTCAACAAGACACTGATCGCATTCTTCTTTGCGTTCATCGGCATCAATACAAACCCAGCACCTACCTGCGTTCATTTGTCCAGGCAGCCTGCGTAGCAAACCACGCCGTCAAAAAATCAATGAACGCACTGACCTTCGCAGAAAGATGTGCTCGCTCCGGATAAACCGCAAAGATGTCGGATCCCGGTAACGTCCAGTCTCCCAATACCTGTACCAGTTTGCCGCTCTTGATGTAGGAATGAACATCCCATTCGGAACGCATCAGAATGCCATGGCCTTCCAGCGCCCAAACCACGCCGGCTTCGCCGTCATTGGTGCTGAGGCTGCCTCTGACTTTGATGGTCTCCTGCTTGCTGCCGCGCGCGAGATGTCAGGTGCCGTAGGCGGCGTCGCTTTCGCGCAAGACAATGCACTGGTGTGTTTGCAGGTCCCTGGGAACCACCGGCGTGCCTGCTCTTTTAAGGTAGGCCGGTGAGGCGCAGAGCAACCTTTTGTTCGAGACGATTTTTCTTGCGACCATTCTGGAATCCGGTACGGTGCCGAACCAGATACCGATGTCGAATGCCTTGTCGGCCAGATTGATGGATCGGTCGGTGAGTTCAAGCTGCACTTCCACTTCCGGAAAGCGTCGTACAAATGCCGCGATTGCCGGCGTGATGTGCCGTCGGCCGAAGCCGAAGGTGGCGTTGACTCGCAGTACGCCTTTGGGAACGGCGCGGCTGCTGGAAACCGTCTGTTCCAGCTCCTGCAGTTCTGCAAGCAGCTTGGCGCCGGTTGCCAGATACACCTCGCCCTCATGCGTCACGCTGATGCGTCGCGTGGTGCGATTGAGCAGTCTGACGCCGAGGCGTTTTTCGATCTGCGCCAGCCGCGACGTCACCGCCGGCGGCGTGACACCCAGCTCTCTGGCGAGCGAAGCCAGGGATCCCTGCTTCACCAGCTGTATGAAAAACTCCAGATCAGATATGCGGTCCATTATTAAACTCAGCTAAACAATAGATGAAGTGAATATGAATTATAAATAGCCACAGAATTATTACACTTCCTCCTCATGCAGTGGCAAAAGTTTTGGCGCTGCTCAAAACATGCACGCGCAAAAGCATCCGAGGAGGAAGAAACATGGCGAAGACGCTATATCAAAAACTGGTGGAGTCACATACGGTGGCGCGGCTCGACGAGCAAAACGTACTGCTCTATGCAGACCTGCACATCATGAACGAATACACCAGCCCGCAAGCGTTCGCAGGGCTGCATGAAGCCGCTCGTCCGGTGGCCGTGCCAGGGCAGCACTTGTCCGTGGTGGATCACATCATCCCGACACATCCGGTGAGTTTCCGGATCATTCAGGATCCGTCGTCCGCGCTGCAAGCCACCAATCTCGCCAAGAACTGCACCGAACACGGCATCGTGCTGTTTGATACCAACGATGCCTTGCAAGGGATTGAACACGTCATCACACCGGAACTGGGCATGATCCGCCCCGGCATGGTGGTGCTGTGCGGCGACAGTCACACTACGACCTATGGCGCGTTTGGCGCGCTTGGTTTTGGCATCGGCACGTCGGAAGTCGAACACGTATTGGCGACGCAGACACTGGTATACCGGTTGGCCAAGGACATGCGCATTCGCATAGACGGCGTGCTGCCTATGGGCTCCAGCGCCAAGGATCTGATCATGTATGTCATCAGTTGCATTGGTGCGCAAGGCGCCCGTGGTTACGTCGTGGAATTTCAGGGAAGCGCCATTGACGCCTTGTCCATGGAAGCGCGCATGACGCTGTGCAACATGACCGTGGAAGCCGGTGCGCGCGGTGCCTTGATTGCTCCCGATGACGCCGCCACCGACTACGTTCTGGAACGCGCACCGGACATTGCCGCGCAATACAGAGAAGCTGCGCTGGCGGAGTGGGCCACGCTGCATAGCGACCCCGAGGCCACATTCGACATTGAGCACGTATTCGATGCAAGTGACGTTGCGCCCTACGTCACCTGGGGAACCAGCCCCGACCAGGCTGTACCGGTGACAGGGAAAATCCCCTCGCCGGCATCAGCACCAGATGCCACGGTACGTGCCGCGTCCGAGCAGGCACTGCGCTATACCGGCCTGCAAAGCGGTACGAACATGGAAGGCATTGCCGTGCAGCGGGTGTTCATCGGTTCATGCACCAACGCCCGCATCGAAGACCTGCGTGTCGTGGCGGGAATCGTCAAGGGACGCAAAGTCGCCTCCTCGGTGCGCGCCATGGTGGTGCCGGGTTCCGGCGCCGTACGCAGACAGGCGGAACGTGAAGGCATCGCCCAGATACTCATCGACAGCGGATTTGAATGGAGACAGCCGGGATGTTCCATGTGCCTGGCCATGAATGACGACTTCCTGTTGCCGGGTGAGCGCTGCGCTTCCACCACCAACAGAAACTTTGAAGGGCGGCAAGGACGCGGCGGCATCACGCATCTGATGAGTCCGGCCATGGCGGCCGCAGCGGCCATTACCGGCTGCATCACCGACGTCCGCAAATTTGGAGAAACCCATGTCTGATATGACCACTATCGCTGGTATCTCGAATACTACCCGCGTCGAAGGCATCGCCGCATCCCTGCCCACGCCAAATCTGGATACCGACCAGATCATGCCCAAACAATTCTTGCGCGGCATCGACAAAAAAGGCTTGGACAAAGGCTTGCTGTATGACCTGCGCTATGACGCCGACAATCAGCTGCGCCCCGGTTTCATTCTCAACCAGCCGGCGTACAAAGGTGCTTCGATCATCGTCGCGGGGAGCAATTTCGGCTGCGGTTCAAGTCGCGAACACGCGGTATGGGGATTGCAGCAGTTCGGCATCCGCGCGGTGATTGCACCAAGTTTCGGAGAGATCTTTTATAGCAACGCGATGAATAACCGGTTGCTGCTGGTGATGCTTCCGGAGGCCGAGGTGCAACGCATCATGGAAGACGTGTCCAATCCGCTGACTAGCAATATATTGATCGACGTCAGCAGCATGACCGTCAAGAGCCACAGCGTAAAAGCCTCATTCACCTTGTCGGCCCGCCATCACCACATGTTTCTCGAAGGCCTCGACATCATCGGCGCGACCTTGTCGCTGCAAGACAAGATCAACGCATTTCAGGAGAAGCACTGGCAACAGCGCCCTTGGTTGCACAACATCGCTCACGTCACCAGGGCGCGGATCAATGCGACTTCGCCCACCAAACCTCTGGGTAACAGCTAGCACTATTTCTTGAACCAGGCGGCAGCCGGCCCTACAAAATAAAAGAGGCTGCCGTTCCCTATAAGGAGACAAACATGGAAGTAACTTCAATCGATTCGCCCCACACCCGGCAAGGTCTATGGCAATCAATCAGCAGCTATAAAATCGGCCCGCTGCCATTACCGATTTATGTCGCCATCGCGGCAATCACCGTCATTGCCGCGCTGAACAAAAAACTGCCCAATGACATCATCGGTGGCTTTGCCGTTCTCATGCTGGCCGGATTTCTGTTGGGCGAAATCGGCAGCCGGCTTCCCGTCTTCAAGCACATCGGTGGTGCGGCGATCCTGTGCCTCTTTGTGCCATCTGCGCTCATCGGCTTCAAGCTGATGGACCCGGAGATGCTCAAGGCCATCACCACCACCATGAAGACGGCAAACCTGCAGTATCTCTACATCGCCTGCCTGGTCGCCGGCAGCATCCTGGGCATGAGCCACAAGGTGTTGGTGCAGGGCTTCATGCGCATGTTCCTTCCGCTGCTGATTGGCTCCATCGCTGCCATTGCGGTGGGGATCTCCGTCGGCTGGTTGTTTGGTTACACGCCCAAACATACCTTCTTCTTCATCATCATTCCGATCTTTGGAGGCGGTATCGGCGAAGGTATTTTGCCGCTCTCCATCGGCTATTCGGAAATCCTTGGCAGACCACAGGCTGAGTTGATCGCGATGCTGGTTCCTGCCGCGCTGCTGGGCAATGTTGTGGCGATTCTGTCGAGTGGCGTCCTCCGCTGGATCGGCGACAAGAAGCCGCATCTGAACGGCAATGGCTACCTCGTCAAGTCAGGTGAAGATGTCGACCTGCTCAAAACCGATCACACCAGCGTCCCCATTGACTTGGGCCTGATGGGTGCCGGCCTGCTGGTCAGCTGCGCATTTTTCATTCTCGGCGCGGTGCTGTCGGAATACACCGGCATCCCCGGCCCGATTCTGATGATCATCAGCGCAGCATTGCTGAAAGTGTTCAAGCTGATTCCAGAGAAGATCGAACTGGGCGCCTACCAGATGTACAAATTCGTTTCGAGCAATCTGACGTTTGCCATCCTCGTCGGTCTGGGAGCGTTGTTCGTGTCGTGGAAGGATCTGGTTCATGCCTTTACACCGGGCTACTTTGCGGTCTGTGCGGCTACCGTCATCTCGCTGGTGGCATCCGGCTTCTTCGCCGGCAAATGGCTCAACATGTATCCGGTGGAAGCCGGCATTGTGACGGCCTGCCACAGCGGCCTCGGCGGAACCGGTGACGTCGCGATTCTCTCTGCCTCCAACCGGATGGGTCTGATGCCCTTCGCGCAGATATCCACGCGTATCGGCGGCGCCGTCATGATTGTGTGCGCCACGCTGCTGCTGAAGTTGTTCAACTAGCGCTTATATCAATCGCATGGCTGTTCCAGGATGATCCTTGGAACAGCCATGCGTCTTGCCGGTCTTCAGAGTAATTTTCGATAGACGACAAATCCCGACTTCTCAGCGACTTTGTCGTACAGCTTCATGGCAGTGGCATTGGTCTCGTGCGTCTGCCAATAGACTCTGCCGCTGCCTGCCGTCTTTGCCCGGGCATAGACTTCTTCGATCAACTTGCGCGCCACGCCCTGCCCTCTGGACGACTCTGCTGTAAAGAGATCCTGCATGTAGCAGTTGGGACCAATCTGCGTCGTGCTGCGATGGAACAGAAAATGCGCCAGTCCGATCAATTGTCCCTCGTGCTCCGCCACGATCGCATGCACTGGTTCGTACGCATCAAAAAAACGTGACCATGTCATTGCAGTGATCTCATCGGCCAACGCGGTCTCGCCATGGCGTCCGTAGAAGGCGTTGTAACCCCGCCATAACACCTGCCAGGCCGCAAAGTCGTCCTTGCGTAGTGAACGGATATGGATTGGATCGCCTTGCACGAGCGGGGTACCTGTCATTTTTCGCTTTCTGAATGAGATGGGTTGCATTGGCCTGCCTTGACCTGGCAGTCCGGGCGGAACCGTATCGTACAAGGTATTTCCCAACGGCATGCGGCACGGAACGATAAAACGCGTTGACCATCTTGTGCCGTCACTGCGGCAGGGCGTTCAGTCTCTCGCGCGCCGGGAATGATAGCAAACCCCGCTTGCCGTCGATCCATCGGGAATGAGAACGCCCTGAGCGGCGATCAAGAATGGCCCCGCGAAACAAGCTCACACCGGTCATGAATTTGCTGGATTTTCCTGCTCACCCGTATTCGGAAAACGGCCGTAAATATCATCGACATTGGCGATTTTCAAACCTCTGAACCCAAAACATATTTTGGTTTGAACCTGATAGTAGCCGCTGTATTGAACCCCGTGGATCAGTGAAACTACGGGCGCTCAGTCACTACTAATAACTATCGGAGATAAATTTGAATCCCACCACCAACGATGCCGCCGGCTACCATGCCGGCGCAGCCGACTCCGTCTACGCCAGAATAGCGTTGCGCTTCCTCCCGCTCTTGTTCGTTTGCTACGTCATGGCGTATCTCGACCGCGTGAATGTCGGCTTTGCAAAGCTGCAAATGCTCAACGACCTGCAATTGAGCGAAACCGTCTACGGGCTCGGTGCCGGCGTCTTCTTTCTTGGCTATTTCATTTTCGAGGTTCCCAGCAACCTGCTGCTGCACAAGATCGGCGCACGGCGCTGGATCGCACGCATCATGATCACGTGGTCGATATTGTCGATGTGCACGGCGTGGGTGTCGACGCCGCTGCAGCTCTACGTGGTGCGCTTCCTTCTGGGCGTCGCAGAGGCCGGGTTCTATCCCGGCATGCTGCTCTATCTCACCTACTGGTTTCCAGCGCATCGCCGCGGCCGCATGGTGGCATTGCTGACTGCGGGCAATCCCGTCTCCGGCATGCTGGGTGGCCCGTTGTCCGGATTTCTGATGACTTCCATGGCGGGAGTGGGAGGCATGTATGGCTGGCAGTGGCTGTTCATTCTCGAAGCACTGCCGGGCATCTTGTTGGGCATCGTTGTCTTTCGTCATTTGAATGACCGTGTTGCAGATGCCGGTTGGCTGAGCGCAGAAGAACGCGCAATGGTCCAGCGTGACATCGACATGGACAACACTTCCAGAACGCATGCCTCGATAGGCGCGACATTCAAATCCGGACGCGTGTGGCTGCTGGCGCTGATCTTGTTCTGCATCATCATGGGTTCCTACGCGCTGAGCTTCTGGCAACCGACCATCATCAAAGGAACCGGCATCACCAATCCAACCCTGATCGGCATCCTGACCATCATCCCTTACACCGCGGCGCTATTGAGCATGATCCTGATGGGACGCAGCGCAGACAAGCATCGCGAGCGGCGCTGGCACGTCATTGTTCCAGCACTCTTTGCGGCATGTGGCTTCGTGGTTTGTGCCAACACCGCACATAGCGCAGTGTTGTCGGTCGTCGGTCTGACCATGGTGGCCATGGGCGTGGTCAGCGCGCTGCCCATGTTCTGGGCGCTGCCGACGTCGTTTCTGGGAGGTGCAGGAGCGGCAGCCGGGATTGCCTTGATCAATTCAACGGCCAATCTGGCCGGCTTCATCAGCCCGACAGTCATCGGCGCACTCAAGAGCATGACCGGAACGCTGTCCTCGGGCTTGTATCTGGTGGCAGGCACGCTAACGCTGGCGGCGCTGCTGATCTGGGCCTTCATCCCTGCCCGCCTGGTGAATCGCTGACGCAGACCAAACCAAGCGCCTGCGCAGGTCGACAGATGATCCGGCCGTCAGCAGGCGCCTATCTGCGCGCAATGCGCGGCTTGTTGCCGTGGCCTCGGAATACCGTTTCAGCGTGTTCAAGAAACAGCCTGGCAAGATGCGAATGCGGACTCTGCTCGCCCCAGATAAATCCTATGCGCCGCACTGGTGCCTTGTTCGGCAGCGGTATGCGCGCAATCGAGAGACCGCCGGACCATAACGCCGACCAGTCCGGCAGCAGCGAAACACCCAGCCCATGGTCAATCATCACCGCGATGGACATCAGGCCATTGATTTCGAGACGTTGATGCGGACGGATGCCGTGATCGCGCAAGTATCGGTCAGCCAGCTGGCCGCCC
>Ga0105240_10007853_pt1 | contig 15399 bp, 16 predicted proteins | sample KBSC54metaG_FD_80426 | JGI IMG/M metagenome (GOLD analysis project Ga0105240, IMG submission 80426) | Corn rhizosphere microbial communities from Kellogg Biological Station, Michigan, USA - KBS C5-4 metaG | ecosystem: Host-associated > Plants > Roots > Rhizosphere > Soil | place: Michigan, USA... | reverse complement strand
CGCCTCGCCGATCGGGCAGGCGTCGAGGATCACCGCCGCCCGCTCGCGGATGATCGGCTCCAGGTAGGCCAGGTGGTGCGGGGCGACGATGGGGCTCACCGTCTTGCGCTGCACGTCGTGCTTCGGCGGGTCCATGGCGATGAACATCGGAAGCGTGAAGTCTTCCGCGGGATCGGGCAGGACGATGGTGGGCTCCGACGAGAACCGCTCGTGGTCGCTGTCGATGGCCATGATGTCGTTGAACTTGGTGACCGACCAGTAGCCGCCGACGTCCGCCTCCGGCGAGACCGCCCAGTGCACCGGGTCCTCGGCGCGCAGCCGCTCGAAGTAGGGCGCCCAGGTGTCGGTGCGGAAGATCTCCGGGTCGGCCGGATTGATCTCGTCGAGCGGCATGGCGTAGGCGGCGTCGCGGGCCGCCCGCTTCACATCGATCGCGCCGTCGTCCATGCCGGGATCCTCCGTGGCGGCCTTGGCCGGCCGCGTTCGCCTTGAATACTCCCCCCAAACGGCGCCCAGGGGAAGGCGCGGAGCCTCCTGGATTTCGGCGAAGCCTGTTCGCTGAACGCCCGGTTCTTTAACCGCATTGTTAAGCTTATGACGGATACCTAATCCGAATAGACGGTTCGGGGAACAGCCCCACGCGGCGCCTCCGCGCCATGCCGGGCTTCGAGGGGCGTCCATCGCCGGGCCAGAAGGCCCGGCTTCTGGAGGGTGATTTGGCCGCGCGCACACAAGACCGATCGTATCGAAGCCTGAGCGGCCTCGAACGTACGGCCTCGACCAGCCGCGTCCTCAACCTGGCCGCCGTGGCGAGCCAGAACGCCGGTGATCCGGAGTACGATTCCTCGCCCTTCTTCAAGGCCGCGTCGCTGAACGGGGCGGTGATCATCAAGCACCGGCTGCGCGCCGACGAGCAGTACATCTTCGACGCCAACCGGCGGATCACCACCAAGGTGATCATCCCCTTCGAGCGCACCGACCTGTCGCTGGGCGGGCGGTCGCTGTTCGTGGGCCAGCGTGGCTGGCAGGAGCTGCTCAACCAGCTGCGCGGCACCGCCGACGACGAGGCCCGCGACGTGGCCCTGCTGGAGGCGCTGGACGAGCTGCCCTCGCTCGACCCCTTCCTGCTGCGCGAGCACCTGCGGCGGCGCGACTTCAAGATCGCCAACTGCTACTTCGCGATCTCGCCGGCCGACCTGGAGCGCATGCAGCGGTTCGTGTCGGGCGAGATCTCCAAGCTGGTGGACCTGGCCTATGGCGGCAAGGGCGACGGCGCCCCCAACGCCAACATCTCCAAGCTGGTGAGCCTGCTGCTCTCGGGGCAGGACGACCAGCGCCTGGAGCCCCTGCGCCTGACGCTCGGCCTGGAGGGCGAGAACTTCCGCGAGGGCATCTTCAGCTGGAAGGGCTTCCTCTACTACAAGTGGGTGCTGAACAGCCTGTGGCCCGAGCTGCGCGGGGTGATCTCCGAGCTCACCGAGATCAAGGTGGTGGGCCCCCGCGACTTCGAGATGCTGAACCAGGTCAAGGACGTGGGCGCGAGGGTCAACCAGGCGATCCTGGGCCAGGTGCGCAAGGTGCGAACGACCCTGCAGGTCTATGACGACGCGTTCGGGGAGCTGACCCAGGCGGGCAATCCGATGGCCTTCCGCAACTTCCTGCTGAAGTCGCCGGAGATGTTCATCACGCTCGGCGAACGCACGGGGATGGTCTCCCACATCGCCAGCTTCTGGCGCTATCGTTTCCCCAAGGGCCGCCCGCTCCGGGTCGAGCTCGACGAGCTGTTCGACATCCTGCAGGACTTCCACCAGGGCCTGGGCGAGGACGACGACGGCAAGATCAAGCCGCCGGCGAACGGCGACGTGGCCCTGCTGGACCCGGCGAGCTCCGAGGCCATCGGCAAGGCCGTCTAGTCCACCCTCAGCACCGAGCGCAGCTTGGCGGCCAGGTCCTTCTGGACGAAGGGCTTGCGCAGGATGCCGTCGTCCCCGGCCGCGGCCAGGGCCTCGGTGTCGGCGTAGCCGGTGACGAACAGGATCGGCAGGTCGGGCCGGCGGGCGTGGACCTCGCGGGCCACCTCGGCGCCGTTCATGCCCGGCATGGCGAAGTCGACCAGCAGGAGGTCGATCCGCGACTGGTTGTCGAGCATGTCCAGCGCCGCGCCGCCGCTGCCGGCCTCCACCACGTGGTAGCCGAGGTCCTGCAGGATGCCGGCGGTCACCTCGCGCACGGCGCTGTCGTCGTCGACCAGCAGCACGTTGAGGTCGTTGGGCGCGGCGTCCACTTCCGCCGGCTCCGCGGCCGGGTCGGTCCGCTCCATGGCCGCGGCGCGGGGCAGGAACACGCGCACCGAGGCCCCTTCGCCGGGCGTCGAGTCGATCCGCACGCCGCCGCCCGACTGCTTGGCCAGGCCGAACACCTGGCTCAGTCCCAGGCCCGATCCCTTGCCGACCTCCTTGGTGGTGAAGAACGGCTCGAAGACCTTGGCCAGCACCTCCGGGCTCATGCCCGATCCGGTGTCGGTCACCGCGACCATCACATATTCGCCGGCGCCCGGCTCCTCGGGGCGTGCGGGCGCGTCGAGGGTGACGTTGGCGGTCTCGACGGTGAGCGTGCCGCCCACCTCCATGGCGTCGCGGGCGTTGATCGCCAGGTTGAGGATCACCAGCTCGATCTGGGTCGGGTCGATCATCGCCGGCCACAGGTCGGGCTGCAGGACGGTGTCGATCCGCACGCTGCCGCCCATGGTGGCCTGCAAGAGGTCGCGCATGCTGCGCACGGTGTCGTTCAGGTCGACGGCGCGGGGCTCCAGCCGCTGGCGGCGCGAGAAGGCCAGCATCTGGGCGGTCAGCTGGGCGCCGCGCTCGGCGGCCTGGGCCATCATCGACAGGCGCCGCTGGGTGGCCGGGTCGTCCGCCGTCTTCTGCATCTGGCGCACGTTGCCCAGCACCACCATCAAGAGGTTGTTGAAGTCGTGGGCGACGCCGGAGGTGAGCTGGCCGACCGCTTCCAGGCGCTGGGCCTGGCGCAGCACCGCCTCCACCCGCTCGCGCTCGGCGATCTGGCCGGCGAGCTGGCGGTTGGCGCTCTCGAGCTCGGCGGTGCGCTCGGCGACGCGGCGCTCCAGCAGGGTCTCGGCGGCGCGGATGGTCTCGATCCGCTCGCGGGCCTCGTACTGCCGCCGCCGGCCGCGCAGGGCGGTCTCGATCACGCTGACCAGGGTGGTCGGATGGAACGGGCGCTCCAGGAAGGTGACGTTGCCCAGGGCCGCGGCCAGCCGGCGGGCCGCCGGGTTGCGCTCCATGCCGCCGCCGCGGTGGGCGATCAGCACGATGGGCAGGTCCGACCAGGGCGGCTGCTGCTCGATCCAGCGCACGAGGTCCGGATAGTCGGAACTCTGCAGCGCCTCCTCGGCGACCAGCACCACGCCGACCTCTGTCAACTCCGCGAGCAGGCGCGGCAGGTCGGCGCAGATCAGCACCGGCAGGCGCGCCTCCCTCAGGATGGCGTCGGCGATGGCGGCGTCGCGGCCCATCGGCGCGACGATCAGGACACGCTCGGACTCCGACGCGGCGGGCGCCGCAACTGTCATGCGGACGCGTCTCCGAGCAAACCGGACCCCTGGCCCACGAAGTTGGGAACGCCGCGCAGCACGCCGTGGAAGTTGGTCAGGGCCGGGCCGACCGTCAGGCCGTCGTCGCCGATCTGGAATTCACGGATGGTCTTCTCGTGCGCGCCGCTGCGCTTCTTGATCACCGACAGGGCGCGGCGGACCTCGCCCACGGCCTCGAAATAACGCAGCAGGATCACGGTGTCGGCCAGGTAGGTCACGTCCACCGGCGCCTTCATGTCGCCCACCAGCCCGTGCTGGGCGACCGTCAGGAAGGTCGTGGCGCCCTGGCGGTTCAGGTACTGCAGCAACTCGTGGATATGCAGGATGAGGAAGTTCTCCTCCGGCATGGCCGCCTGGTAGCCGTTCAGGCTGTCGATGACGACGGTCTTGATCCCCTGGCGGTCGACGCAGTCGCGAACCCGGGCGGTGAACTCGCCCGGCGACAGCTCGGCGGCGTCGACCTGCTGGATGAGCAGGGCGCCGCTGTCGCGCATCGCCTCCAGGTCGATGCCGAAGGCCTTGGTCCGGGCGAACAGCAGCCCCAGCTCCTCGTCGAAGGCGAACAGGGCCGCCTTCTCGCCGCGGTTGATGGCCGCCAGGACGAAATAGAGCGCCAGCAGCGACTTGCCGGTGCCCGCCGGGCCCAGGATCAGGCAGCTCGACCCGCGCTCGACCCCGCCGCCCAGGATGGCGTCGAGGCCGGTCACGCCGCTGGCCAGGGGCGCGCGGTCGAAGGCGGACTTGTGCTCCGCCGAGACCAGGCGGGGATAGATCTCCAGGCCGCCGGTGCGGATGGTGAAGTCGTGGAAGCCGCCCCGGAACTTGCGGCCGCGGTACTTGATCACCCGGACCCGCCGGCGCTCCGCGCCGTATTCGGGCGCCAGCTCCTCCAGCCGGATGACGCCGTGCGCCACGCTGTGGACGGTCTTGTCGAGGTTCTCGGTGGTCAGGTCGTCGAGCAGCAGGACGGTGGCTCCGTGCTTGGCGAAGTAGTGCTTCAGCGCCAGCACCTGGCGGCGGTAGCGCAGCGAGCTCTGCGCCAGCAGGCGGATCTCCGAGAGGCTGTCGATCACCACCCGGCGGGGTTGCGCGCGCTCGACGGCCTCGAAGATCATGCGGGTGGTCTCGCCGAGCTCCAGGTCGGAGGAATAGAGCAGGCTCTGCTGCTGCTGCTCGTCGAGCAGGCTTTCCGGGGGCACCAGCTCGAAGATCTCGACGCCGTCCAGGTCCCAGCCGTGGGAGGTGGCGGTGTCGCGCAGTTCCTCCTCGGTCTCCGAGAGCGTGATGTAGAGCGTCTTCTCGCGCAGCTTCGCGCCGGCGCGCAGGAAGCTCATCGCCGCGGTGGTCTTGCCCGTGCCGGGACTGCCTTCCAGCAGATAGACCCGTTCGCGCGCCAGGCCCCCGACCAGGATGTTGTCCAGGCCAGGGATCCCCATGGAGGCGTCAGCCTCCCTGGCGGACCTCTTCTTCGTCATCGCTCATTTCTCGCAGCCGCCACGGGCGAACACCCCAACCCGTGAAAAGCTTAAGCGCGCAATCTTCGCGCCGGTTCCGCGGGTATGGACTGTGGCCGGCGGCGCGCGGCAAGCGCGTCAGGCGAGGACGGCTTGGCTCCTGCGCCGGCGCAGCAGGGCGCCGACCGCCCCGAAGCCCACGATCATCAGGGTCCAGGCGGCGGGCTCGGGCACGGCCACGGCCAGGTTCGTGTCGAGCCCGGCGGGTGCTGCGGCGAGCACGCCCACCGAATTGGCCAGGTAGCCCGTGTCGCTCCTGGCCTTGTAGAGCTCGTAGGTCCGGGCGTTGTCGGAGAACAGGTTGTACTCGTCACCCGAGGCGCCGGCGAAGAACAGGCCCGGGTTGGACAGGGTCGGCGCGCCGCTGGTCCAGAGGACGTTGTCGAAGATGAACCGCCCGTCCGCCGAATAGGACGCGAACGGCTGGCCGGGATTGGCGATCAGGCCGGTGACGGTGTCGCCGTCGACGTCGCCGCTGACGTCGGTGATGTCATAGCCGCCGACCGCGTTCTGGACGTCGGCGGTGTGGACCGCCAGCTTGGCCTCGGCCGGCGCCGCGCCGTTGGTGGCCGTGTAGTCGAGGATAAAGACCGCCGCCCGGGCCTGGCCGGCCGACAGCGCGGCCGCAGCCGAAAGGCCCGCCGCCAGCATGTGGAAAGGCTTCATCGCAAACACCCCTTTCGACGCCCCCGTCATCGCGGGCTCGTACGTCGTCCTCGAGGGTTACCGGACAAGGATTGCCAAACCGTGAGCCGGTTCGGGGGCGGATCGAGGCAGCCCGCACCGCGGAAATCAGAGGCCGAGATCGCTGAGACCCGGATGGTCGTCGGGGCGGCGGCCCTGTGGCCAATGGAACAGACGTTCGGCCTCGAGGATCGGCAGGTCGTTGATGCTGGCGACGCGCCGCGCCATCAGGCCCCGCGCGTCGAATTCCCAGAGCTCGACGCCGTAGGAACGGGACCAGTCCCCGGCGGCGTTGCGCGATTCATAGGCGAAGCGGACCGCCATGCGGCTCTCGCGAAAGCCCCAGACTTCCTTGATCAGGCGGTAGTCGAGTTCGGCCGCCCACTTGCGCGTCAGGAACGCCTGGATCGCCTCGCGTCCAGTCAGCGACTCGGTGCGGTTCCGCCAGCGGCTGTCGGGGGTGTAGGCCAAGGAGACGCGGACGACGTCGCGGCTGTTCCATGCGTCCTCGGCGAGGCGCGCCTTCTGGGCGGCGGTTTCCGGCGTGAACGGCGGCAAGGGCGGGCGGGCGTCGTCGGTCATGGCGTGGCCTTCGGGTCGCAAGCGGCCCCCGGGGACTCCCGCAGGCGGAGGTTTTCGGCTTCGAGCCACGCCAGGCGTTCGCGCATCGGCGCCGTCGCCTCGTCGATCTCCGCGGCGGCGAAGCGCGGCGTGATGTGCTGCGCGCAGTTCCAGTCGAACGCCGCCAGCCGCAGGGTGAAGGCCCGCTCGGGCAGGCCGCGATAGCCTGGCGTCGCCAAGCGCGCAGCAAGCTCCGGCTCGGCCTTCAGCGCGTGTTCCGTCATGTGCGCCAGCACCTTCAGACGCCGGCGCTGCGGATAGTCCATGAGGAACAGCGCCACGCGGTCTTCGGCGGCGACGTTTCCCACGCTGATGAACTGCCGGTTGCCGCGATAGTCGCAGAACCCCAGCGTCGTGGCGTCGAGCACCCGCAGGAAGCCCGGCGGGCCGCCCCGGTGCTGGATGTAGGGCCAGCCGGTCTGCGAGACGGTGGCGAGGTAGAAGCTGTCGCGCGCGGCGATGAACGCGATCTCGCCTTCGGTGAAGCGATCGGCGGGGCGATCGACCTCCATGGTCTCCCACAGGCCGCCGACGCCGTTGGCCTCGCGCGCGGCGGCCACGCTGGGGGTCGAGAGTCGTTCGAGAAATCCGTAAGCCATCAGAATACCGCCTTGGCCTCGTCGGCGCCGATCGGCGCCACCGCCCTGGCCAGGAGGGCGATGGCGCTCGCGTCGGCTACTTCGCGGGCTTCACCTTGGCGTCGTAGAACGCCACGATGTGGCCGGCGATATAGTCGAGATTGTCTTCGGTCGCGAAGTGTCCGGCATTGAGCGGATGGAACTCGGCGTCCGGCAGATCGCGGAGGAACGCGGTTCCGCCCTCGGGCGTGAAGAACGGATCGTGCTGGCCCCAGAAGATCAGCGTCTTGGGCTGCCGGTCATGCAGGAACTTCTGCCACTGCGGATAGAGGCCGACGTTGTTCCGGTAGTCGTAGAACAGGTCGAGCTGGATGCGCAGGTTATCCGGGCGCGCGACGAACGCGGCGTCGGATTCCCAGCTGTCGGGGCTGATCAGCTCCGGATGCGACGCGCCCGCCAGATAGACGCCCTTGATCCCGTCATGGGTGTTGAAGCCGGCGAGCGGCTTCTCGTTCGCCGCGCTGCGGTCGATCCAGAGCGCCTTGCGGAAACCGTCCCAGGCGGTGCTGAATCCCTCTTCATAGGCGTTCGAATTCTGGATGATCAGCCAGTCGAGCGCCTTGGGGTTGCGCCCGACGATGCGGAAGCCGACCGGACCGCCATAGTCCTGCACGAACAGGCCGTAGTGGTCGAAACCCTTGGCGGCGAGGAACTTCTCCATCGTCACGGAGATGGCGTCGAACGAGTAGTGATAGCTCGCCGGATCGGGCGCATCGCTGTTGCCGAAGCCCTGATAGTCGGGCGCGATGACGTGGAAGCGCGTGGCCAGCGCCGGCATGAGATTGCGATACTGGTGCGACGACGAGGGCCAGCCGTGCAGCAGCACGAGCTTGGGGTTCCGGGGGTCGCCGGCTTCGCGATAGGCGATGGTCAGGCCATCGACCTTGATCGCGCCGTACTTGAGCTGCAAGGCGGTCACGGACGGCGTGACGACACTCGCGGGCGCCGCATGGGCGGCGACCGAGGTCACGGCGCTGGCGGCGGCGACGGCGGCGCAGAACACGCCCGCCAGGAATTGCGACTTCAGTCTCATGGCTCTGGTTCCTCTGGGGATTCGAAAGGTTCGGGCGTCGTCGGCCGGGGGGGGCGACGACGCCCGCTTCTCATCGTCTGGCCTGAAGGTCAGGCCGCCTTGCGGGCCTCGACGACGGGAAAGTCGATGTCGGTCTGGGCGACGTTGTTGAGTGTGTTGGTGAAGGTGTTGAGCGCCACGTGCAGGACAATCTCGATCACCTGGGCGTCGTCGTAGCCGGCGGCCTTCACGGCGCGCACGTCGTCGTCGCCGACCTGGCCGCGCGCCTGCGCCACCTTGGCGGCGAAACGCACCGCGGCGTCGGCCTTCAGGTCGTTCGAAGCGCCCGCGCGGTTGGCGGTGAGTTCGGCGTCGTCGAGGTTGGCGAGGTTCTTGCCGAGGTAGGTGTGCGCCGACAGGCAGTAGTCGCAGCCGTTGATTTCGGCGACCGCGAGCGCGATCCGCGTGCCGGTGGCGGCGGAAATCGAGCCCTTCGCGAGCGCGCCGGACAGGCCGAGGTAGCCTTCGAGCGCGGCCGGGCTGTTCGCGACGAGGCGGAACAGGTTGGGGGCGACGCCGAGCTGCTTCTTCACCGCTTCCAACATCGGCTGGGACGTTGCGGGGGCGTCGGCGATGGTGGCGGGAGTGGCGATGCGCGACATGGAGGGATCCTCGGGTTGGTCAACTCGGGCTGACCCGGCCCATGTGATCCCTTCCGCTATTCTGGAATAGACCTCGAGACTGGGAATTAGCCTACCGAAAAATGGAAGGGACTTGCGGGCGCGCAAGACCGCCGTGCGCCGTCGGCGACGACGCCTGTCAGGTGCGCGAAAGGATCTCCGGCGGCTCGCTGAGCGCGATGACGACGTCGCCATTCCGCAAGGCGGCGACGACCGAGGCGACGGGGGCGGCCGAGCCCCAGACGGCGACGTAGCCATATCGCCCCGACGGGTTGGCCTGGTTCCACGCCGCCAGCCGACCGGCGAATGTCCGGGCCGCTTCGATCCGGCGGCGTCGTTGATCTTCCGGCGGCGTCGCCAGGATATCGACAAGGACCCGCCGGTCAGGGATCAGATAGCCCGCGAAGTCGTGCCCTGCGGCGAAGGTCTGGAATGCGGCGGGAAGGTCGGGGCGCCAGACCACGGCCGTCGCGCCGAGAGCCTTGGCCACGTTCGGCATGGACGCCTCGAGGGTTCGCGGCGCGGCCTGGCCGGCCTCGCCGCTCCAGACCACGGCGACACCGCGCCAGAACGCGATCCGGCCGGCGAGGTCCCGGGCCGCGGGACCGACCTGGGGATAGGTCCAGGCGGCGGCGCGGTTGACCTTCCCGTCGACGACGATGTCCAGATATTCCGCCTCGCCGCCTTTCCACTCGCAGCGGCTGCGCTCAGGGGCGCTGCGCAGGAGATCGAGCCGTGTGTCGCCGGCCAGGAAATAGAGCTGCTTCTCGACCTCGACCACGTCCGCGCCGCAGGCGATTTCGCAGTCGTTCCAGATCGCCTTGTACATGGCCTGCCCTCCGTGCGCCTCGTGCGCGGGCTCCAGGGAATTCGATCCCTCAGTCCGCTTCGCCGCCCAGGCGCACCTCGACGCGGTCCTGATAGAAGGCGATGCATCCGCGGATGGCGGCCACTTCGTCAAAGGGCTGCTCATAGCTCCACGCGATCGGCTGGTCGGGGGCTGTGGCGAGCGCCCAATAGGACGCATCGCCTTTGTAGGGGCAGAAGGTCGTGCGGTCGTCGACCGGCACCAGCGCGCCGACGTCGACGTCGGCGCGCGGGAAATAGACGACCAGCCCGTGACCCTGCTCATCGACGGTGATGGGACGCTTGGTCGAGGCCAGCGCGGTTTCGCCGGCCGCCGCGGTCACGCGATTGCGGCGACGCAGCAGATCGACCCTGTAGTCGGGCCGGACCAGGTAACCGGATTCGGGCATCGGTGATCTCCTTGAGCGGCGGCGGCTGCTGCGGCTGCGGCGGGTCCGGGGCGCCGGCGCCCGCGCGGCTTCATTCATCGCACCGCAAGTTGATCCTTCCACGTGGGTTCGATAGCTTGCAAAATTGAGAATTGGTCTCTCGAAAATTGGAAGGGCAAGGATGGACAGGCTTGATGCGATGTCGATCCTGCTGCAGGCGGTCGAGGCCGGCAGTCTTTCGAAGGCGAGCCGCAACCTTGGCCTTCCGCTCGCCACCGTCAGCCGCAAGGTCTCCGAACTCGAGGCCCATCTCAACGCCAGCCTCCTGACGCGTTCGGCGAAGGGGCTCGTGCCGACGCCGGCGGGCCTGTCCTACATTGCGGCGGCCAAGACTATCCTGGAGCAACTGAACGAGGCGGAGCGGGCGGCGTCGGGCGAATACACCGCGCCTCGCGGCGATCTCGCGGTCACCGCGCCGATCATGTTCGGCCGCCTGCACCTCCTGCCTGTGGTCATGGAATTCCTCGCGACCTATCGCGAGGTGGATGTCGGCCTGGTGCTGACCGACCGCATCGCGCACCTGGTGGACGACCATGTCGACATCGCCCTGCGGATCGGAGACCTCCCGGACAGCGCCTTGACCGCCAGTCGTCTCGGCGCCGTTCGGCGCGTGGTCTGCGCCAGCCCGTCCTATTTCGAGGCTCACGGGAGCCCCGCGACGCCCGCCGAGCTCGAGCAGCACGCGGTGGTCTCATTCGATAGCGTTTCGTCGCCGGGTTTCTGGCGCTTCGAGTCGGGCGGGACGGAGCTCACGGCGCCGCTGCGGTCGCGGCTGAGCGTCAACACCATCGACGGCACCATCGACGCCGCCCTGGCCGGCATGGGCCTGGCCTGCGTCATGTCCTACCAAGTCGTGGACCATGTCCGGCAAGGGCGCCTGGCGCTTGCGCTCGAGGCGTTCGAGCCGCCGCCTCGTCCAGTCCACCTGGTCTACAACAGCCAATCGCGCCTCCCGCTCAAGCTGCGCGCGTTCATTGACTTTGTGACGCCACGCCTGCGGGACCGGCTGAAGCTCGCGGAGCTTTGAGCGTCGCCCGCGGAATTGGATATCGATCCGCCTCAGGCGTTGAAGTTGAGCTTCAGGCCCGGCCGCGGCCAGCGGGCCTTGTAGAGCTTGCCGGTGGAGGAGGCGGTGATCCAGGCGTCCCTCATGTCCGCGCCGCCGAAGCAGATGTTGGTGCAGACCAGGTCCGGCACCGGGAAGTGCTCGGTCGAGCCGTCCGGGTCGAAGGCGGTGATCCCGCCGTTGATGATGGTGGCCACGCAGACCTTGCCGCCGGCCTCCACCGCAAGCGAGTCGAGCAGCTGGTAGCCCGGCAGGTTGCAGATCACCCGCCCGGGCGCGAAACCGGGCCCGGGCGCGAGTTCGCCGGGGCCGGCGACGTCGAAGGCCCAAAGCCGGCCGATCTGGGTGTCGGCGGCGTAGACCACGGCCTCGTCGGGCGAAAGGCCGATGCCGTTGGGTGAGATCAGGTGGTCGCGCTGGCGCGAGATGTGGCTTCCGTCGGTCCGGGCGTAATAGATCCCGCCGAACTTGCGGCCCTCCGGCGTGCCGCAGCCGTGGTCGGTGAACCAGACGCCGCCCTGCTTGTCGAACACCAGGTCGTTGGGGCCGATCAGCCGGCGGCCGTCGCAGGCCTCGTAGACGGTGTCGAGCTTGCCGGACTTCAGGTCGAAGCGCTGGATCGAGCCGCCGGTGTGGCTGGCCGGCGTCGGCCCCGGGATGGTCAGGCCCTGGGTGTCCAGCCACTCGAAAGAGCCGCCGTTGTTGGTGATCCAGATGGCCCCGTCCGGCCCGATCGCCGCCCCGTTCGGCCCGCCGCCGGTCTCGACCACGGTTTCGCGTCCGCCGTCCGGCGTGACCCGGGTCAGGCGCTGGCCCTTGATCTCGGTGAGGATCACCGAGCCGTCGGCCATGGCGATCGGGCCTTCGGGGAACTCGAGCCCCTCGGTGACCAGCTGGATGTCCATGGTTTTTCACTCCCCGCTGTTTTCTGGCACTATGTCTTCGATGATCGGCCTGAGGCCAGCCTTATGACGAAGCTCTACGAACGGGATTTCTTCGCCTGGACACAGGATCAGGCCGACGCGCTTCGCCGACGCAGCGTCAACGAGCTCGACTGGGAAAACCTGCTCGAAGAGGTGGAGAGCATGGGGCGGCAGGCCCGAAACGAACTGCGGAGCCACCTCATCGTGCTCCTGACCCACCTGCTGAAATGGCGCTTCCAGCCTCAACGCAGAAGCCGGAGCTGGACGTTCAGCATCCTGGAACAGCGGCGTGAGGCCGAGCGGTTGATCCTCGAAAACCCCAGCCTGAAGCCGGAACTCGCGGAGATCCTCGGCGACGCCTACAGGACGGCCCGCCTGCGTGCGGCCCGCGAGACCAGGCTGACGGCCAAGCGCTTTCCGAAGGAGAGTCCCTTCACCTGGGACCAGGCCATGACCGAGCCGGTCGGCCAGGAGGACTGATCAGCGGCGTTCCAGCACCCGGATGGTGAAGGGATAGTCGTCCTCCGGGCCGGCCGGATAGGCGCGGGCGCTGACCTCGGTCCAGCGGCTCTCGTCGAGGGCTGAGAGCTTCACGTCGCCGTCGATGTCGGCGTCGATGTCGGTGAGGTAGATGCGGCCGGCCTTGGCCAGCGCCAGTTCGAACAGCGAGGCGCCGCCGATCACGCAGACCTCGCGCGCGCCGTCCTCGGCCGCCTGCTCGCGGGCGATGGACACGGCCTCGCCGAACTCCTCGCAGACCACTGCCCCCTTGGGCTCGAAGGAGCCGTCGCGGGAGAGCACGATGTTGGTGCGCCCGACCAGCGGCTTCTTGGGCAGGCTCTCCCAGGTCTTGCGGCCCATGATGATGGGCTTGCCCATGGTCACGGCGCGGAAGTTGGCCATGTCGGTCTTCAGCCGCCAGGGCAGGCCGCCGTCGCGGCCGATGACGCCGTTCCTGGCGCGCGCGATGGGGCCGGCGGTGAGGGTGATGGAGGGCATTTTCGGACCGCGAGCCTAAATTCGCGTGTTAGCGCGGGCGAGTGCTGCATTCATACTCGAGCGTGCGCCGGCATGCGCCGTTTGGGGCGCTTTGAAGAGCTTCCTGAATTTAGCAGGGTTCCGAGTTCGAACTTGTTCTAGGTGATGGGGCAACCGAAACGTGCCCCAATCACGATCCGGCGCCACGTAGGTGGGTTCGATCAGGCCCTTGTCGCGCATTTTCACAATATGGGCGGAGACTGGGACAAGGTGAAGCTCGGCTTCGCAGTCATGCTCGAACATGGCGAGCGTCGCGCGTTCGACGGGGTCCGTGGTCCAGGAGGCAATGCGAACCAAGATTGCGGGACGGATTTCGGATGCGAGTGCACCCAAGGATCCTGAAAGGCGGGCTGTAGCGCTGGAAACGAAGAGCGAAATGGCAGCCGCGAAATACACAATTGGCTGTACCAGCATAAAGGACGGTGCGCGTTGTACTTGCCACTCGGTCAGAAGACGCGTCGGTGTAAAGCTCCAAGCGCCGAAGAACACTGCCGCTGCGAAGAAGAACCAGAGTGGCGCTTTAACGATAGTGTCAATCGAGCCCAGGGGATTACTCCACACCATCAGACCGCGATGGGCGCCGGGATGGACGGGTGGGCCTGGTAGCCCTCCAGCCTGAAGTCCTCGAACTCGAAGCTGAACAGGTCGTCGCGCGGGGCCAGTGTCATCCGGGCCAGCGGCAGGGGCTCGCGGGAAAGCTGCAGGCGCGCCTGGTCGAGATGGTTCAGGTAGAGGTGGGCGTCGCCCAGGGTGTGGACGAACTCGCCGGGCTCCAGGCCGGTGACCTGCGCCACCATCAGGGTCAAGAGGGCGTAGGACGCGATGTTGAACGGCACGCCCAGGAAGACGTCGGCCGAGCGCTGGTAGAGCTGGCAGCTCAGCTTGCCGCCGCCGCTTCCATTCGGCGCCACGAAGAACTGGAACAGGCAGTGGCAGGGCGGCAGGGCCATGTCCTCCACCTCCGCCGGGTTCCAGGCCGAGACGATGTGGCGGCGGCTCGTGGGGTTGGTCTTCAGGCCTTCGACGACGGCGGCGATCTGGTCGATCACCCGGCCGTCCGGCGCGGTCCACGAGCGCCACTGCTTGCCGTAGACGGGGCCCAGCTCGCCCGCGTCGTCGGCCCACTCGTTCCAGATGGAGACCCCGCGCTCCTGCAGCCAGCGCACGTTGGTGTCGCCGCGCAGGAACCACAAGAGCTCCAGGATGATCGATTTCCTGTGCAGCTTCTTGGTGGTGAGCAGCGGGAAGCCCTGGCCCAGGTCGAAGCGCATCTGGCGGCCGAAGACGCCCAGGGTGCCGGTGCCGGTGCGGTCGCCCCTCTCCACCCCGTTGGCCAGGATGTCGGCCAGGAGGTCGAGGTACTGGCGCTCCGGATGGTCCGGGGCGGCCTGGTGCAGCGGCTGGATGGCGGCGTGGGCGTTCATCGCGGGTGATTCGCGGCTGATTCGGCGCGCCCGTGAATGCGACGGACGTCACGATCCTGTGGATGCAAACCCGGCCTCGCCCGCAGGGCGAGGCGTTCGTCGCGAGGATCGACAAATCGTTGTCGATCCTATCCGGCCCGCAAACGCGGACCGGCGCTCCTCACCCCGCGAACCCGCCGTCGTCGAGGAACGCCTGCTCCTCGGGCGTGGTCGCCCGGCCGAAGGCGGCGTTGCGGTGCGGGAAGCGGCCGAAGCGGACGATGATGTCGCGGTGGATGGCGGCCCACTTGATGCTGTCCGCATCGCCCATCTCGGTGTTCAGCGCCAGGCAGTAGTCCTGGTCGGTCAGGTCCTCGGAGTGCTCGAAGGGCAGGTAGAAGAAGCTGCGCAGCCGCGGGTCGACCTGGCGGTCGAAGCCCCTCTCGACCGCAGGCCGGGCGATGGAACGGGCCTTGGGGTCGGTGGCGAAGGCGTGGGCGGAGTTGCGGTAGAGGTTGCGGGGGAACTGGTCGAGGAGGATCAGGAGGGCCAGCGCGCCGTCCGGGGTTTCCGCCCAGGCGTCGTACTCGCCGCGCGCGGCGCGATGGTGGACCGGCTCGAACTTCAGGCGGATGGCCTCGTCGAAGGCGGTGACCTTCTTGAACCACTTGGCGGGCCCGGCCTGGAGCCAGAACCCGATCACGTCGTTAGGATGCGCCGCCACGTCTCCCAAGTCCTCTTTGATGACCGATATGGCCGCCGGGCCGTTCAAGCGTGGTTCAGGCGGCGGGGCAATAGTAGGCGTAACACCCACGCAACCCCTTGGGGCCCTTTGGCCCTTGGAGCGAACCCATGAAGACCAAGATCACCACCGCCATCGCCGCCTTGCTGCTCGCCGGGACGAGCACGGCG
>Ga0105240_10007852_pt1 | contig 15400 bp, 11 predicted proteins | sample KBSC54metaG_FD_80426 | JGI IMG/M metagenome (GOLD analysis project Ga0105240, IMG submission 80426) | Corn rhizosphere microbial communities from Kellogg Biological Station, Michigan, USA - KBS C5-4 metaG | ecosystem: Host-associated > Plants > Roots > Rhizosphere > Soil | place: Michigan, USA... | reverse complement strand
GTCGACCTCGATGCCCGACACGTCGACCTGCTCGCGCCGCCAGAGTTCTAGCAGCATCCTGCCGAACGCATCGTCGCCGATGCGCGCGATGTACCCGGCACGCGCGCCCTGCCGCGCCGCGGCGATCGCGAAATTCGACGTGTCGCCGCCGTATCCCTGCAGATATTGCGGCTGCCCCTGCGCGGTCTGGTTGAATTCGATCATCGGCTCGCCGATGGCGACGATATCGATCATGTTTCGCTTTCCATGAGACGGCACCAGTCAAGCCTTTCCCGGTGCCGCAAGACGATCAGACCAGCGACAGCGTTTGCAGGCGAAGCCCGAGCAGTCCCGCGCGGTCGGCGATACGCCACAGGCCCGACGCGGCGGGAAACGCGGGCGCCGCCGTCGACGACCAGCCCAGCAGCGTCAGCGCGCGCTGGTAGTTGCGCACCAGCGCGACCTCGCCGACCAGCGTGACGCCATCGTGCTGCGGGTTCATCGCGGTCATCGCCCGTTCGGCGGTGTAGATCTCGTGACCGATCAGCAGGCCCGACAGGTAATCGGCGATGCTGGTCGCCGGCAGCTTGTCGAACAAAGGCAGTGTGCGCGCCGAAAAGAGCTGCGACGACAGGCCGAACGGATCGCGGTGCGCGTGATCGACCGCGCGCTCGAAGGCTTCCGGATCCGGCGGGCCGCCTTCCGCCATCAGCTTGCCGATGATGCTGTGCTGCGACAGCACCGAGAACAGCTCGCCGGTCATGAACGTCTTGAACCAGACGATCTGTCCATCCTCGACGCGCACCCACTTGCTGTGCGTGCCTGGAAGGACGAACAGTCCCGAGCCCTCGGTCCGCTCGGCGATCGTCAGCGCGCCATAGATCTGCGCCTCTTCGCCGCGCATCACGTCGGGCGGCATTTCGCCGGGCGCCGTCGACACGCCGGGAACGATCCAGAGTTTGCGCTGCTTCGCGAGCTCGACCGACTTCATCCCGACCGCGAGCTGATTCAGGCCTGCCGGACACTGGACATACGGCACCTCGAGCCAGCCCTGGCGGCTGCCGATCATTCCGGCGGCAACGATCGGCGTGTCCGCGCGCACCAGCAGCCATGGCCCGCACAATTCGATCAGAGCGCCCTCGAAATCGCGATCCTTGACGTTCAGGATGCCGAGCGGAACCTGCCGCTGGCCGATGACCTCGCTCTCGTCCGACATCAGGTATGCGCGCGCCGAAGTGCTGCCCCAGTCGAGCGCAATGAGTTTGGGTGTCGCCATGGCGGAATCGCTGTGTTGTTCGAATGAGCTGGCCCGCGGCCCATCGCAGGGGTTCCAAAGCCTAACATCGGGCAGGGGCGCTGCCAACCATGAACACCGCCTCGCGCGCCGGCATTCGCGATGCGCGTTGCGCCGCAATCGCCCGGCGACCTTTCGTCAGGCGGCGCCCCACGTTCGTCTGTCGCGCCAGATTTCCCGCGCCGCATTGTGACCCGGCGCGCCCGTCACGCCGCCGCCTGGATGCGTGCCGGCGCCGCACATGTACAGGCCGGGGATCGGCGAGCGGTAGTCGGCGTATCCCAGCAGCGGCCGCGCGCTGAACAGCTGGTTGAGCGTCAGCTTGCCGTGCGAGATGTCGCCGCCGACGAGCCCGAACTTGCGCTCGAGGTCGAGCGGCGTATGGATCTGCCGCGCGATGATCGAGCGGCTGAAGTTCGGCGCGAAGCGGTCGACCACGGCGATCGCGCAGTCGGCGGCGCGCTCGCGCACGTCGTCCCAGTGCTCGCCGAGCGGCAGTGCGTAGCGGAAATGCTGGCAGAACAGACTCGCCACATGCCTGCCCGCGGGCGCCAGCGTTGCATCGACGGTCGACGGGATCAGGATCTCGACGATCGGCGCCGCCGACCAGCCGTCGGCACGGGCGTCGGCGTAGGCGCGCTCCATATATTGCAGCGACGGCGCGAGGATGATTCCCGATGCGTGATGCGCTTGCGCATCGACACCGGGCAGGCACTTGAAGTCCGGAAGAGCGGAGAGCGCGACGTTCATCCGCAGCGTCGCCGATTCGCATTGATACGATTCGAAGCGCTCGAGCCCATGGCGCGCCTTGTGCTCGTCGGCGATCATCCGCGTCAGCAGGAGGCGCGGATTGACGTTGCCGGCGACGGCCTTCGCCCGCAACTCCGTGCCGTCCTCGAGCAGCACGCCGGCGGCGCGTCCGCGGGCATCGATCAGCACGCGCGCGACCGGCTGCGACGTGCGGATGTCGACGCCCCGCGCCCGCGCCTCGGCCGCCATCGCCTGCGTGATCGCGCCCATGCCGCCGATCGCGTGTCCCCAGACGCCCTTCGCGCCGTTGACCTCGCCGAACACGTGGTGCAGCAGCACGTACGCCGTGCCCTGCGCGTAAGGCGTCGCAAAATTGCCGACGACCGCGTCGAAGCCGAGGCACGCTTTCAGCGGCTCCGATTCGAACCAGCGATCGAGCCAGTCGCCGGCGCTCATCGTGAACAAGTCGAGGACGCTGCGGCGCGCCGCCATGTCGAGCGCCTTGAACCGCTTCGCCGACTTCCATGCCTGCAGCACATCGTGAATGCCGCCGCCGACATTGGGCGGCGTCTCGAGCACGAGCTCGCGCAACATGTCGGCAACCCTTTCCAGCTCTGCCTGGTATGCGGGCAGCGCTTCGGCGTCGCGGCGCGAAAAGCGCGCGACTTCCGCCTGCGTCGCGGCGAGCCCGCCGCCGACCTTCAAATACTCGCCATCGGGCAACGGCAGGAAATTCGCCAGCGGCCGCGCGACGATCCGCAAGCCGTGCTCGGCCAGGCGCAAGTCGCGGATCACCCGCGGGTTGAGCAGGCTGACCGTGTAGCTCGCCGTCGAATTGCGAAAGCCCGGATGAAACTCCTCGGTGACCGCGGCGCCGCCGACAATCCCCCGGCGCTCGACGATCGTGACCTTCAGCCCTTTCGCCGCGAGATAGCACGCGCAGACCAGCCCGTTGTGGCCGGCCCCGATGACCAGCACATCGATAGGGTCAGACACCGTTAAAGTAAAACATTAACGGGGTCAGACACCGGATCAGCACTGCACGGTCTGGCGGGATACCTGCGACATCTCGCGGCAGGCGGTCGTCGATCCGACCGGCTGTTGCGCGCGGCCGGCGCCGAGGTCCATGCCCAGCTTGAATTCGTACTTGGCGAAGAACGCGTCGAACTGCTCGGCGCCGAGCGTGCCCACCGCTGCGAGCTCGTCCTGCTGCGCGTCGTAGTCGAGGACGATCGCGGCCAGCGGCTGCGGCGCGGGGCCAGAGAGCACACGGGCGCCGGCGGCGGGATCGTAGACGCTGTGATCGGCGCAGCAATGGATGACGCCGCCCTGGCTCGTTTTCGACGCCTGTTCCTGGAACCGGATGAACGTGATCTCGCGCGCCGGATAGGCGAGCTTGTGCGCGCAGATCGCCGAGTAAGCGACGATCGAGCGGCGCGGACCCACGCCTCCTTCCCACGCATAACGCTGTCCGTCCACATCGGCCAGATCGGCGCGCGCGGTGGCACGCTCGAGCCGGAGCAGAAAGCACGGCGTGCCCGCAAACGGATAGTTGAACAGGTAATTGCGGTTGACGAGCAGCCGCGCGGCCTTGATCGGCTGCCCGTCCGCATCGACCAGCTTCGCGCGCGGATAGGCCTTCGCTGCCTGGTTCGCTGTCGCTGCGCTCAACCACTGCGAAATCCCGGTGGCGCCGCCGGCCAGCGCGCAGGTGCGCAGAAATTGCCTTCGCTCCACTCCGCTACGCCCGGAGCAGTTCCCGCACGTGCACCGCGGCGCTCTTCGCCAGCGCATTCAGGTTGTAGCCGCCTTCGAGCGTCGACACGATGCGCCCCTTGCCGTGCTTGTCGGCGACGTTCATCAACTGGCGCGTGACCCAGCCGTAATCGGATTCGACGAAATTGAGGCCCGCCATGTCGTCGTCGCGATGCGCGTCGAAGCCGGCGGAAATGAAGATCATCTCCGGCCGGAACTTCTCGAGCGCCGGCAGCCACGTCTTCTCGACCGCGGCTTTCAACGCCTGCCCGTCGCTTCCGGCGCGCAGCGGGACATTGAACATGTTCGACGCCGGATGATCGGTCCCCGTGTACGGATAGAACGGATGCTGGAATATCGACACCATCATCACGCGCTCGTCGCCCGCAAAGATCTCTTCGGTGCCGTTGCCGTGATGCACGTCGAAGTCGGCGATGGCGATCCGCTCGAGCCCGTGCGCCTCGAGCGCATGGGCGATGCCGACCGCGACGCTGTTGAAGATGCAGAAGCCCATCGGCCGCGAGGCCTCGGCGTGATGTCCGGGCGGGCGAACCATGCAGAATGCGTTGTCGACCGTGCGCGCGATCACCGCGTCGGTCGCAGCAACCACCGCGCCGGCGGCGCGATAGGCAGCCTCGACCGAATGCGGATTGAGCGATGTGTCGGGATCGAGCTGGACATGGCCGCGCTCGGGACTTGCGGCGGTGATCGCATCGACATATCGCCGCGGATGCACGCGAACGAGCTCTTCTTCGGTCGCGCGCGGCGCCGGCATCCGGTGCAGCGCGTCGGCCAGTCCGGCGTTGACGAACTCTTCGGCGATCGCATGCAGCCGGGCCGGGCGTTCGGGGTGCCATTCGCCCATTTCATGCATTCCGCAGGCTTCGTGCGTGATCCAGGCCGTCCGCCGGCCTCTTTGTTCAAGTACACTATCGGTCAATGCCATTGTCCTTAAACCACGGGGTACGATGAAATCGCCTCTGCCCGGCGTTTTTGCCGCAGCCGCTCAGTCCGACGCCGCGTCGCACGTCGTGCCCGCCGTCGCCGGCACCGATCTGCTGCAGCGCCTGCTCGAACAGATCGGAACCATCGTCGTCGGCGCGCCGGACGCCGTCCGCCTGTCGCTTACCTGCCTGCTCGCGCGCGGCCACCTGTTGATCGAAGACCTGCCCGGAGTCGGGAAGACGACACTTGCGCAAACCGTTGCGACGACGCTCGGGCTCAGCTTTCAGCGCGTCCAGTTTACCAGCGATCTTTTGCCGGCGGACATCCTGGGCGTGTCGATTTACAACACGCAAAGCGGCGGCTTCACGTTCCATCCCGGACCGATCTTTTCGTCGGTGCTGCTCGCCGACGAAATCAACCGGGCGCCCCCGAAGACGCAGAGCGCGCTGCTCGAGGCGATGGAAGAGCGCCAGGTCAGCGCCGAAGGTGAGACACGTCCGCTGCCCGATCCGTTCTTCGTCATCGCGACGCAGAACCCGACCGAGCAGGCCGGCGTGTTTCCGCTGCCCGAATCGCAGCTCGACCGCTTCCTGTTGCGCATCAGCCTCGGCATTCCCGATGCGAAGGCCGAGCGCGATCTCTTGACCGGCGGCGACCGCCGCGCGCGGCTCGCGACGATGCAACCGCTGATCACGCCGCCGCGGCTGCGCGAGCTGCAGATCGAGGCGCAGCACACGCACGTTTCGCCGGCGCTGCTCGACTACGTGCAGGCATTGCTCGCCGCGACGCGGACGAAGGCGGCGCCCGGGCTCTCGCCGCGCGCCGGGCTGATGCTGCTGGCCGCCGCGCGCGCGTCGAGCCTCGTGGCCGGCCGCGCCTACGTGCTGCCCGAGGACCTGCAGTCGATCTTCGTGTCGGTCGCCGCGCATCGGCTGACGCACACGCGCCTGGGCGCCCGCGGCGGCGAAGAGGTCGCGCTCGACGTGTTGCGCACGGTTCCGGTCTAGCGAACTACTCGCCCATGCCCGCCGCGCTCGCCAGCCGCTGGCAGCAGATGCGGTCTCGCTGGTGGAGGCTCCTGCCGACCGACGCGGGCGCGGTGCGGCTCACGCATCAGCGCATCTACATCCTGCCGACCAGGCGCGGCTGGGCGTTCCTGCTGACGCTCGTGCTGATGCTGCTGGGCGCGCTCAACTACGCGCTGTCGCTCGGCTTCCTGTTCGTGTTCCTGCTGGGCGGGATGTTTCATGCGGCCCTGCTGCAGGCGTACCGCCAGTTGCGCTCGATGCAGGTGCAGTCCGGCGACGAGCCCGAAGCGTTTGCCGGCGACATTGCGCGCTTCACGCTGCAGGTGAGCAACGCCGATGCGTCGATGCCGCTGCACTGCACGCTGCTCGCGCGCGATGCCGAACAGAACCTGGTCGTCGAGCCGGCTGTCGACGCGCTCGCGCAGCTCGCGGTCACCACGGTCGAGCGCGGAAGGCTGCCGCTCGGGCGCGTCACGCTGGCCAGCAGCTATCCGCTCGGATTGTGGCGCGCGTGGAGCTACATTCATTTTCCAACGGCCGCCTGGGTATACCCGAAGCCGGAGGCCGCGGCGCCGCCGCTGCCGTCGCGCGGGTTCGGCAGTGGCGAAGGCCGTGGCGCGGCCGCTGGAAGCGAAGAGTTCTCCGGCCTGCGCGGCTACGTGCCCGGCGATACGCCGCGACAGATCGCGTGGAAGGCGCTCGCGCGCGGCGCCGGTCTCTACAGCAAGGAGTTCGCCGGATCGAGCCGCGGACAATGCGTGCTCGACTGGCATGAATTGCCCGGCAGCCTCGATACCGAGACCAGGCTGTCGCGGCTCGCCTCGTGGGTCATCGCGGCGGAAAAGGCGCGGATCGACTATGCGCTGATCCTGCCCGGCATCTCGACGCCATTCGCGCACGGTCCGGCGCAGCGCGTCCTGTGCCTGCGCGCTTTGGCCGGCCATCCGGCTGACCTTCGATGAAGCCGCGCGTGAAGCCGCGGGCGGCAGCGCCATTGAGTCCGATGCTCGACGGCCGCGTGCTGCGCGTGCTCGCGATCCTGCTCGTGGTTGCGCAGGCGCCGCAGGTGCTACGGCTGCCGATCTGGCTGTCAGCCCTCGGTGTGGGCCTGGTGCTCGCGCGGATCGCGCTCCTGCAACGGGGGATTCCGGTGCCCCGCTCGGTCTGGCTGTTGCCGGTCGTCATCGCCGGCGGCGCGGCGATACGCTGGCACTACGGCTACTTCTTCGGCCGCGAGCCGGGTGTCGCGCTGCTGTTCCTGATGTCGGGCCTCAAGTTCATGGAAACGCGCACCGAGCGCGACGGAACGCTGATCATCTGCCTCGCCGCATTTCTGGCGATGACGCAATTCATCTATATGCAGTCCCTGCTCTCCTTCATCGTGCTCGTCGGCACGGTGCTGGTGATCACGTTCGCGCTGCACGCGTTGTCGGGCACGTGGAAGCTGGTGGGGAGCAGCGGCTCGCGGCTCGAATCGCTGCGCCCGCTGCTGAGGCTGACCTGGACGATGTTGATGCAGAGCCTGCCGCTCGCCGTGATGCTGTTCCTGGTCTTCCCGCGCCTGACGCAGCCGCTCTGGGGAATGCCGACCGACGGATCTGCGAAGACCGGTTTGTCGGACCAGATGGAACCGGGCGCGATCAGCGAGCTTTCGCTGTCCGACGACATCGCATTCCATGCCGAGTTCTCCGACAAGCTGTATGTGCCGCCCAGATCGATGCGCTACTGGCGCGGTCCGGTGCTGTCGCAATTCGACGGCCGCGTCTGGCGAACGGCGCCGCGCGCCAACATCGGCGAATTTCCGGTGTTGCACGGCATACCGGTCGAATACGTGGTGACGCTCGAGCCGCACCAGCAGCGCTGGCTGTTCGCGCTGGACCTTCCGTCGTCGATGCCCGAGGACGAGGCCGGCCTGCCGCTGTCGAACGTCGTGCTGACGCGCGAGAAGCAGCTGCTGTCGATCCCGACGGTCGGCTCGCGGATGATCTACAAGCAGCGCTCGATGGTCGCCGATCGCTTTGTCAGCAACGACGATGGCGATCGGCCGCGCCTGTTGCGGCTGCCCGGAAACGCGAACCCGCGCACGCGCGAATTCGCCCGGGAGGAGCGCGAGCGCGCCGGAAGCGATGCGGCCTACATCCAGGCGGTGCTGATGCGCTTCAATCGCGAAGACTATGGCTACACGCTTTCGCCACCGGAAGTCGGCGCAAACGGGATCGACGATTTCCTGTTCGTCACGCGCCGCGGATTCTGCGAGCACTATGCGGGCGCGTTCACGTTCCTGATGCGCGCCGCCGGCATTCCGGCGCGCGTGGTAACCGGTTATCTCGGCGGCGAGATCAATCCCGCCAGCGGCGTGATGATCGTCAGGCAATCCGATGCGCACGCATGGGTCGAGGTGTGGATCGGCGACACGTGGCGGCGCGTCGATCCGACTGCGGCGGTGGCGCCCGAGCGTGTCGAGCGCGGCCTGACCGCGGCACTGCCTGCCGGCGAGCGCGGACCGCTATTGTCGCGCGCCGAATGGTCGTGGCTGCGCGAGATCGACTGGCGCGTCGATGCGGTCAATCACAACTGGCAGAAGTGGGTGATCGGCTTCAACTCCGAACGGCAGAAATCGCTGTTCTCCGACCTCGGCTTCCCGAGTCCCGCCCCATGGCAGATCGCAGCAATCATCGCGGCCGGTGTCGCGCTGTGGGGCTTCGGCTTCCTGGCCTGGACGCAGTGGCGCCAGCGGGCCCACCCGACCGATCCGCTCGACCGGCTGTGGCGGCGGATCAACCGGCGACTCGCCCGGGCCGGGTTGCCGCGGATGGCGCACGAAGGTCCACTAGCCTACGCGCGCAGGTTGTCGGAGCGCTGGCCGCAGCACGAGCAGTTATGGCGGGAAATGGCGAACGGTTACGCGGCGGCGCGCTATGGAGAGTCCGATATCGCGGCGGGTGTCCGTCGCCTGCATCATTCGTTCGCCGCGATGCGCGCGGCAAACTTCGGACACTGACCTGCGTCAGCCCCGCGGCAGATAGCGCATCGGATCGACCGGCTTTCCGAGCGACCGGATCTCGAAGTGCAGCTTGACCTGGTCGGCGTCGGTGTTGCCCATCTTGCCGAGCTCCTGGCCGCGTCCGACCGATTGCCCTTCCTTGACTGAGATCTGGTCGAGGTGCGCATAGGCCGACAGGTAGGTCTTGTTGTGCTTGACGATCACGAGCTTGCCGTACCCGCGCAGCCCGCTGCCCGCGTAGACGACTTTCCCCGGCGCACTGGCCACGATCGGGACGCCCGCGGAGCCGCCGATGTCGATTCCCTTGAGGCTCGCCGATTCCGAGTAGCCGTTGAGGATCCTCCCGCGCACCGGCCACGCCCAATCGACGCGATCGTCGCCGGATTCGCCGGCGGGCGGCAATATCGCCGGTGGCGCGGATGGCGCCGACGGTGGCGGCGGCGCAGGCGGCGTGCCCGAAGTAGACGGCGCTGCGAGCGCGAGCGGAGGTATCACCGCGGGCGGCGCCGATGGCGCGGCTGCGGTTCCACCGTCGGCCTTCGCAGCGCTGCCGGACAACTGCGCGAAGGCCGCCTCCGAAAACGGGAGCTTGACCGCTTTCGGACTCGACTTGTAGGTCTCGGTATTGGCGCGCGCCTGCGATGCGGCAGGCGCGGCAGGCCTCGCTTCGCTTACGGGCGGCGCCGCCGGCAATGTGCCCGGCCCGGACATCGCCTGGTCACCCGGCGGACGCAAGCGCAGGACCTGCCCGATGCGGATCACATTGATGTTCTCGATGTTGTTCATCGCCGCGAATTCGCGATAGTCGAGCCCGTGCTCGAGCGCGATCGCATACAGCGTATCGCCGCGCTTGACCGTGTAGAACTCCGGGCGCCAGTCTTTTTCTGGCGGCTGCGGCGTCGCTGGTGCGGCGCTGCTCGCAGGCGGAGGGACGGCGATCGTCGCCGTCTCGGGCGCGGGCACACTGGTGGCCCGGTCGACGACCGGCGCTGGAGTCCGCGTCGCGCAGCCCGCGGCGACGGCGAGTGCAGCCGCCGCGATCGCAATGCGCATGCGGCGCGCGGCGCTCATCCGCTCAACCCCGGCAACAGCGGCACGAAGCGCACCGGCTCGAACTGCTCCTGCCGCGTGCCCGTCTCGGTTCGCGTCGTCACGATCAGATTCTGGTATTCGGCATTGCCGGCCGCATAAGGCACCACCAGCTTGCCGCCGACATTGAGCAGGCGGGTCCATTCGGGCGGCACGAATTTGGCGGCGGCAGTAACGACGATCGCATCGAACATCAGATCGACTTCGGCCAGCGCAGTTCCATCGGCGTGCTTGATGCGCACGTTGGCGATCCGCAACTGCTGCAACGTCTGCCGCGCCTTCGCCGCCAGCGGCGCGATCCGCTCGACGGAATAGACCGCATCGCAGACGTGCGCGAGGATCGCGGTCTGGTAGCCGCAGCCGGTCCCGATCTCGAGCACGTTGCCGGGCCGGCGCCCGGCGCGCGCGAGCTCGGTCATCCTGGCGACGATGTACGGCTGCGAGATGGTCTGTCCGTAGCCGATCGGCAACGGCGTGTTGTCGTAGGCGCGGCTCGCCAGCGCTTCCTCGACGAACCTGTGGCGGGGAATCGCCAGCATCGCCGCCAGCACGACCTCGTCGCGGATTCCCTGCTCGCGCAGGCTCTCGATCAGCCGCGCGCGGGTGCGCGGCCCGGTCATCCCGATTCCCTCGTCGCGCTCGCCCAGTTTCGTCATCGGCTGCTCACCGCTTGCTCATCACGCAATCGTTGCCGCGCATCGATCGTTCATCGATTGCCCATCGACTGCTCATTGATTGTTCAGCCAGCTGTGGACCGCCGCCTGCTCGCCGTAATGCGTCAGGTCGATCTGCAGCGGCGTCACCGATACGCGGTTCGCCGCAACTGCGCCGAAGTCGGTCCCGGCGCCGCTGTCGGATGCAGGTCCGGCGGCGCCGATCCAGTAGATCGTCTCTCCGCGTGGACTGGTCTCCTTGATCACCGGCTCGGCCTTGTGCCGCTTGCCCAGCCGCGTGACCTCAGTCCCCGCCAGCTGATTCGCCGGCAGGTCGGGCACGTTGACGTTGAGCAGCCACGGCGTCGGATTGCCCTGCTGCTGAAAGCGCTTGACGATGCCTGACACCACCTGGCCCGCGGTCTCGAAGTGCGCGCCGGCCTTGCTCGCGAGCGAGATCGCGATCGCGGGGATTCCCAGCAGGTAGCCTTCGGTTGCCGCAGCGACCGTCCCCGAGTAGATCGTGTCGTCGCCCATGTTGGCGCCCAGATTGATTCCCGAAACGACAATGTCGGGAAGGTCGGCCAGGAAGCCCGTCACCGCCAGGTGCACACAGTCGGTCGGCGTGCCGTTGACGTAGTGGAATCCGTTTGCCGCGCGGCGCACGGTCAGCGGCCGATCGAGCGTGAGCGAGTTCGATGCCCCGCTGCGGTCGCGCTCGGGCGCCACGACAGTGATCTCGCCCAGGGGCGCGAGCGCATCGTGCAAAATCTGCAGTCCGGGAGCGAAATAGCCGTCGTCGTTCGAAAGAAGGATGCGCATGTAAATATGTTGCCGTTTGAGCGGATTATACGGGACGCAGAGCCCTCCTCGCCCGCTGCGTTTTCGGGTCCCGCTTCTCTGGTGTAGAGTCTTGCCCGTCGCCCTGCCCTGCCGCGACGAATCGAACTTCAGGCCCGGCCAGCGGTCAGCCTTTCGTCCGCTCCGGTCAACCAACCTGTCCGACAAATGAACCGACTCCTCACTTCGCTCGCCCGCTTCGGATTCCTTCTGCTCGCCTTCGTCCCGATCGGCCATGCCGCCACTGCGGCCATGCCGGTCCCCGAACTGCCGCCGCGCATCCAGTCGCCGACCGACTCGGCCGTGTTCCGGCATCTGACGCTGGACAACGGGTTGCGGGTGATACTGGTCTCGGATCCGAAATTCAACAAGTCGGCGGCTTCGCTGGTGGTCAATGTCGGACAGATCGACGATCCGAAAGAGCACGAAGGTCTCGCCCACTTCACCGAGCACATGCTGTTCCTCGGAACCGACAAATATCCCGACGCGAGCGAGTACGCGGCATTCATCAAGTCCAATGGCGGCTACAACAACGCCTATACCTCGACCGACCATACGAACTTCCATTTCGAGATCCCCCATCAGGCATTCGCCGGCGCAATGGACCGCTTCGCGCAATTCTTCATCGCACCGAAATTCAATCCCGAGTTCACCTCGCGCGAGATCAATGCGGTGCACAACGAGGCGATGCGCCACGTGCAGAACGACTTCCGCCGGCTGCTGAACGTCGACCGCGAGCTCTACGACCCGTCGAGCGGAGAAAGCAAGTTCTCCACCGGCAACAAGGAGACGCTGGCCGGCGCGACGCCGGAAGCGGTCCGCGCGTTCTACGAGAAGCACTACACCGCCGACCACATGGCGCTCGCGCTGACCGGAAAGGCGAGCCTCGACGAGCTGGAGAAATACGCGAGGGGACTGTTCTCGGCGATCCCGCGCCGCGCCGTCCCGCAGGTGACGCGGACGGCCAGCTTCCTGCCGCGCAAGCCGGCGCTGCGCCTCGCATTCGTCGAACCGATCAAGGAAGTGCGACAGCTCAGCCTCGAATTCGTGATGCCGGCGACACGGCCCGATTTCGCGAGCAAGCCGGATCGCCTGATCACCGAGCTGATCTCGTACCGCGGTCCGGGCGGGCTGGTCGAAATCCTCAAGCGCGAAGGGCTGGTCAATTCGCTCGGCGCCGAACTGTGGGAGCGCACCGGCGAATACGGCTCGATGCGCATCAGCGCCGACCTCACTCCGGCGGGACAGACCGAATACCGGAAAGTACTGTCCTCGATCTTCGCCTATCTCGATCAGCTGCGGGCGGCGCCGTTCCCCGCCGCGTTCTATGCCGAGCGCGCGCGCATTTCGCAGCTCAACGAAACCTACGCCGACCGCGGCGAAGGCGATGCGCTGGCCACGAAGCTCGCCAACGCGGCGCTGTTCTATCCCCTCGAAGTGGCCGAGCGCATCGATGTCTGGGGCAAGCCCGACGAAGCCGCGTACCGGCGGCTGCTAGGCGCGATGCAGCCCGACAACGTTCTGGTATCGCTGATGGCGAAGGGACTGCCCACCGATCGCGAGGAGCGGATCTACAAGACGCGCTACTCGTATCGCGAGGAGACCGGCGACGCTTATGCTGCGCTCACCCATCCGGCGAAGCTCGCCGGCTTCGCGCTGCCCGGTGCGAATCCGTTCATGCCGCAGTCGACGCCGCTGCTGGCCGAGCGCCCGCTGCCGCTGATCAACGAAGCCGGGATCGAGATGTACTACGCGCCGGATGTCGAATTCCAGCGGCCGCAGACAACGATGATCTTCCGCTTCGTGCCGGTGCGCGACCTGGCGACGCTCGATTCCGCCGCGTTGCTCGCGCTCTACGATCTCAGCCTCCGCGACTTCCTGCAGCCGGCGATCGGCGATGCGAGCCTCGCCGGAGTCGGGGTGCAGCAGGAATTGTCGCTCGAGGGCGTCCGCTTCCGGATCAGCGGCTACGGCGATTCGCCGGTCCGCTTCGCGAAGTTCCTGGCCTCGAAGCTGCGCTCGTTCACGATCACGCCGGAGCGCTATGCCGAGGTGCGCGAGACGGCGCTCCGCGCGATGAAGAGCTTCGACCAGACCGAAGCGTACGCGCTGGCGCGCGAGCGGCGCGACGCGTTCTCGCGCGAATTCTATTTCCTTCCCGACGAATTGATGCCTCGCGCCGGCACCGCGACCTGGCCCGAAGTCCAGGCATTCGGCAACAAGCTGCTGGCGCGCGGCAAGCTCGAAGCAGTCGTCCACGGCCATATCACGCCGGAGGACGCCGTCGCCGTCACGCGCGCGTTCGCCGCCGGCATCGGCGCGGCGCCCGCGCCGGAAAGCGCGCTGCTGCGCCGGCGCAACCTCGAGATCGCGGCCGCCGAAAACATCGTCGACACCGGCCTGATCGCCGGCGTCAATTCGGCATTCATCCGCGACTATGTGCTGCCCGACGACAGCCCGCAGACGCGCGCAGCCTCGGCGGTCATCGCCAATTTCATCTCGACGCCGTTCTATTCGGAGCTGCGGACGAAGCAGCAGCTGGGCTATATCGTCGGCTCGGCGAACGGCGGCTCGCACCGGCAGCGCTACTTCTCGTTCGTCGTCCAGTCGTCGACGCATTCGCCCGACGACGTCCGCGATCGGGCCGAAGCGGTGATCGCATCGCTGCCGAAGGCGCTTGCCGCGATCGACGATGCGAAGTGGAAAGCGCTGGTCGCCGGCGTGCGCGCCCGCATCGAAGAAAAACCGAAGACGATCGGCGAGAAGGCCGCGAATTTCTTCGACCTCGCATTCATGTACGACCACGAATGGAACCGGCGCGAAGCGACGCTTGCTGCGCTCGATTCGCTGACACGCCAGCAGGCCGTCGACTTCCTCGCCGCAGCAGTCGCCCACGATTCCGCACGCGAGCGGACCATCATGCTCTACACGAAGGATCATCCGCCGGCAAAGGCGGTCAAGCCCGCATTCACCGCCCGCGACGAATGGAAGCGCACCCGCAAATTCAGCTGAAAAACAGCAGCTGAAAAACAGGGACAGACCACGTTTTTCCGGAAATGAGGGACAGACCACGTTTTCCGGAAAAACGTGGTCTGTCCCTGTTTTTCGAGATAGGATGAATCATGGCCTCCACTCTCCCACGGTCGATCTGGAATGAGCTTCTGGTCTTGCGCGATTCGCTTGCCGCGCGGCCGCTGGCGACGCTGTTCGCCGACGATCCGGAGCGGTTCGCGCGCCTGTCCCGGCAGACCGACGGAATGCTGCTGGACCTGTCGAAGCAGCGACTGACCACCGAGATTCTTTCCGGCCTCTGCATGTTCGCGCAGGCGTCAGGATTCGCCGAGCAGCGGGAACGATTGTTCGCCGCGGCGCACGTCAATTACTCGGAAGACCGGCCCGCGCTGCACTGGGCGCTGCGCCGATCTGGCGATGCGCCCGTCGTCGCGAACGGCGTCGACGTGATGCCGGAGATCCATGCGGTGCAGCAGCAGATGAAGAAAATTGCCGATGCGATCGGCCGGCGCGAATGGCGGGGCTCGACCAGCGCGACGATCAGCACTGTCGTGCATCTGGGCATCGGCGGCTCGGATCTGGGGCCGCGAATGGCCGTGCAGGCGCTGGCCGAAGACCGGATCGACGGCATCGACGTCCATTTCGTGTCGAACGTCGACCCGTCGCAGCTCGCGCGGACGCTGAAGCCCCTGGACGCGGCGCGCACGCTGTTCATCGTCTGCTCGAAGTCGTTCAAGACACCCGAGACGCTGGCCAATGCCGAAGCCGCGCGCGACTGGCTGCGCGGGCGTCTCGGGGCCGACGCGGACCTGTCGCGGCACATGCTCGCGGTTTCGTCCAACGTTCCCGCGGCGCGCGCATTCGGCATCGCGCCCGAAAACATCCTGCCGATGTGGGACTGGGTCGGCGGACGCTACTCGCTATGGTCCGCGGTCGGGCTGCCGATTGCGATCGCCACCGGCTGGGCGAACTTTGCGGAGCTGTTGCGCGGCGCCGAGACGATCGACACGCATTTCGCGACCGCCGCGCCGCCCGACAACCTGCCGCTGCT
>Ga0105240_10007848_pt1 | contig 15404 bp, 11 predicted proteins | sample KBSC54metaG_FD_80426 | JGI IMG/M metagenome (GOLD analysis project Ga0105240, IMG submission 80426) | Corn rhizosphere microbial communities from Kellogg Biological Station, Michigan, USA - KBS C5-4 metaG | ecosystem: Host-associated > Plants > Roots > Rhizosphere > Soil | place: Michigan, USA... | reverse complement strand
GGTCGTCACAGCTTAAAAAATATCTTTCTCTTGTACAGGAAATAGCATAATCCCCATTCCAGGGCGAAAATGGCCAGGGAAGAGAAGATCGCCTGTACAAAAACGGGCATGTGCGCTATTTGTAATAATCCTGAAGCGATAGCGGTGATATAGTCGTTGAACCACCTGTCCCCCACGATCTCGAAGAACAGGTAGATAAAGATGGAGTTCATCCCCACTACCTGGAAGAATGTCAGGTGCTGCCGGTGCCCGCGCAGGTCGATCCACCAGTAACAGAGGGCCAGCAACAGGATGGCATAACCGCCTGAGGCGAGGGTAAAGGAGCTGGTGGCTATTCTTTTAATGATAGGTGTAATGTTTAAAAGGTCGAGCAGGTAGCCTGCTGTCAGGCAGAGGAGTCCGGCGAAGAGGAGGTAACGCACTTTGCCAGTCTTATTGCTCAACAGCAGCTTGCCTGCAACGGCTCCCCAGATGGTATGAGCGGCGGTGGGTATACAGTTGATGGCCACCCATCCTCCCCGGTTGATCTTATGCATGAGGATGGTGTCTATATAATTACCAAAATTATGCTGGTCTGTGAAAGGCTGGTCGAAACCGGGAACATGGATACAGCGGTACAGCAGCTCCGTGAGCACCAGGAGGCCGATGCTGAATATGATCTGGGCTGTGATGCTCCACCGGAAGATAAGAAAGGCTACCAGCAAGGTGAATGAGAGTTGGGTCAGAACGTCCCATAATTCAAAAGACAGGCCGCCGGGGCGGACAGCATAATCCAAAACACCCCAAAAGAAGAGCCAGCCGCTGCGTCGTAATGCCTTTTTAAATGACTGTCCCCAGGGTATGCCTTTCTGCCGCTGTTTATCCAGGGACAAAGCCAGGGCCGTGCCTGCCATAAACATAAATCCCGGCTGTACCAGGTCCCAGGCGCGGAGGCCGTGCCAGGGATGATGTTCGAGCTGCATCGTGAGGAAATACCAGCCGGTGCCCTGGGCGTATTGATTCAGGTGTGTATATAATCCCGTGCCTTCCAGCATGAGCAGCACCATAATAAGACCACGCATAAAGTCCAGGGATAGCAGGCGGGCGGAAGGGGTGGATGTTTGCATGTACTAATATGCTCATTTTTTTCCATTTGCACAGGAGACAATCGTTTGCGTAAGAATAGGATCATTATATTTGGATATGAGAAAACAACTGCTCTTATGCATTATTTGCATAATGTCTGCCCGGCTATATGCCCAGGTTCCTACCATCGAAGAGAAAACAAAAGGTTGTAAGGCCTATCCCGGTTTCTTCAATTTCTATTGGGATGCCCGTGGGGGAAAGATCTGGCTGGAGATAAGCCGGCTGGATTCCGAAGTCCTTTACCAGCCCTCGCTACCCGCGGGTCTTGGTTCCAATGATGTTGGATTGGACAGGGGGCTTTTGGGAGAAGGTGGTGTCGTAAAGTTCACCCGTGTAGGCAATAAGGTGTTGATGATCCAGCCCAATTACGACTACAGGGCCGTTACCAAAGATGTGGCGGAAAGGCGGGCGGTAGAGCAGTCTTTTGCCCAGTCTACTCTTTGGGGTTTTACGGTTGAGGCTGAGACGAAGGGAGCTGTCCTTGTCGATGCCACGGGCTTTCTGCTGAGCGATGTGATGCAGGTGGCTAACCGTCTGAAGAATACGCACCAGGGCGGCTATTCGCTGGATGCCAGCCGCAGCGCCCTCTATCTTCCGGCGACAAAGAACTTTCCCCTGAACACGGAGATCGAGGCCACTGTCACCTTTGTCAGCAATGACGGGCAGCCGGGGGATTTCGTTCGCGGCGTGACGCCTTCGCCAGGCGCTATTACCCTCCGTATCCATCATTCTTTTGTGCAACTGCCGGATAATAACTACCGGCCCCGTGTATACGACCCGAGGGCCGGATTTTTTACCATTTCTTATTTCGATTATAGCACGCCGGTCTATGAACCTATTCAAAAGCAGTTTATATGCCGTCACCGACTGCAGAAGAAGGACCCTTCCGCTGCTGTGAGCCTGCCTGTAAAACCCATCGTATATTATCTTGACAACGGTACTCCTGAGCCTATTCGCAGCGCTTTGCTGGCGGGAGCCCGCTGGTGGGCGCAGGCCTTCGAGGCGGCAGGTTTCAAGGACGCGTTCCGGGTAGAGATGCTGCCTGATTCCGCCGATCCCCGGGATATACGTTATAATATGATCAACTGGGTGCATCGCAGCACCCGTGGCTGGAGCTATGGCGCCAGCGTAGTGGATCCCCGGACAGGAGAGATCATCAAAGGCAATGTGACGCTGGGTTCCCTGCGCGTTCGTCAGGATTATCTTATCGCCCAGGGACTGCTGGCGCCTTTTGAAAAAGGTATGCCCGCAGATACGGCCAATCCCATGCTGAAGATGGCTCTTCATCGTCTCCGCCACCTGGCGGCACATGAGGTAGGGCATACGCTGGGACTGTTGCACAATTATATCGCCAGCGCCCAGGGCAGGGCCAGTGTGATGGACTATCCTCATCCCCTGATCGGCCTCGACAGCCATGGCAATATCGATCTTTCCGATGCTTATACGGACGAGATAGGAGATTGGGATAAAGTCAGCATTATCTGGGGGTATGGTGAGAATGACAATATCATAAAGGAGGCTGCGGCAAAAGGCCTCACCTTTATATCGGACAGGGATGCCCGTGACCCCGGCGGTCTTCACCCCAATGCCCATCTCTGGGATAATGGGAAAGATCCTGTCACCGGTCTGCAGGAACTCATGAAAGTCCGTGCCAAGGCCCTTTCCAATTTTGGCGAGAACAATATCCGTCCGGGCACACCCATGGCTATGCTGGAGGATGTACTGGTGCCTGTCTACCTGATGCATCGTTATCAGCTGGAGGCTGTGACAAAAGAAGTGGGAGGATTATATTATTCTTATGCGCTGAGAGGCGATGGTCAGGTGGTTACCCGGCCGCTGAAAAAGGATGAGCAGAAGGCTGCGCTGAATGCCGTCGCGGATTGTATGGCGCCCGACTTACTTGCCTTGCCTGACAATATCATCCGTCTTATACCACCTCGTCCGGCAGGATATGACTATACTGTTGAATTATTTACGCATCGCACCGGTCTGGGCTTTGATCCCCTGGGTGCGGCCGAGTCTGCCACCGACCTGGGATTGTCCTTTTTATTCAATACGGACAGGCTCAACCGGATGGCGCAATATCAGGTGGAGTATGGTGGGTTAGGGGTTAGCGAGATGGTGGATGTGCTGGTGGAACGGACGTGGAAGGCTCCCCGGCTTCAGGGGCTGCCCGAGCTCATCCGTCAGCAGAATGGGCAAATGTTATTGACCTACCTGCTGTCTGCTTCTGTGGATGAAAAAGCATCTTTTGCCACAAAGGCGCAATTGCGGTCTGGTATCGATGGGTTGAAGACGTTGCTGGAGGGAATGCGGACGCAGGCGAAGGGGACTTCGGATGAAGGAAATATAGCGCTGGCGTTGGAGAGGATGAAGGATCCGTCGAAAGCAAAGGGCACTGTCAGGACAGTGACGACACCGCCCGGGTCGCCCATTGGTTGTGAGGATGAGGAGTAGGGGCCTACCAGCGTACAGCCTTAAATTTCCAGCCAGGAACGACCTTTTGCATTTCCACTTCGTCATCGCGTCTTGTTAGGCCGCAATCCAGGTAATTCTGGTGCAACCTGGCCAGGGATGCCCTGTCCAGCTCTATGCCCAATCCCGGTTCGTTTGGAACTGCTACTGAGCCTTCTTCGAATTTGAATCGTCCTCCTGTTATTACTTCATCGGACTGCCATGGATAATGCGTGTCCAGTGCATAGGGGAGGTGAGGCAAGGCAGCGCCCAGATGTACCATTGCCGCCAGGGATATACCAAGATGGCTATTGGAGTGCATGGAAAGACCGCGGCCGAAAGTTTCGCAGATCCTGGAAAGCTCCATGGATGTGCGTAATCCTCCCCAGAAATGATGATCGCTGAGAATGATATCTTCCGATCCCAACGAGACACTACCGGGTATATCATCGAAAGAAGTGGTGCACATATTGGTGGCCAGCGGGATGCGCAGGGCCTTTCTCACTTTTGCCATATTTTCCTGACCTCTTACCGGATCTTCCAGGTATTCGAGCAGGCCCTCCATTTCCTTGCCATATTGAATAGCCGTCTCTACTTTCCACAATGCGTTGGGGTCGATGCGTAACGGTGTGGTGGGGCCGAAGGCTTCGCGCAGGGCGAGCATGGCGTCGACCTCCGCCCGTGGTTCAAAGACGCCGCCTTTCAGTTTAATAGATTGGAATCCGAATTCCCTGCACATGGCTTTTGCCTGGTCTACGATGCCGGCCGGATCCAGTGCCTTTGCCTGGCGGGCAGCGGGCCATCCTTTGGCGGCAGGGTCCAGACCCAATTCCCATTTCCCTCCTGCTCCTGCATATTTATAAAAAAGATAGGCGGCAAAAGGCACCCTGTCTCTCATCCTTCCTCCCAGGAGGTCTACCACGGGAAGACCGGTGACCTTGCCGATGATGTCCATACAGGCTACTTCAATGGCGCTGAAGATATGTACCAGCTTTCGCTGGTCCCAGGGCGCGTCGCCCCGCTGGGCTGCGGTTTCCCTGCCGAAGGTGTTCTCCAGGGTGTGACGGATGATGTTGAGTTGAAACGGATCCTTGCCGATCAGCAGATGTCTGGCTTCCCTGAGAGCGGCATCGATATGGATATTGCCTGGGATCTCGCTGACCCCTGAGATATTGTCATCTGTGATCAGCTCAACGATGGTGCGAAGGGCGTAAGGTGCGTGTAAGCCAGCAGCATTCAATAGGGGAGGGTCGACGATGGCTATCGGCGTGATGATGATGTCTTTGATCTTTGGACCTGCTTTCATGTTCAGTGTTTTTTATAAGCCCGCCAGATGTTCAATCAGTAAGGCGAGGGCGCTGTGGTCGGAATTCCCTTTTCCCTGTGCTATCAATCCATCCATGTGTTCGGCTACCAGGGCAGTGCCATACAGCGGGACGGAAAACTCCTTGCCGGCCGCCAATGCGATGTTCATATCTTTTCTGTGCAATTTTATCTTAAAGCCCGGCTGAAAATTTCTTTCGATGATCCGTTTGCCGTGCAGGTCCAGAATTCGGCTTTGGGCAAAACCTCCCAGCAGGGCTTCCCTCATTTTTTCCAGGTCTACGCCGGCTTTCCGGGCCAGTGTGAATGCTTCGGCCACGGCCTGGATGGTCATACCGACGATCATTTGATTGCATGCCTTTGTCATTTGACCTGACGCCGGCGCACCGATGTGCACTACATTTTTTCCCATGACCTGGAAGATAGGCAGGGCGCGTTGGAAAGCCTGTTCCGACCCGCCTGTCATGATAGAGAGCGTTCCGTTCTCCGCTCCTGCCTGACCGCCTGATACCGGTGCATCCAGTGCTTCCACTCCTTTCTCTTTCATCAATTCGTACACGCGTTTTGCCGTTGCGGGAGCGATGGTAGACATATCGATAAAAAGCGATCCCTTCCGGATAGTTTTCAATATTCCATCCTGACCGGTGGTCACATCTATCACTTCCGGCGAATCGGGCAGCATGGTGATCACCACATCGCAATCCTGTGCGATAGCCGCGGGAGTTGGGTAGGAGCGGGCGCCGGCGGCGACCAGCTCTTTGGAAGCTTTGTTCTTTTCGAGGACGGATACAGGGTACTCTGCTTTCAATAAATGCAAAGCCATAGGTTTGCCCATGATCCCCAGCCCAATAAATCCTATTTTTTCCATAATGATCGATTGTTCAGATTAATGGTAATATGCTGGCGGCAATAAGGATGCCGATAAGCCCTGCGATGCCCATGATCGTCTGCATGGGGGCGATCGTTTTTAAGGCTTCTCTTTCCGTGAGGTTGCTGATCTTACAGACGATCCAAAAACCTGCATCGTTCATCCAGGGGACCAGCTTCGATCCGCAGCCGATGGCAAGACCAAGGTACAAAGGATGATAGGTCAGATGTCCGTGGGTAGCCATGCCGGATAATATTCCGGATGCGGTGATCACCGCTACGGTGGCTGAGCCCTGTGCTGTACGGACAACGGCAGCCACCAGGAATGCCAGGGGGATCAGGGTCATCTGATATCCTTTTGTCATCTCCGCGATCCTTGCGCTGATGCCGCTCTGCTGCAGCATACCGCCAAAAGTTCCTCCTGCTGCCGTGATGAGGATAATGGCGCCACCGCTCATCAGCGCCGATTGTACAAAGGATGTCATTCCTTCCCTGCCCGGTCTTTTTTGCCGGGCCAGCAGGATTAGGGCGGCTACGCCGCCCAAGATTAGTGCTATGTATTTATCGCCGAGAAATCCAAGTAAGGCAGGTGTGTGAGAAAAGGAGGTCAGTGCCGTATTGACGCAAATAAATACCAGAGGGAGCAGGATGGGCAGAAGAGAGAACCACAGGGGAGGGAGCTGCTTATCTTCTTTTAAAGAGGCTGTCCGTATGTCTTCCAGCCGGGCATCCAATGAATCCCTTAGTGGTATCGGCCATTTCCTGTTTGCATATCCCGCGAAAAGATATCCTGTCGAAATGGTGATGAGACCCAGTAAGAAACCTCCTATCATCATCATCCCAATCGGTATTTGCATGATACCGACCAGGAATAGCGGCCCCGGAGCGGGTGGGACCAAAGAATTGGCCATGGATGCCCCTGCCATGATGGCGAGGATAAACAAGAGATAATTCCTGCCGATCCGCATGGTCATAGCTTTGGCCAGGGGGATCATCAAAAAGATCACTGTATCGAAGAAAACGGGGATGCCTATCAAAAAGCTACTTGCTAAAAATGCCAGCGGCGCATTGTCGGTGCCTGTTACTTTCAGGAGGGAACGTACGATCCTTTCCGCGGCGCCGCTTTCCAGCATGCACTTTCCTATAATAGCCGCCATAGCGATAAGAATACCCAGCTTACCGCAGGTGTTGCCAAACTCGAGCGCTATTCTTTCGCCGATGGGTTTTGTGCCGGGAGTCATGATCGCTACCACCAGCGCGCCCAGCAGCAGCGCGAGAAAGGGATGTAATTTTAATCCTATGATACCGCCTACCACGATGATGATGCCGACAAATAATATGGTAAGCGGATCGGTGATGAGCGAGGATAAGGTCATGGAAGCTGGGTTTTCAATTTATTCACCATGTTCCTTGCGCCTTCCCCTACGAAGGTACCGTCGGCGCCGCAGGCGATGAAACGGATGCCGTGCTCGTGGTAAGTCTTGTAGTGACTGGGGTCCTGTATCAGTATGCCTGCTGCTTTACCGGCTTTTTGAGCGGCATTCACCGTTGCCTTTATCGCATCTTTAAAATGGGGATGATCCAGCTGACCGAAGACGCCCAGTTCCATGGAGAGGTCCGAGGGGCCTATGAAGAGTACGTCTATGCCGGGGAGTGCCGCCACGGCGTCCAGGTGATGGAGTATTTCCCTGGTCTCTATTTGTACTATGCCTAAGATGTTGTCTTTTGCAGTTTTGTAATATTCGGGAAAGTTTTGGCCGAATCCGCTGGCTCGGACCATTTTTGCTATTCCCCTGTTGCCGTCCGGTGGGTAGTGGAGGCCGCTTGCGACGGCTGCCGCTTCTGTTGCGTTGCTGATACGGGGGACCATGATCCCTTCCGCGCCCAGGTCCAGTATCCGGTGGATCCTTTGTCGTTGGGCGCTTTCGATCCTGACCACGGCTGCCGCCGGGGTATGTTCGAGGGCCTGCAGCTGGTGGAGCACGTCTTTTTCCGTTCCTGCGCCGTGTTCGAGATCGATCAGTACCCAGTCGAATCCCGAAGAGCCTACGATCTCCGCGGTGATGGAGCTACCAAGATTGAGCCAGCAGCCATGCAGCGTGTCCCCCTGTTGGAGGCGTTTTTTTAAATTTTTCATAGCAAGTATGCAATGGTATATTATTTTAATATTCCCGGAGGCATTAAAATTTGCATTTTGCTATGCTCAATTGTCAATCACCTGCTGCTGACGCACCTGAACCCCAGGTGTTCCAGTCCGCTGTCCTCCGTAGTTTTCATACGTCTTGACACCCTGTAGCCTGTGCAATAGGATTCGTTGCACAGGAATGACCCGCCCCTGATCACGCGTTTTTTGGCGAATGGTTCGTCGGGGTCGTAGCTTTTGGATGGCCCTTTCGGGTCAACGACGCCCGATGTGTTCAATGATTTGTAATAGTTGTAATCGTAGTAATCGGCGCACCATTCCCAGGCGTTGCCGGCCATGTCGTACAGGCCATATCCGTTGGGTGTAAAGGATGCCACGGGCGCCGTAAAATAAAAACGATCCGTCTCCGTATTCTTGTCGGGGAAGTGGCCGTCCCAAAAGTTACCTTTTTGATGGCCTGTGTTTACCGGTTCGTTCCCCCAGGGATAGATGTTTTCCTTCAATCCTCCTCTTGCTGCATATTCCCATTCAGCCTCGGTGGGAAGCCGTTTGTCTGCCCACCGGCAGTAAGCGATGGCGTCCATCCAGGAGACCTGGACGACAGGGTAGTTTTCTTTTCCTTTTATATCGCTGCCCGGTCCGTGGGGGTGTCGCCAGCTGGCGCCCTGTTTCCATGCCCACCACTGGCTGTAGTCGTCCAGGGGGACCGCATGGGAGGGAGGTGTAAAGACCAGGGATGCCGGAACGAGGAGGTTTTCATCCGGCCTGGGGGTGCCGGGTGGAAGGTCTTTTTTCATCTCGTCCCAATTGGGTTTTCGTTCCGCGGTGGTGATGTAGCCGGTGGCTTTTACAAAGGCTGTGAATTGTGCGTTTGTCACTTCCGTTTTGTCCATCCAGAATCCGCTGACCGTCACGGTGTGTTTGGGATATTCGTCGGGTTGGGCCTGGGTGTTGTTGCCGCCCATATGGAAGGTGCCTGGGGGGATCCAGACCATGCCCGCGTGGGAGCGATGGGCGGAGGTATCGGATGGAGTGGTTTTTCCGGATTGGGCGGTAAGACCACCCGGTGCGGCTATAGCCGCACCGGGAAATCTTGCAGGAATGTTTGATTCGCAAGAGATAGCCTTTGCTTTTGTGGGTGTTTTTTGTTGAGTGTTATGGCACGATACCAGCACAAACACTGCTGTATACATCCACCTACTGGAAATCATATAAATATTTTTTACCAATAAAGTCTTCTTCTTCTTTTTCGCGCAACCTGGCTGGTGGCTCGTATCCCGGGGCCTCGTCCGCCACTTCGGGTCCGTGGGCAGACAGCTCGCTGCCTGGTATTTTGGATTTTACAACCGGCCAGAGGAATTGTGCGTACCATTCCTCTTTCTGATAGTATTCCAAGCCATAGGCCGCCGGGTACTTCCGCGTGATGATCCCCGTCCCGAAAATCACATCCCAAAGAAAGAACATATTCCCGAAATTCCCTTTATAATGACCGATGCCATCATCATTACTGGCTGCATGATGTGCGTGATGGGTAGCCGGCGTAGAGATCAACCGCTCCAAAACCCATGCCACGGGGTGCAGCCATTTCCTGCTGTACAGCGGTTTGTCCCAGGGGATGCTGGAATGCGCCGCCATGGTGATGAGGGATTTTACACCCGTGACCAGCAAGGCCGCATATCCCAATCCAAGATACACCAAAGCCGCGGTAAGATAGATCTGGGAGAAAAAGATCGTATAGATGATGTTCTGACGGCCGGCCATGGCCATGCCCATGTAGGGCGCCGAATGGTGTGTCCTATGGAATCGCCATAGAAAAGGCACCTGGTGATGCAGCCGGTGATACCAGTACTGCGTCAGGTCATCCGCCACCGCCACGATGAGGAATCCCCCGAACAAGGGCACCCAGGCGAATACGCCTTTCAGGCCCGGCAGCAGCCATGGCAGCGCCTTCAGCGTAAAATAAACGATGGCCGGGCGGATGACCACTTTGGGTCCAATGAAGCAAACGATGTCGAGTATCCTTTCGTTGCGGGTCCATTTCTTTTTGTACAGGCCTAATAAAAATTCTGTGAGGCCGACTCCCAGTGTCAGCACTGGCAGGCCCCAACTGCTGAGGTTTTCAAAAACGGCTTTTACTACAGGGATGTTTGGTGTCACTGGTGGTCTTAACCAGGGTTTGTCGCCCGTAATATGTAAGTAAGCTGACAGCAGCAACACCGGCAGGGCGTATAACAGCAGGCTGATGCTGCCGTCCCGCAGGATCTTTTGTGTTGTTTCTCTTTTTAATGGCATAAAATGGTTTTTAGATATGTTGAACGATCCTGAGCCCGATAAAAAAGATCAAAAAAGGGATCACCGCGACAATGATGCCGACGATGATCTTTTTGGTCAGTATGATGATATCACGATAGGACATAGTGTACTTTTTTAAAAAGACTTCTGCTGCGTAGCCTGGTGGATCCTTCTATGAAAGACATCGTCCCAGTCTATCAGGGGATAGATATTGTATTTTCTCGCATTTTCGTCGAACAGAGCTTGCAGGGCGGCCAGCTTTTCGGGGTATTTTTTTGCGAGGTCGATCCGCTCGTTAAAGTCTTCGTTCAGATTATATAGTTCCCATACATCTTTATCGAAGCTATGGTTGGAAGCGCTGTCCTTTCCTCCGAAGGTTGCACCATTGCGCGCCAGGTCGATGATATCCGGGTGGTGCAGCGTTTCGGCTTTCCAACCGTCCTTGTAGATGGAGCGGGCCCCGAAAATGTAATAGTATTGTTCTGTATGCCGGGAGGGGGCTTTCGCGTCCTGGAAAGAGTAGACGAGGGAGGTGCCTTGTACGCTGTCCTGGGCTATTCCCCGGATGGATTGGGGCGTTTTGATGCCTACAAATTCCAGGGTGGTCGGCAGCAAGTCGATGACATGTCCGTATTGCGTGCGGATCTCACCTTTGTAAGGAATGCCTTTGGGATAATACACGATCAGGGGGTTGCGGGTGCCGCCTTCGGCATTGGCGTCCTGTTTCCAGTATTTGAAAGGTGTGTTGGCTGCCTGTGCCCAGCCCAGGGGATAGTTGGTTTGTTTACCGTCCGCGGTGCCGATCTCGCCAATTTTGTCCAGGTTGTCTTTGATGGCTTGCGCTTCGGGCGGGGTTTTTTGAAACACTTCCTTATTGATCACGCCGTGAAAGGTACCTTCCTTGCTGGCGCCGTTATCCCCGATGATGACGAATATCAGGGTATTGTCCAACTGGTCTGCCTCTTTCAGGAAGTTTACCAGTCTGCCCACTTCGAAATCGGTGTAGGTGAGATAGCCGGCGTAGACTTCCATGAAGCGGGTGTATAGTTTTTTTTGATCTGCGGATAAGGTATTCCAGGCCGGGATGTTTGGATTGCGGTCCGGCAATTGAGCGGAAGCAGGTATAATGCCTTTGCGTTTTTGATTGGCGAAGACCTTTTCTCTGAAAGCGTCCCATCCGTCGTCGAATTGTCCCTTGTAGGCGTCGCTCCAGTATTTATCTACCTGGTGCGGTGCGTGGGTAGCGCCGGGCGAGTAATACAGGAAGAAGGGCTTGTTGGGTGCAACCTTTTTCTGCCGGCGGATATAGCTAATGGCTTTGTCCGTGATCTGGTCGTTGAGATGTCTGCCGTCGGGTGTTACATGGGCGTTGTCCTCTACCAGGTCAGGAACATATTGATCCGTTTGTGAACCCAGGAAACCAAAGAAATGTTCGAAGCCTTTGCCGCTGGGCCAGCGATCGAAGGGGCCGGCATCCGTGGCGTCTTCGTCCGGTGTCAGACCGTATTTACCCACGGCAAAAGTGTTGTATCCGTTGTCGCGCAGGATCTCCGCGATGGTCCCATCGGAGGAAGGGATGCGACCGTCCCAGCCAGGAAAGCCGGCTGAGAGCACCGTGTGTGAAAATCCGCCTTCGTGCACGGAATGGTGATTACGACCTGTCAGCAGGGCTGAGCGGGTAGGAGCGCAGATACCTGCCGTATGAAAGTTGGTGTAGCGCAGCCCGTTTGCGGCCAGGCTGTCGAAGGTAGGTGTATGGATCACGCCGCCAAAAGTGCTGGAGGCGCCGAAACCCACATCGTCGAGTATGATCCAGATGACATTGGGTGCGCCCGCGGGCGGCTTGGTCACCGGAGCCCACCATTCTTTTGAGTCGGCGAGGGTCTTGCCTACTTTGCCCTGGTAGGGTTGCGTTTCCTGCGCCCGGAGGTGTGATAGAGAAAGGGCGGTTACAGCTGTTAAGATTGTCGTTTTATGTTTCATGTCAATGGCGGATGTTATTCCCATCCGGGATTTTGTTTAAAATTTGGATTGCGTCCCCCGTACAGATCGATCTCCGTCTGTGGTATGGGGAATAATGTGTCTTTTAAGGTGGCAGCGGCCTTGGGGTTGCCCGGCATACTTTGGACGGACTGCAGATAGTACTGGCCCGGTCCCAGGTCCGTCCTTCTGACGAGGTCGAACCAGCGCTGGCTTTCCTGGATGAACTCTTTTCTTCTTTCCGTGAAGACCGCGTCGCGGAAGCTTTGCTGGGTAAGGCCGGGCGCCAGGTCGTTTGTGTGGTCGGTGTAATTACCGTTGCTTGTATATGAATTGTAGGCCCTGCTCCGGACGATGTTGATGGCCGTGTAGGCGTCTGCGGTAGGTGCGCCGTTGAACTCGTTCAATGCTTCAGCATACAAGAGTAATACTTCAGCGTACCGGATCACCGGGAAATTGACCTTGCTGTTGGCGCCCTGGTTGCCTTGCAGTGCCGTGACAAAGCCAGAGCTTTGGTCTACGAATTTGAGGAAGTTGAAGAAGGGCCATTTTACCCATTTATTTGTCGTCTGGTTGAACAGTGAATCGTAAAAAGTGGCGCCTCTTCTTTGATCGGAGAGATCGAAGATGTGGACTACAGAGCTGTCGGCCGGTATATCCGCCGTATAGGCCGAATTGCTCCAGGTAAAGGAGCTGAGTGTATTGGTGCTGGTAAAGCCGCCTACCGTCCCGTTGAATTGAGCGGAGAAGATATGTTCCTTTCCATTCCTGGTAGCCGGCTGAAAGGCGTCCGGGAATTTCTGGAAAAGATCGTAGCCATAGCTGCCTGTGGTAGCGTCTGTGAGACCTGTTGTTCCGGCTGTGATGACTTTTTTCAATTCGGTGACCGCATTTGCCCAGTCCTGTCTTGTCACATATACTTTGGCGAGCAGGGCATGGACTGCGCCGCTGGTGACCCTGCCTACGTTCACACCTGTGTAGGACGATGGCAGTGCTGTAGCCGAATCCAGGTCGGCGATGATCTGCGCATATACGGAATCGCGGGAAGTACGGCTTACCAGCGATCCTGCGGCAGCCACCGTAGCCTGGTCGTGCAGCACCAATGGCACGGGTCCAAAGAGACGGACCAGGTCGAAATACAACAAAGCACGGATAAAACGGGCTTCCCTGACAAGGTTGGCAGCCGAATGGCTGGGGTCTACAAACTGGCCGGCAGGGATGGCAGGTATCTTGTCGATGGCGATATTGGCCCTGTTGATACCCCAGTACAGCTGGGCATATATTTTATGCACCCTGTCATTGGTGCTGACGTAGGTGGCGGTGCCTAATGCACGTACATCGGGATTGGTATTGGATGGACTGTATACCTGGTTGTCGCTGGTATTGTCCACGATAAGGTTTAGGTTACGACCGTAGATTGGAAAGTCATTGTTGACGTCCGTGGTCAGGGTGCTGTATACGGCCGTTACGGCGGCGACAGCGTCGCTTTGTGTCTGGTAAAAATTATCGGGTGTGAGACTTCCCTGGGGGTTCTCGGTTAGTTTTTTGCATCCCGGCAGCAGGGTTGCGGTCAGGAGGGATACCGACAGCAGGGATGCTGACAGAAGGGAGAGATGGGTTGTCTTCATAAAAGAGTTTTAAGAAATTAAAAGGTGACGTTGACGCCTACTGTATAGCTTCGGTAATTGGGGTATACTCCGTAATCGATGCCCGGCTGCAGGTTGTTCTGATCGTAGAAGTTGGCTTCCGGATCGAGTCCTTTGTAGTGGGTGATGGTCAGCAGGTTTTGCGCCGAAGCATAGACCCGCACCTGTTTGGCAAGGATCTTTGCCGCGATGTCCCTGGGGAGATTATAACCCAGCGTGATATTTTTCAGCCGTATGTAGGTGCCATCCTCGATGTAAGTGTCGGCCACCTGGACAACGGGTGCATTTACCACTTTGGGGAATTTACCTTGTGGGCGGGCAACGGAATCCCATCTGTCGAGCAGCGCCGTCGAAACATTTTGTGTAGTGGTGGTTTTTTCCAGTTGTTGCTGCAGCAGGTTGAAAATCTTATTGCCAAAGGAGCCCTGGAAGAAGAAGGAAAGATCGAAGCCTTTATATGTAAATGTATTGTTCAGGCTGGCTGTGAATTTTGGCTGGGCATTGCCTAAGCTATGTTTGTCAGCCGTCGTTACTGCGCCGTCACCTGTGATATCAACGTATTTTCTGTCGCCCGTTACCTGTGATACACCTGCCAGCTTGGGAGCGGGTTTGCCTCCGTACACATCCGCAGTCGTCAAGAGTCCTGCCGTGCTATACCCCCAGAATGTGCCTACCGGTAATCCTACCTTTACGATGACAGGAGATACCTGTCCAGTTGGCGCTATGGGGAAGAATGACTGGCTGGGGCCCAGGTTCAATACCTTGTTGGTGTTGGCTGCATAGATAAGAGATGATTTCCAGGTGAAATCCCTTGCCCGGATATTTTCCGTGTTCAGGGTAATTTCCAGACCCTTGTTCTCCAGGCTGCCGATGTTCTCCGAGGCGGAAGCATATCCCGAGGAGAGGGGGACCAGGCCGGCGCCTGTGATGAACAGGTTGGTCGTTTTTTTATAGTATATGTCGGCGGTCAGGCTGATACGCTTTTGCAGCAGTCCTACGTCGATGCCCGCATTGTATTGCGTGGTAGTTTCCCAGGTAAGGTCCGGATTGGCCAGCTGAGAGGGGGCCAGTCCGTTCGTCGCTGTAAGCGGACTGCCGAGATAGTATCCATAGGAGGTGAGGGTGGACAAAGAGCTGTAGGCAGGGAAATTAGCGTTACCCACGCTGCCGGCTGTCAGACGCAGCTTCAGGCTGTTGATGGTCCTGGAATATTTTTGGAAGAATGCTTCGTCCGATATGTTCCAGGAGAAGCCCACGGAGGGAAAGAATCCCCATTTTTTGTGGGCCCCTGCCGGTGAGGCGCCGTCAGCTCTTCCCGATAGCGTAATGTTATATCTGTGTTGAAAGGAGTAGGATATTCTGCCCAGCCAGGAGTTCCTGGTTTGCTGCGCTTCGCCGGAGCCTGTCACTTTGTTGGCGCTGGCCGAGTAAAGGTTGTTGTAGGTCGTTGCGTCGGAGGGGAAGTTCTGACCCGCTAAGAATGTATTTTCCGATTGCTGGTACTGTGTCGTATAGCCTGCGAGCACATCCAGGAAATGTTTGTCGTGGATGACGTGGCTCCAGTTGATGGTGTT
>Ga0105240_10007847_pt1 | contig 15404 bp, 17 predicted proteins | sample KBSC54metaG_FD_80426 | JGI IMG/M metagenome (GOLD analysis project Ga0105240, IMG submission 80426) | Corn rhizosphere microbial communities from Kellogg Biological Station, Michigan, USA - KBS C5-4 metaG | ecosystem: Host-associated > Plants > Roots > Rhizosphere > Soil | place: Michigan, USA... | reverse complement strand
ATCGGGATTGCAGCGTTCTACCGTGGGCTCGCCGTGGGGGCGATGGGAATCGTCGGGCCGATCTCGACGACGGCGGCGCTCGTCCCCTTCGCATACGGGCTGGCGCGTGGCGAACGGCCGTCGACACTGCAACTGGCCGGCGTCGCGCTCGCCGTGCTCGGTGTGCTCGGCGCATCGCTCGAGCCGCATCCCGAGGGACGCGGTCGCAAGGTCGGAACCGGCGTCGGACTGGCGCTCTTGGCTGCGCTCGGCTTCGGCTGCTCGCTCATCGGCCTGAGCCGAGCTGCGCCGGGCGGCATCGCCTGGGCCGTGCTCGTGATGCGAATCGTCGCGGTGCCGTGCATGACGGCGCTCGCGTTCACGGTGGGTGCACGCGCGCCTTCGCGGCGAATGCTGAGGATGTTGATCGCCGTCGGCATCGCCGACACCGGTGCGACGCTCTTGTATGCGGCCGCCTCGACGCGCGGCCTGCTGAGCATCGTCTCGGTGCTCGCATCGCTCTACCCGGTCGTGATCGTCGTGCTCGCGCGCGTGCTGCTCGCCGAGCGCGTCGCACGTCCGCAGCTCGCCGGCGTCGCGGTCGCACTCGCAGGCGTCGCGTTGATCAGCGCCGGCTGAGGAGCGTCTCCTCGCGGTCGAGGTCGAGCTCGATCCGGCGAGCGGCGGCGTGCGAGATCTCACCGCTCCGCTCGAGCCGAGCCAGCTCGGCGCGGCGCGCCTCGAGCTCGACGAGGTCGCTCAGCCGCCCCCGCGCCGCCGCCTCGTCCGCGCCGCCTGCCTCGAAGCCGAGCAGATCGAGCAGCCACGGCAGCGGCAGCGCCAGCACGACGAGGCCGGCGAGGATCGTCGTGAACGTCAGATAGAGAATCTGGTCGCGCTGCGCCACCGCGACCGGGATCGACAATGCCGCCGCGAGAGAGAGCGCGCCGCGCATCCCGCTCCAGCCCAGGACGATCCGGTCGCGCACGGTGTCGCGCACGGCGGTCAGCATCCAGAGGAAGCGCACGACGGTCAGGACGGCGAAGACGAGCAGCGGGTCGAGGATCAGGCGGCCGGTGCCGCTGTGTGCCACGCCGCGGAACTGCGTGCCGAGCAGGACGAACAGCACCGCCGTCAGGGCGAACGTCAACGCCCTCCAGAAGGTGTACGACTGGAGGCGAACCTCGGGCTTGAAGAAGCCGCCGGAGCGCCAGCCGAGATACACGCCGCAGGCGACGGTCGCGAGGATTCCCGACAGGTGCAGCTTGTCGGCCGGGATGTACGCGGCGAACGGCGTCAACACCGAGAATGAGATCTCGATGATCGCGTCGTGCACGCGGACGCGGACACGCTCGACGAGCCAGGCGACCACGACGCCGAACACGATCCCGCCGGCCGAGACGTAGAGGAACTTCACGAGGCCGTCCAGCGCCGAGAAGCTGCCGTGCTCGACCGCGGTCAGCGCGATCGAGAACGCGACGAGGCCGACGCCGTCGTTGACGAGCGATTCGCCCTCGAGGATCGTCCGCAGTCGTTCGGGGGCCGAGGTGTGCCCGAGCACCGCGGTTGCGCTGACCGGATCCGTCGGGCCGAGGACGGCGCCGAGCACGAACGCGCCGCCTGCGCCGAGCGCGGGGAGCAGCGCCCAGCCGACGAGCCCGACCGCGAAGAGCGTCGCCGCCGTCAGGCCGAAGGCCAGCACGAGGATGAAGCGCCAGTTCTCGCGCGCTTCCCGTGGGGCCGTGACAAACGCGGCGGCGTAGACGAGCGGTGGCAGGAAGCCGTAGAAGACGAGCTGCGGCGGGAGGTGGAATCGCTCGACGCCGGGGATGAACGAGACGGCGAGCCCTGCGAGCACGAGATAGACCGGAGGTGGGACGCGCGAGCGCTGTGCGAGCAAGCTCACAGCAGCTCGGAGACCCGCGCGTCGATCACCTCGCGCAGCTCGCGCACCTCCTCGAGGCACAGCCCGACCGGATCGGGCAGGTTCCAGTCGACGTAGCGCTTCCCCGGCACGACCGGGCACGCATCGCCACAGCCCATCGTCACGACGAGGTCGGCCCACTCGACGTCCTCGCGAGTCAGCCCTTTCGGCTTCCGTGCGGAGATGTCGATGCCGACTTCCTCGAGTGCTTCCACGACCGCTTCGTGCAGCTCCTCGGCCGGTTGCGAGCCGGCGGAGCGCGCCTCGCCGCCGCGCTGCTCGAAGAGCGCCTGCGCCATTTGCGAGCGGCCGGCGTTCTGGACGCAGACGAAGAGGACGCGAGTCATACCCCGAGAGTCTGGCGTAGCGCGCGCACCGCGTCCGGCACCAACCGGTAATACGCCCAGGTGCCGTGGCGTGTCGACTCGACGAGCCCGGCCTCGCGCAGCAGCTTCAGGTGGTGCGAGATCGTCGGCTGGGAGAGGTCGAAGGCGGCGTTCAAGTCGCAGACGCAGCACTCGCCCGCGGCGAGCCGGTTGACGATCGCGACCCTCGTCGGGTCGGCGAGCGCCTTGAAGCGCGCCGCCAGGCGCTCGGCATCGGCGGAATCGAGCGGCTTCGTCGACGGGCCGCAGCAGAGAACGGGTAGCGTCTTGATATATCGAAGTATATCGATGAAAGGAGCGCGTATGCGTGGCTGTTGCGACAGCGACTGCTGCAGCGGCGATGACGGCTGCTGCTAGCTAGACGAAGCGAGGGAGGTGCTTCGCGAGCTGCGCCCGCCAGGCCGGCCAGTCGTGCGGCGCCTCCTCGCCCCAGACGTCCAGCTCGTGCCGTACGCCCTGCGCCCGGAGGAGCTCGGCGAAGTGGAGCGTGCTCTCGAGCGCGCCCGTCGTGTCCTCCCACATGCCGCGGCCGGCGACGAGCAGGAGCGACGCCGGCGACGCGTCGAGGCCTGGAACGTAGTCGACAGGGTTGTTGAAGTAGACGGAGTCGCCGCGCTCGCCCCAGCCGAGGCGGGCGATGTCGTAGATGCCCGAGAAGCAGAGCGCGAGCGGAAACCGGTGCGGGTGGCGGAGTGCGATGTTGGCGGCGTGATACGCACCCATCGAGACGCCCGCCGCGATCGCGTCGTCCCCGTCCACGTGCTCCAGCACCCATCGCTCGTATGCCTCATGTCGCCTCGCGCGTTCCTCCCGCGGTAGCCACTCGTCGGTCCACGTCGCAGCGTCCCACGAGTCCACGCAGTACAGCTTCACGCGGCCCGCGTCGATCAGGTCGGCGACGGCGTCGACCATGCCGTGCTCCTCCCACTCGTAGCGCGAACGTTCCTGCGACGGGAAGACGAGCACCGGGCGGCCCCAGTGCCCGAAGACGAGCACGCCGTCGCGGTCTTCGCGATTCACACGTTGAAGCGGATGTTCAGGACGTCGCCGTCCTGCACCTCGTATGTCTTCCCTTCGAGGCGCTGCTTGCCCGCGCGCGACACGTCCGCGTGCGATCCGGCGGCGACGAGGTCGTCCCAGCGGATCACTTCGCAGCGGATGAAGCCGCGCGCGATGTCGGTGTGGATGGCGCCCGCGGCGTCGAGCGCCGTCTCGCCGCGCCGCAGCGTCCACGCGCGCGTCTCTTTCTCTCCCGCCGTGAAGAACGTGATCAGGTCGAGCGTTTCTGCCAGACGACGCACGACTTCGCCGAGCGCGGACTCGCCGCTGCCGCGGAACTCCGCGGCTTCGTCTGCGGGAAGCTCGGCGAGCTCGGCCTCGAGCTTCAGGTCGACGCCGCCCGGCCCGTTCTCGATCGCGATCAACGGCTTCGTCGTCAGCGGCTCGAGCTCGGGCGGCAGCTCTTCGTTCCAGTCGGCAAGCGTATGCCCGGCGTCGAGATGCGCCAGCAGCCGCTCCAGCTGCTCGACTTCCTTCTTCAGCTTGGCGTCGCCCGATTTCGCCTGCTTGCCGACACGCTCCAGCCGTCTCTCGACGTGGTCGCGATCGGCGACGAGCAGCTCGAGCTTCAACGTCTCGAGGTCGTCGGCCGGGACGCGCGTGCCGGAGAAGCCGTCGAGGACGACGAGCAGCGCATCGACCTGCCGCAGGTTGCCGAGCAGCGCCGGCCCCGTGCCGCGCACCTCCACGACGCGGACACCGGCCGGCGTCACCTTCTTCGCCTTGACGACGTCGGCGAGCTGCTGCAAACGTGGATCGGGGATCGCCGCCATCCCGACCTCGTTCTGCGCCGGCGATCCGGTCAACGCCTCGAACAGCAGCGACTTGCCGGCGCTCTGCAGCCCGACGATTCCAACCTCGAGCGCCACCGATCAGCCCTTCTGCTGGATCTGCTTCTGCAGCGACGCGAGCGCGCGGTGCTGCAGCGACTTGATCGCGCCCTCCGTCTTGTCGAGGATCTTCGCGACGTCGGCGTTCGGGAAGTTGAAGACGAACTTCAAGGTCAGGACCTGCTGCTGTTCCGGCGACAGCTTCTCGATCAGCTCGAGCATGGACTGCCGCCCGATCGACTGCATCGCCTCGAGCTCGGCCGACGGCTCCTCCGAGCCCGGCGGCTCCGGGACGTCCTCCTCGGGCTGCCACCGGCGGCGCGCACGGAAGTGATCCATCGCGAGGTTGTGCGCGATGCGGAAGAGCCACGCCGAGAACGGCGCCGACTGCCAGCGGAAGCGTCCGATCGACTCGAGCATCTTCAGGAAGGTCTGCGTCGTCAGGTCTTCGGCGTCGTGGCGGTTGCCGACGCTCATGTGCAGGTAGCTGTAGATCCGGTCGAAATGGATCAGGTACAGCTCTTCGAGCGCGTCGCGCTCCCCGGCCTGCCCGCGCTCGACGAGCTTGCGGACGTGCTCGGTCGAATCCTTCGGCTTCTGCGTCGCCTCCACGGTCGTGCTCTTCCCGGGCTAGCCCGAGCCGAACCCGAGGCGTGAGGCGCGGTTCGAACGGCGGAAATAGGTGACCCGCGACACGACCACGTGGTAGCGGCCGTCCTCGAGCTCGAGCACGACGACGGGCGGGCCGTCCTCGTGCAGGGCGTGCTCCAGGGCCTCCGCCGAGGCGACGTCGACGTTGCCGCCGATCACCTGGCCGCCTTCGAGGCCGATGTCGACGCGCACGCGCTCGCTCTCACCCACCAGAAACCACCTCCGACAGGACACCGTGGACAGATTCCGGATGGACGAACGCGACCTCGAGCCCGAACATGCCGTGGCGCGGGCGCTCGTCGATCAACTCGACCCCCTGCTCGGCAAGCTGATCGAGCGCGGCTTCGACGTCGGCCACCTCGTACGCGATGTGGTGCATCCCTTCGCCGCGCTTTGCGAGGAACCGCCCGACAGGCGTGTCGTCGCCGAGTGCGCCGAGCAGCTCGACGCGGCTTTCGCCGATCCGCATGGAGGCAGCCTCGACGCCCTGATCCTCGACCCGCTCGCGATGCTCGAGGCGCCCCCCGAAGAGACGCTCGTACGCGGCCACCGCGGCGTCCAGGTCGGAGACGGCGACGCCGACGTGGTGAATGGCGCGTGCGTCCACCGTGGCGATGCTACCCCCCGAGTCGCCGCAGGCGACGGTTTACCGGCCGGGCGCCGGCGGCTCGGCCGCCGGCGCTTCCCGCCTCGAGTGTGCGATGCTCGCGGCGATGGCCCGCCGTCTGGTGCTCGCTCTGCTGGTCGTCGTCGGCGTCGCCGGCTGCGGCGGTGGGAGCTCGTCGAACGGCGAGGCGAAGAAGCCGGCGGGGCAGGTCATCGCCGACGCGAAGAGCGCGGCGCTCGACGCCGAGCTCGTGCACGTCACCGGCCGGGGCACCGACAACGGAGCACCGCTGAAGATCGACCTCTGGATCGGCAACGGCAAGGGTAAGGGCCACCTCGAGGAGGACGGCCTCGACTTCGACGTCGTCCGCATCGGCGACACCGCCTACATCAAAGGCGGCTCCGCGTTCTTGACGAAGTTCGCGGGCGCCGGCGCCGCAGCGCTCCTGCACGACAAGTGGCTGAAGGCGCCGGCGACGACGGGCCGGCTCGCCGCGCTCGCGTCGCTGACCGACAAGCAGCAGTTCTTCAGGGGCGTCCTCGGCCAGCACGGAAAGGTCGAGAACAAGGGCGAGACCGACTACAAAGGGCAGAAGGCGGTCGAGATCCGCGACGCGACCCAGGGCGGCTCGCTCTTCGTCGCGGCGACCGGCACGCCGTACCCGGTCGCGCTCGCCGGCGGCGGGCAGCAAGGAGACATCCTCTTCAGCGACTGGAACGGCAGCGAGACGATCGAGGCGCCGAAGGGCGCGGTCGACCTCTCGTCACTCGGTAAATAGCTTCGTCGCGACGATCTGCGGCACGCCGACGGACTCGGACGCACGCGACTCCGGCTCGATGCCCGTCAGCAGCGCGAGCACCTCTTCCCGAACGAGCGTCTCCTTGTCGAGCAGCGCCGCCGCAAGCCGATCGAGCGACGCGCGGTGCTTCCGGATCAGTCGCAGCGCTTCCTGGTAGGCCGAATCCGTGAGGCTCGCCTGCTCCGTGTCGCGCAGCCGCTTCGTCTCCTCGGACAGCGCGTAGTTGTCGGCGCGCAACGTGCGAGACGTCACCGTCTCGCCCATACCCCAGTCGAAGACCATCGAACGCGCGATCGAGGTCACCTTCTCGAGATCGTTCGCTGCGCCGTTCGTGACCCGACCGAACACAGCCTCTTCCGCTGCACGGCCCGCGAGCGTGACGATCATCCAGTCGACGAGCTCCTCCTTCGTGTGCAGATAACGATCCTCTTCGGGCAGATGGAACGTGTATCCGAGGGCGTCGCCGCGGGCGACGATCGTCACCTTCTGCAACTCGGCGCGCTCGGTGACGAGAAACGACATGAGCGCGTGGCCGCCCTCGTGATACGCGAGGATGCGCCGCTCCTTCTCCGTCAGCACCTTCTTCTGCTGTAGCCCGGCAACGACGCGCTCGAGCGCATCGTCGAAATCCTTCTGCTGCACGTACGCGTCGGCGCGGCGACCCGCGAAGATCGCGGCTTCGTTGCAGATGTTCGCGAGCTCGGCGCCGGTGAGGCCGCTCGTCTGCTTCGCGACCTGCGTCAGCTCCACGCCCGGAGCGAGCGGCTTTCCACGGGTGTGCACGCGGAGAATCGCCTCGCGTCCCTTCAAGTCCGGCGGGGGCACGAGCAGCTGGCGGTCGAAGCGGCCCGGGCGGAGCAGTGCGGTGTCGAGATCCTGGAGACGGTTGGAGGCGCCCATGACGACGACCTGCTGCGCGCCCTCGAAGCCGTCGAGCTCGACGAGCAGCTGATTGAGCGTCTGATCCTGCTCGCGGTTGAAGCCGTGACCGGTGCGCTGTGCGCCGACGGCATCGAGCTCGTCGATGAAGACGATCGCGGGCGCATTCTTGCGCGCCTCCGCGAAGAGCTTGCGAATGCGCGCGGCGCCGAGACCCGCGAACATCTCGACGAACGAGGCCGCGGACGCGCTGTAGAAGTTCGCGCCGGACTCGTGTGCGACCGCCTTGGCGAGCAGCGTCTTGCCGGTGCCGGGCGGCCCGTACAGGAGCAATCCCTTCGGTGTCTTGGCGCCGAGCGCTTCGTAGCGCTTCGGGTCGCGCAGGAAGTCCACGACCTCCTCCAGCTCTGCGCGCACCTCCTCGACGCCGGCGACGTCGTCCCAGGTGGTGGCGGACTTGGCCTTCGAGCTCTGATGCTGCGGCCTGACGCGCGGCATCATGCCGACCGTCTTCCACAGCAGCCACGCCGTCAGGACGAGGATCCCGAAGAACGCCAGCGGCAGCCAGGTCGTGGCGAAATCCGCCGCGTTATGGAACCAGTGCCCCACCATCTGAGACCTCATCGGCAGCAGGGACCGAGTCCCTTAGCCGAGGGAGGCCACGACCTCCTCCACCGTCGAGAACTCGACGCCGCCCTCCCGCCAGAACGCCGTGCAGGCTGCCGTTCGCTGCTCGTCGAGGCCCCGCGCGGCGTCCTCGACGAAGACGACGCGCCTGCCGCGCTGGAGAAAGCCGCGGATCGCCGCGTCGTCGCAGACGTCCGTCGCGACGCCGAAGACGACGATCTCGTCGGGATCGAGCGCGTCGAGGAGCGGATCCGTGTTGGGGTTCGTGAACACGTTGAAGTTCTTCTTCAGGAGCAGGAGCTCGCGCTTGCCTTCGATCATGGTCGGCAGCAGCCCGGGTGGAAACGGGACGAGCGCGAGCGGCAGCGGATCGCGCTGCTTCGTCTCGAGGATCTTCTCGGCGCCGCGTGTGCCGCGCAGGCAGTGCGGCGGGTACGTGTTCCGGAAATCGGGCGCGTCGCTGATCTCGGGATCGGTCAGCTCGTGGTCGTCTGCGGAGGCGACGTGCGTGATGCGCGCGGCGCGCGCGGCATCGACGAGCCGCTCCATCGCAGGCGTGACATCCCGCGCGCCCGGCACGTAGAGCTTGCCGTTCGGCTCCATGAAGTCCACCTGCGTGTCGACATCCCAGAGAACTCGTTTCATCGCGCCCTGCGGACGATAGCCCGCTTGTTCGCGTCCCTCACCTTTGCGAAGCCTGCGCGCTCGTAGAGCGCGAGCCCGCCCATGTAGTCGTCGCCCTTCGCGACGTGCGGGTACGCCTCGACCGCCGCGGCGCCGTGCTCGAACGCGTACTCGACCGCCGCGGCGAGGAGCGCGCCCGCGACGCCCTGCCGGCGCGCGTCCTTGTCGATGACGAAGCACGTGATCGCCCAGACTCCGGCGACCTCGTCGCGGGGACGGTACTGCGGCGAGGCGAGCAGCGCCGTGTACTCCTCGCGCGGAGCGACGGCGACCCAGCCGACCGGCGATTGGTCGTCGTACGCGAGCAGGCCCGGCTCGCGTCCCGCGCGGACGAGCTTCGCCATCGCGCGCTCCTTCGGCTCGCCGTGCCGCAAGGTCCGGTCGCGCCAGTACATGCACCAACAGCCGTACGCAGGCGAGTTGCGATACCCGCCGCGCGGACCGCGCCTCGAGAACAACTCGACCATGTCGTCCCACCGGTCGGGCGTGACCGGGTGGACGTTCACTCCACCGGTTCCAGCCGCGATCCGTCGCGCAGGTGTCGCCCGAACTTCGCCGACGCCTTGCCGTCGGTCACGACGATGTCGGCGGTGAAGTCGTTCGAACCGCGGATCAGCGACGAGCCGACGCCGTACGCGTCGACCGGGACGCCTGCCTCTTCGAACGCACTGATCTTGTCGACCGTGAAGCCACCGGAAACGACGATGCGCACGCGTTCGTGCCCGGCGGCGTCGAGCGCTTCGCGCACCTTCCAGACGAGCCGCTCGTTGACGCCCGTCGGCTTGAAGTCGCCGAGCTCGCCGACGAGCGAACGGTCGACGAGCGACTCTGAGGTGTCGAGCCGCACGCCCCAGAGCCGGTCGCCGAGCGCATCGGCGACTTCGAGCGCAGTCCGGATCGAGTCGTTGTCGAAATCGACGAGGCACGTGACGTTCATCTCCGGGGGCGCCCAGGAGGCGAACTTCTGTGCGGCGAGGACGGTGTCGCCGCCGTAGGCGGCGATCAACGCGTGCGGCACGGTGCCGATGCCACGACCTCCCCACCACGACGCCTGCTCGTCGCTCGTGACGCCGATCTCGGCGCCGACGACGCGTCCTGCCACGAACGCCGCGTAGCCGTCGCCCGCCTGGACTCGATGGTGGTCGAAACGCGCAGGCATGAAGATCACGTGCTTCCCGTTCGCCGCCTGCAGGACGTGCACGACGTTCGTCGTGATCAGCGTGCGCCGGGCGAGCGTCCCGAGATATGCAGTCTCGAGATGCGCGAACGCGGTGTAGTCGCCCTCGATGTGCAGCACCGGCTCGTAGGGCGAGATCTCGTCCCCGTCGTAGAGCGCACGGATCTCGAGCCCGTCGTAGTCGTGCGAACAGAGCTTGAGGATCGCGATCGCCTCGTCCATTCCACCGAGCCAGGATTGGTTCTTCTGGAACACCTGCATGACCACGTGCGGGTGACGACCGTCCTGAAGCAAGGTGGCACGCGCATGGTTGAAGTAGGCGTCGCTGTACCAGCCGGCGCGCATCTTCTCGACCGGCAGGTCGAAGAGCGCGGGATCGAGACGAGTTCTCTTGTTAGTCGTCGCCATGCTCGAGCGCGAGGCACGCGGCGAGCGCGGCCTCCGCGACCTCCAGCTGCTGCGGCGTCGGCTCGGCGGTCGAGAGCCGGTGCTGCAGCTCGTGGCCCGGCTTCGACAGCCCCTGCGCGAGCAGGTTCTCGGGATGCCGCGTCATCCAGCCGAACAACTCCGTCGTCGCGGCGAGCGCGCCGAGCTGGGCGGCTGCGTGCGCGGGCTTCTGCATCCGCGCCGGCGCGAGACCGGCGAGGACGTTGCCGATCGCGCTCGTCGCGAGCAGCGGCCCGATCAGATGACCGCCGCAGCGCTCGTGCTCCTTCGTCGCCCCCTCGCCCTGCTCGTAGTTGCCGATCGTGATGTGCTCGGCGCCGTGGTAGTGCGCGAGCTCGCCGCCGCGCAACGCGAACACCGCCGGCGCGAAGGAGAGCAGCGAGACGAGCAGCTCCTGCGCGACCGGCCGGATCCGTCCGTTCTCGCGGATGCCCTTCACCGCGATGCTGGCGCCCGCGATCGACGCGAACACGCGGCCGTTCTGCATCGGGAGCTTCGCCTCGGGCAGGGCACGCTTGATCTGCGGGAGCAGCGCCATCGCCTCGAGCAGCCGCGCAGGGCCGCGCAAGAGCGGATTGCGGACGCGCGACGCGAGCAGCCGCTTGCGGCGCGCGGCGACTTCGATCTCACCGTTCGCAGTGCGGATGGCGCATGCCCACGCCGTCGGGCCGTGAACGAGGACGCCGTTCGCGAGCGCCATGCCGCCGAGTCGGAGCTTGTCGGTCATGTGCCTCCAGCGTACCGCCGGAGGGCATTTTGCAGCTCCTTTGCTGCGTAGCCGAGGGCGAAGCCGGTCTCTCCGACCGCTCCAACGGGCATCACCTCGCGCACCGACGAGCTGAGGAAGACCTCGTCGGCGGCGAGCAGCCGCTCGAGCGGGTAGCGCCCCTCCTCGGCCTTTGCCGCGAGCTTCCAGATGACGCTGCGCGTGACGCCGGCGAGGATGGGCAGCTCGAGCGCGGGCGTGTGCAGCACGTCGCCCTCGCGGAACCACACGTTGGAGGTCGGGCCCTCGAGCACGGCGCCGTCGGGCGCGACGAAGAGCGCGTCGTCGAACCCAGCCTCGACGGCGGCGGCCTGAGCCGCCATGTTCTCGGCATAGCTCACCGACTTCGCACCCGCGAGCAAGCCGGTCGCCCAGTCGCACACCTGGAGCCGGAGGCCGCGCTCGCGCAGGTCCTCGAGATCGGGCGGAAGCGCCGAGACGAGAGCGAGGCCGGTCTCCGGCGTCCAGAGGAAGCGGAGCACGCAGTTCGGCTCGTTCGCCGCCGCGAGCGCGTCGTGCGCGAGCGACTGCAACTCGGCCTGCGGCGGCTCCGGCAAGCGGAGCCGTTGCGCAGACGCAGCGAGCCGGTCGAAGTGCGGGTGCAGCTCGAACGGCCGGCCGTCGTACACGCGCAGGGTCTCGAACACGGCCCGTCCACGCAGCACGCCGTCGTCGTCGGCGCGCAGCACGGGCTCGTCGACCGGGACGACGCCGCGACCGAGCTGTGCGAGCGCGAGCAACGTCATAACGCAATCAGCGGGCGCGCCTTCACCCACGACTCCTCGATCTCGTCGGCCGCGACCGAGTCCCAGACGATGCCGCCGCCGACCCAGAGATGGATCTCACCGTCGACGATCGCGAACGTGCGGATCGTCAGCGCGAGGTCGAGGTCGCCGTTGCCGTAGATCCGGCCGAGCGCGCCCATCGCCGCGCCGCGACCGACCGGCTCCAGCTCTGCAATCAGATCGCAGGCGGCGACCTTGGGACAGCCCGTGACCGATCCGCCGGGCAGCACCGCCTCGAGCAGCTCGGTGAGCGACACGTCCTCGCGCAGCTCCGCCTCGACCGTTGCGACGAGATGGGTGACGCCGGCGAGCTCACGCTCGGCGAGCAGCTCCGGCCAGCGCACGCTGCCGGGGACGGCGACACGGGAGAGGTCGTTCCGCTCGAGGTCGACGATCATCACGTGCTCGGCTGCGTCCTTGGCCGACTCGACGTGCAGGCCGAGCGGGCGCGTTCCCTTGATCGGCTGCGTGCGAATGCGCCGTCCGCGCTTCTGCAGCAGCAGCTCCGGCGACGCCGAGACGATCGCCCAGCCGTCGCCTTCGAGCACGGCCGGCTCGAGCGGCCGCAGGTGCGCGAGCGATTGCGCGAAGCCGACGGGATCGCCTTCGAAGCGCGCGCGCATGTGCTGGACGAGGTTCACCTGATAGACGTCGCCCTCGAAGATCGCAGCGCGGACGGTCTCGATCGCGCGCGCGTAGTCGTCGGGGTCCCACGTCGTGCTCCACTCGCCGATCGCGAAGTCGCCGCCGTCGGTGCGAGGCGCCTCGAGCGTGTATGCGACCTCCGGCAGCGCGCACGCCTCGGGTGCGCTGCGCGCCGTCGCGCCGTACGAGATGAAGACGCGCGCGACCTCGAACGGCTGCTCGGCTGCGAGTGCCGCTTCCAGCTCCCCGACCGTCATGCGAGCAGTGTGCGCGCAGCGTGACGCACCCACTGCAGGCCGAGCTCGAGGTCGTCGACCGGGATGCGCTCGTCGGCCGAGTGAATCAGCTGCGCCATCAGCTCGGGCGCCATGCGCACCGGGAAGAAGCCGTACGCCACGGTGCCGAACGCTTCACGCAGCCAATGGCTGTCGGTGAAACCGGCCGTGATCATCGGCGCGACCTTCGCGCCCGGATCGATCTCCGAGACGAACGACTCGGCGGCGCGCAGCAGCGGCGTGTCGAACGCGGAGCGCGTGCCGCCGTGCGCTTCGGTGAACTCGAGCTCGTACTCGACGTCGTCGCCGAGCACGCGACGGATGTCCGGCTCCGCAGCCGCGGGCGTCGTTCCGGGCGGCAGTCTGCAATCGACGGTGATCTCGCAGACGGCGGGAATGATGTTGCGCTTCTGCGACGCGCTGATCATCGTCGGCGAGAACGTGGGCGCAAGCAGCGGCTCGACCAGCTCGGCGATGGTGGCCGGCAGTGTGTCGAGCTCCTCGCCGATCGTCTGGAGGAACGCCTTCACCTCGGGCGGCACGACGCGCGGCGGAGCGTAGGAGGAGATGCGCTCGATCAGCCGCGCCGCCTTGACGAGGGCGTTGTCGGCGATTCCCGGCATCGACGCGTGGCCCGAGCGGCCGCGCACGCGGACGACGAACGGCGCCGACATCTTCTCTGCGACCGTGCAGATCCAGTACGGGGCGCCCCCGATCTCGAGCCGGTCGCCGCCGCCCTCGTTGATGCAGAAGTCGGCGCGCACCGCGTCGGGATGCGCCTCGCAGAGCCACTCGAGGCCGAAGCCGGCGCCGACCTCCTCGTCGGCGGTGGCGGCGAAGATCAGGTCGCCCGACGGCTTGAACCCGTCGCGCGCGAGCGACGCGATCGCAACGGCGTTCGCCGCAACCTGGCTCTTCATGTCGAGCGCACCGCGTCCCCAGATCTCGCCGCCGCGCACCTCGCCGCTGAACGGCGGCACGGACCACTCCGCCGGGTCGGCGAGGACCACGTCGGTGTGCCCCATGATCAGGAGCGACGGCCCGCCGCCGCTCCCCTTGATCCGGGCGACGAGGTTCGCGCGCTCGGGCGTGCGCGCGATCAGCTCGCACTCGACGCCGTTCGCCTCCAGATAGTCGCGCAGCAGCAGGGCGGCCGCCGTCTCGTTTCCCGGCGGGTTCGTCGTGTCGACCCGGATCAGGCGACTGAGCAGCTCGGTGACTTCGTCGCGCAAGACGGCGAGCATACTGCCGACATGAGCGACCTCTTCTCGGATGCCGCGTCGCAACGGGCCGACGCGATCGCGCCACTCGCGCAGCGGCTGCGGCCGCGCACGCTCGAAGACTTCGTCGGCCAGCAGCACGTGCTCGGCGAGGGCTCGGCGCTGCGCCGCGCGATCGCCGAGGACCGCGTCCGGTCGTCGATCTTCTACGGCCCTCCCGGATCGGGAAAGACGACGCTGGCGCGGATCGTCGCGCACACGACGGGCGCCGCGTTCGAGGAGCTCTCCGCCGTATCGGCCACGGTCAAGGACGTGCGCGAGGTGATGGCGCGCGCGCGAGAGCGTCTCGGGACGACCGGAACGCGCACGATCCTCTTCCTCGACGAGATCCACCGCTTCAACAAGGCACAGCAGGACGCACTGCTGCCGACCGTCGAAGAAGGCCTGATCACGCTGATCGGCGCGACGACGGAGAACCCGTACTACGAGGTCAACTCGGCGTTGATGTCGCGCATGCAGCTGTACGAGCTCGAGCCGCTGTCCGAGGACGACCTGCGCAACATCGTCGACCGCGGCGTCGTCGAGCTCGGCACGTCGATCGGCGACGCGGCGCGCGACCTCGTCGTCGCACGCTCCGGCGGTGACGCACGCTCGGCGTTGAACATCCTCGAGCTCGCCGCAGAGACGGCGGACGGCGCGATCACCGAGGAGAACGTCGAGGACGCGGCGCGCAAGCGCCCGATCTTCTACGACAAGGCGTCGGATGCGCATTACGACTACATCTCCGCGTTCATCAAGTCGATCCGCGGCAGCGATCCCGATGCGGCGGTCTATTACCTCGCGGCGATGCTCGAAGGCGGCGAGGATGCCCGGTACATCGCGCGGCGGATGATCGTGCACGCGAGCGAAGACATCGGCAACGCCGATCCGCAGGCCCTGCTCGTCGCGGTCGCGGCTGCGCAGGCGGTCGAGCACGTCGGCCTGCCGGAGGCGCGACTCAATCTCGCGCAGGCATGTATCTATCTCGCACGCGCGCCGAAGTCGAACGCCTCGTACCGGGCGATCGGCGAGGCGACGGACGACGTGCGCGAGCACGGCAATGCGGAGCCGCCGGACGCGTTGAAGGACGGCTCGTACTACGGGCGACGCCTCGGTCACGGCGCCGGCTACATCTATCCGCACGAGGACCCGCGCGGCTTCGACGTCGACTACCTGCCGGACGTGCTGAAGGGGCGGAAGTATTTCCGCCCCTCCGGCAACGGTGAGGAAACCGACGAGTAGTTAGCCGTTCGCGGTGATGACGCCGAACGCGCCGGCCGCTTCGTCGTTCGGGCCTGCGGCGAAGTAGAGGCTCGTCACCGGCCCGGCGGCGGCGCCGTTGCCGAACGCCATCCCCCACAGGCCCGGCGTGACGATGATCGTCCCGTCTCCGGCGCGCAGCTGGCCGCGATAGACCCACTTCGAGCCGCGCTGCTCGTAGGCGCTGATGCGGCCGTTCCCGAAGTTGCCGACGAGCAGGTCGCCGGCGAAGACGCCGAAGCCCTGCGGTGCCATCGCGAGACCCCACGGTGCGTTCAGCGGAGCGTTCTTGCCGCCCTGCTTCGCGACATGCCCGACGAGCGCGCCGTCCGGGGTGAACTCGTCGACGTAGCCCTTACCCGGCT
>Ga0105240_10007844_pt1 | contig 15408 bp, 8 predicted proteins | sample KBSC54metaG_FD_80426 | JGI IMG/M metagenome (GOLD analysis project Ga0105240, IMG submission 80426) | Corn rhizosphere microbial communities from Kellogg Biological Station, Michigan, USA - KBS C5-4 metaG | ecosystem: Host-associated > Plants > Roots > Rhizosphere > Soil | place: Michigan, USA... | reverse complement strand
TCGCCTCGTCGTACGCGTTCGTGTGCAGCGAGTTCGTGTTGTCGTACGTCGAGATCAGCGCCTGCAGCGTCGTGCGGATGTCGTTGAACGCGATCTCCTGCGCGTGCAGCGACCGGCCGCTCGTCTGCGAGTGGAACTTGAGCTTCTGGCTGCGCTCGTTCGCGCCGTAGCGCTCGCGCATCGCAATCGCCCAGATGCGCCGCGCGACGCGCCCGATCACCGCGTATTCGGGATCCATGCCATAGCTGAAGAAGAACGACAGGTTCGGCGCGAAGTCGTCGACGTGCATGCCGCGCGCGAGATACGCCTCGACGAACGTGAAGCCGTTGGCGAGCGTGAACGCGAGCTGCGAGACCGGATTGGCGCCCGCCTCGGCGATGTGGTAGCCCGAGATGGACACCGAATAGAAATTCCGCACGTTGTGATGGACGAAATACTGCTGGATGTCGCCCATCACCTTCAGACTGAATTCGGTGGAGAAGATGCAGGTGTTCTGGCCCTGGTCCTCCTTCAGGATATCGGCCTGCACGGTGCCGCGCACCGTGGAAAGGGTCCACGCGCGGATTTTCGCCGCCTCGTCGTCGGTCGGCTCGCGACCGTTGTCCTGAGCGAACTGCTCGAGCTGCCGGTCGATCGCGGTGTTCATGAACATCGCGAGAATCGTCGGCGCGGGCCCGTTGATCGTCATCGACACCGAATTGTTCGGCGCGCAGAGGTCGAACCCCGCGTACAGCGCCTTCATGTCGTCGAGCGTCGCGATCGACACGCCCGAATTGCCCACCTTGCCGTAGATGTCGGGACGCCGGTCCGGATCGTTGCCGTATAACGTGACCGAGTCGAATGCCGTCGACAGGCGCTTCGCCGGCATCCCGTCCGCGAGAAGATGAAATCGCCTGTTGGTGCGAAACGCATCACCCTCGCCGGCGAACATGCGCGTCGGATCCTCGTTCTCGCGCTTGAACGCAAAGACGCCGGCGGTGAACGGGAAGCTGCCAGGAACGTTCTCGGTCAACTGCCAGCGCAGGATTTCGCCGTCGTCCTCGTAGCGCGGCAGCGCAACCTTGCGCACTTTCGTGCCGGACAGCGACGCCGTCGTAAGCGCGGTGCGAATCTCGCGGTCGCGAATCTTCACGACATACTCGTCGCCGCCGTATGCGGCTTTCGTGCGCGGCCACATGTCCAGGAGCTTTTTCGAGCGCGGATCGAGCCGGGCGTCGCGCTCGGCGATGAGCCTGTCGAGCGCCGCACTGGTCTCATCGCTTCCCAGCATCGCCTTCGTGGCCTGCAACTGCTGTCGCTCGCGCGCCACCCGCGCCTGCGCATCCGCCCAGGCGTGATAGCCGCGCACCGTCTCGGCGATCTCGGCCAGGTAGCGCACGCGAGACGCGGGGACGATCGCATGCTGGCGCGTCGAGCAGTGCGTCGACACGTTCGCCAGCCGACCCTCGTCCATCGCCAACCCGTGGGTCCGCAGCTCGCGCACGATCGCCTGGTACAGCGCCGTCACGCCGTCGTCGTTGAAGCGCGACGCGATCGTGCCGTAGACCGGCATTTCCTCGGGCGCCACGCGGAACAATTCACGATTGCGCTGGTACTGCTTGCGCACGTCGCGAAGCGCATCCTGCGCACCCTTGCGATCGAACTTGTTGATGGCGACGAAGTCGGCGAAGTCGAGCATGTCGATCTTCTCGAGCTGCGACGCGGCGCCGAACTCCGGTGTCATCACGTAGAGCGACACGTCGACGTGCGGGACGATCGCCGCGTCACCCTGACCGATGCCGGACGTTTCGACGATCACGAGATCGAACCCGGCCGCCTTGCACGCGGCCACGGCATCGGGCAGCGCTTTGGAAATCTCGCTTCCGGCGTCGCGTGTCGCGAGCGAGCGCATGTAGACGTTCGGCGTGTCGATCGCGTTCATCCGGATTCGGTCGCCCAGAAGCGCGCCGCCTGACTTGCGGCGCGACGGGTCGATCGACACGATCGCGATTTTCAGGCGGTCGCCCTGATCGAGCCGAAAACGGCGCACCAGCTCGTCGGTCAGCGAGCTCTTGCCGGCGCCGCCGGTACCGGTGATTCCAAGCACCGGCGTTTTCGCGTTCGCGGCGGCATCGAGCAACGCCTGCCGGAATCCGGGAGGCGCGACACCGGCTTCCAGTGCGGTGATCGCGCGGGCCAGCGCGCGCGTGCGCGCGTAGCGGTCGCCATCGCGCAGCGCTTCGATCGACTGCGGAATCGCCTGCGTGAGGTCGTCATCCGCCGCCGCGACGATTTCGTTGATCATGCCCTGCAGCCCGAGCCTCTGCCCGTCCTCGGGCGCGAAGATGCGCGTCACGCCGTAATCGTGCAGCGCGCTGATTTCGGCGGGTATGATGACGCCGCCGCCGCCGCCGAAAACCTTGATGTGGCCCGCTCCGCGCTCGCGCAGCAGGTCGAGCATGTACGTGAAGAACTCGACGTGCCCGCCCTGATACGATGAGATCGCGATGCCGTGCGCGTCCTCTTCGATCGCGCATTCGACGATGTCCTCCACCGACCGGTTGTGGCCGAGGTGAATCACCTCGCAGCCGGTCGATTGCAGGATGCGCCGCATGATGTTGATCGATGCGTCGTGCCCGTCGAACAGGCTCGCCGCGGTGACGAACCTGACCTTCGCCAGCGGCTTGTAAACGAGTGATCGGCGCGTGGAAAGATCGGTCATCGTGGAGCCTCGCGTTGGATACGCCGGATGCGCACGAAGGGCGGTGCTGCGTGCAGGCGAATGAAAGCTTACCGGAACCCGGGATGCGATCGATCGCGGCGAACCCTCGGGGAACGGGGGCGCCGGCGGCGACCCCCGCGGTCTGCACACGCGTCGGGCGTCGACTGCATCCTGGTGCACGCTACATGACGTTTACGTAAACGTCAATGCTGGCCGGCGCCGGGCGAGACGGCCGCCCGCGCTTCGGCACTTTTGCCGGCTGCGCGCTGTCCCATCGTCGCCCGTCGCCCGTTGCCGCGCGGCACAGGCCCCTTCCTTCACCTTCCGCCACCATGCTCCTGACGATTCGCCGGTTCGTTGTCGCGCTTGCAATCCTTCCCGCCGTCGCCTTCGCCGCGCTGCCTGCGGGCGTCACGCGCGGGCCGAGCGTCGAGGGCGTCGACGAATACAGCCTGCAGAACGGCCTCAAGGTGCTTCTGTTCGTCGATGCGACGAAGCCGACGACGACGGTCGACGTCACCTACAAGGTCGGCTCGCGCATGGAGGATTACGGCGAGACCGGCATGGCGCATCTTCTCGAGCACATGCTTTTCAAGGGTACGCCGTCGATACCGAGCGTGTTCGCCGAGCTCGGCCGGCGCGGCATGCAGTTCAACGGCAACACGTCGTACGACCGCACGACGTATTTCGAGACGTTTACCGCCTCGCCCGCCGCGCTCGACTGGGTGCTGATGATGGAATCCGAGCGGATGACGCGCTCGACGTTCAGCAAGGCCGAGCTCGATTCCGAGATGACCGTCGTGCGCAACGAATACGAAAGTGGCGAGAACAAGCCGCAGAGCGTGCTGTGGAAGCGGATGGCCGCCGTCGCGTACGACTGGCACAACTACGGCAAGCCGACGATCGGCGCGCGTTCCGACATCGAGAACGTTCCGTTCCCGCGGCTGCGCGCGTTCTACAGCCGCTATTACCAGCCGGACAATGCGGTGCTGACGATCGCCGGCAAGTTCGATCCGGATGCGACGCTGGCGGCGGTTGCGAAGTACTTCGGCGCGCTACCCAGGCCGACGCGCGTGCTGCCCAGGCTATACACGGTCGAGCCGGTGCAGGACGGCGAGCGCACGGTGAACGTGCGCCGCGTCGCGAGCGCGCAGTGGCTGGGCGCGCTGTTTCACCTGCCGCAGGGCGCCAATCCCGATACGACGGCGTTCGAGGCGCTCGCCGAAATCATGACGGTCGAGCCCGCGGGGCGACTCTACAAGTCGCTGGTCGAGGCCCGGAAGGCGTCGTCGGTCGAGAACTGGATGTTCGAGCAGCACGACCCGGGCTTCGTCATCTTCTGGGCGCAGGTGCCGCAGGACCAGTCGGTCGACGCGGCGCGCGACACGCTGCTTGCAACGCTCTACGACCTCGCCGCCCATCCGATCACCGCGGCGGAGCTCGATCGCGTGCGCATCAAGGCGCAAAAGGATTTCGACGATACGATCAACGACCCGCAGCAAATGGCGGTGGCGCTCGCCGAGTCGATCGCGGAAGGCGACTGGCGGCTCTTCTTCATCCACCGCGACCGCTGGCAAAAGCTGACGCCCGCCGACGTCACGCGCGCGGGCACCAACTACCTGAAGTCGTCGAACCTGACCGTCGGCACATTCCTGCCCGAGGCGGTCCCCGACCGCGCGCCGTTGCCGGCCCCGATCGACATTTCCGCACTCGTGCAGAACTACAAGGGGGAAGCGCCGGTGGCCGCCGGTGAAACGTTCGATCCGACGCCGGCCAACCTCGAATCGCGTACCGAGCGCCTGCAGTTGCAAAACGGGATCAAGGTCGCGCTGCTGCCGAAGAAAACGCGCGGCGAAACGGCGCAATTCGAATTGCGCCTCGACATGGGCGACGTTTCATCGCTGCGAAACAGCACCCCGGTGTCGACGCTGACCGCGGAGATGCTCGAGCGCGGCACGGCGAGGCACGACCGCCAGGCGTTCCAGGACGCACTCGACAAGCTGCGGGCGAAGCTCGACATCGGCGGCGGCGGCGCAACCGTTTCGGTCTCGGCGACGACCGTGCGCGCCAATGTGCCCGACGTGCTGCAGCTCGCGGCCGAAGCGTTGCGCGAGCCCGCATTCGTGCCGTCCGAATTCGCGCAGTTGAAATCCGAGCTCCTGACTCGGCTCGAGCAGAGCCGCACCGATCCGACGGCGATCGCCCGGCGCGCGGCCACGCGCGCGGGCAATCCCTATCCGCCGGACGATGTCCGCTACACGCCGACGATCGACGAGGAAATTGCGCGCATCAAGGCCACCGATCTTGACGCCGTGAAGGCGTTCTACGCGAAGTTCTATGGCACGTCGCACGCCGAAATCGCGGTCGTCGGTGATTTCGATGCCGACGCGGTCCGTCCGCTGCTCGGACGGCTGTTCGGCGATTTGCGAAGCGCCACGCCGTACGCGCGCGTGCCGCAGCCGTTCTATCCGACGAAATCGTCGCCGCAGTCGTTCGACACGCCGGACAAGGCCAACGCGGCGATGTTCGGCCGGCTCTCGATGCCGTTCAACGACCAGTCGCCCGACTACGCGTCGCTCCTCGTCGCCAACCGCGTGCTGGGCGGCGATTCCGATTCGCGGCTCTTCCAGCGCGTACGGGTGCGCGGCGGACTCTCGTATGCAGTCGGCACCGCGCTGCAACCCGCGTCGATCGACACGAACAGCACGCTCGTCGTGTATGCGATCTTTGCGCCGCAGAATCTCGACAAGGTCCGTTCGGCGACGGCCGAAGAGCTCGCGCGTGCGCGCGAAAGCGGCTTCACCGCGCAGGAGATCGCCGCGGCGAAAAAGGCGCAGCTCGAAGAGCGACGGATCGCGCGCGCGCAGGACGACGCGCTGACCGGCTCGCTGGTCGCGCAGGAATATCTCGGCCGGTCATGGGCCGAATCGGCGAGGGTCGACGCCGCAATTGCGGCGGTCACGCCCGAATCGGCAACCGCCGCCTTGCGCAAATACGTCGACCCGGCGGATATCGCGTTCGCGTATGCGGGGGATTTTGCGAAGAAATAACGATAATCCGGTGTCGGAGGTGTAATTATCGCAATCGGTCTCCGATAATTACACCTCCGACACCGGATTATCCACCTCCGACACCGGATTGCCGATGCAGGTCAGCTTGACGAGCGCGTCCGCGATCCCCGGCGCGCACGCCAGGCAAGCGGCCTTGGCGGTTGGTGTCGCCGGCGCGAAGGGCGCCGCGTAGCCGCCTGCCTCCTCGACGATGAGCAGCGCGCCGATAGCGTCCCAGATCGACAGTTGCAATTCGACGAACCCGTCGAAACGACCGCTCGCCACATGCGCGAGCTGCAGCGCGGCCGATCCGAAATTGCGCATCGATACGCCGCTCGCCATCATGCGCCGGCGTATCTCGAGGTAACGCGCATCCGGGGCGCGATCGTGATGGCCGAGCGCCACGTACGCGCCGGCGAGCTCCGAGGTCGCCGCGACATGCAGCTTTGCGCTGCCTGACGCATCGTCGCGCCATGCGCCGCCGCCGCGCTCCGCGCGGTACAGCTCGCCATTCACCGGGTCGCACACCACGCCGATCCGCGGGCGGCCCTGTGCGACGTAGGCGATGGCAACGTTCCAGTACGGCACGCCGCGCAGGAAGTTGTGGGTGCCATCGATCGGGTCGACGATCCAGCAGCCGTCGAGCGGTCCGGTGAATGTCGCGGCCGTCTCTTCACCGAGAAGACGATCGTCGGGAAACGCGGCGGCGATGTCGCGCCGGATCAGCGCCTCGACGTCGCGGTCGGCGCGGCTCACGAAATCCTGCGGACCCTTCAATTCGACCGTCAGGCGATCGCGGTTACGCCAATAGTCGAGCGCGAGCACGCCCGCCCGGAGGGCAACGTCTCGTGCGAGCTCGTAGCGCTCGCCAATCATGTCACCGCGGCTCATGCGCAATCATCGCGGCGATGCGCGCACTTCGCTGTCCCATCGCTCGAGCAGGCGCCGGCGCGCGGCCGTGCCGTAGAGCGACAGGTCTTTCGCGATCAGCGTGACCTCGCTCGTCATCGCTGCGTCGCGTGGTATCGGTGTTGCCCTGTTCGAAGGCATCTGGAAGTTCCGCGTATCGCCGCCGATCTGCTGCGCGGCCGGCGTCAACGCCCAGTCGTAGAACCGCCTGGCATTCTCGAGATTGCGCGCACCCTTGACGATGCTCATCGAGCCGAGCTCGTAGCCGATGCCCTCGCAAGGCAGGACGAGCCTGATCGGGAATCCGTGGACGACCTCCGTCATGGCGTCGTGGAGGAACGTGACGGCGATCAGCGCCTCGCCGCGCGCAGCGGCGCGCATCGACCCCGCTTCCGTGCGCCGATAGTCGCGGACGTTTCGATGAACGTCCCTGAGAAGCTCGAATGCACGATCCTCGCCGAATAGCTCGACCAACGTCGCGATTGTCGCGTAGGCGCTTGCGGATGAGTGCGGGTCGCCCATCTGGACGGCCTCCCGATATTCAGGACGCGCGAGGTCGCTCCAGCATTCCGGCGGACGCGCCTTTTTCTTCGCGAGCTGATCACCGTTGTACGCGATTCCGAGCACGCCGGCATAGAGCGCCACCGTGCGCCACCCCGAGCGCTCCGCCTGGCGCGTGGCCCAGTCGTGCAATTGCGGCAGCAGCGGCGACCTGTATTCCTCGGTCAGCCCTGCGTCCGCGATCTGCATGTGCTGATAACCGGCGCCGCCAAACCACAGATCGTGCTTCGGATCGGCGCGCTCGTACGCAATCTGCGCGGCCGCTTCGTCGGCGCCCTTCAGCGTCAGGTTGACGTGGACGCCGCTGGCGCGGTGGAATGCGGCGGCCGTCGCCTCGCACCAGGTGATCGGGGCGCTGCAAACGACGTTGGCCTCGCCCTGCGCCAATGCGCTCGAAATGGTGAGCGACGCGAGGAGAACTGCCGGCAGGCGCGCAATGGACGACAACGAACCGCCTCCCTTCTCCTTCTACAGCGAAACGACGCGGCGCTCGAGCAGCGACTGGCGCAGCGCAAGGCTGATCCGAGTCGCCTCCGTCGCGTCGCGCAGCGTCAGCGGCGGCGGCCGATCTTCGATCACCGCCTGGACGAACTCGATGTCCTCGCGCAGGAACGCATCTTCGAAGCGCTCATAGTACGTGGGCGTGCACTCGTGGCGCACGCCCTGCGCGTCGGAGATCATGACGTGATCGAGCCGCGCGTCGCCGCCGACCGCGATCCTGCCCTCCGTTCCGATCACCTCGGTCATGCATTCGAAGCCATGCGCCATGGTCCGCGACGCGTAGATCGTCGCGATTTCGCCGGTGACGAAGTCGCAGGTCGCGACCCCGTTGTCGACGTCGTTCCATTCGCGCAGCCCCTCGTGCACGCCGACGATCCCCGCCGCGTAGACGCGCGCCACGTCGGATACGCCCAGCAGCCAGCGCGCGGCGTCGATGTCGTGCACACTCATGTCGACGAAAATGCCGCCGCTCGCCTGCGAGTAGCGAACGAAGAAGCCGCTCGGATCGTCCTTGTCGAGCGTGTGCGAGCGGACCATCAGCGGGCGGCCGATGTGGCCCTGCCGGATCCGCGCATGCGCGTGGCGAAAGCTGGTATCGAAGCGCCGCACGAAGCCGATCATCACCTTGAGGTCGGGCTGGAGCGCGGCTTCGGCCTCGACGCGCCGGCATTCGGCGACGTCGAGCGACAGCGGCTTTTCGGAAAAGACATGCTTGCGCGCGCGCAGCGCATCGACGATCTGCTGCGCGTGCAGCGTCGTCGGCGTGACGATGAACACCGCATCGATATCCGCCGCCAGCATCGCGGCGTAATCCGCGAAGCGCTGCGCAACGCCGAGGTGGCGCTCCGCCCATGCGAGCTCGTCGGGGTCCGGGCTGCACGCGGCGACGAGCTCCGCGCTCGGCACGCGGCGCGCCAGGTTTTCGGCGTGGCGCCGGCCCATGCGGCCGAGGCCCGCGATGCCGACCCGCAATCGGGGAATGGTCATGTCGGTTGGGAAGGGCCGCCCCGACCGGCTGACCGGCCCCCCGGGGGGCAGCGAGCGGAGCGAGCGTGGGGGGATGTTTCATCCCGTTCGGGTGGAAGCTCGACGATGCGCTTCTCGCGCCACGACGTCGTCGCCGCCTCGGCCAGCGCGAGCGCGGCCACGCCGTCGTCGATCGATGTGCGGGGTGCGGCATGGCCGGCGACGACATCGAAGAAATGCGCCATCTCCGCCGCGTACGCCGCACGGTAGCGTTCGAGGAAAAAATGTTCGGGCTTGTCGGCCGTGATCGCGCCCGACGACCACAGCACGACTTCAGTGGGACGGTGGTTCCCCGCCTGCAACATGCCCTTGCTGCCGATCACCTCGAAACGCTGGTCGTAACCATACGCGGCGCGGCGAATCGTGTTGATCTGCGCCAGGTGACCGTGGCGCGAGCGAATCGTCACGGCGGTCGCATCGATGTCGCCGGCGCGCTCGATCTCGGGATTGGTCAGGCAGCTTCCCGTCGCATAAACCGTGGACGCCTCGTCGCCGATGATCCAGCGGAAGATGTCGAAATCGTGGATCAGCATGTCCTTGAAGATGCCGCCCGACCGCTTGATGTAGTCGACCGGCGGCGCACCGGGGTCGCGGCTCGTCACGATGAGCATCTCCGGCTCGCCGATCTCGCCGTCTTCTATCCGTCGCTTGAGATATGCAAACGTCGGGTCATAGCGGCGCTGGAAGCCGATTACGCAGCGGACGCCGGCGGAGCGAACCGCCTCCGCACAGGCGCGTGCGCGTGGGAGCGAGAGATCGACCGGCTTCTCGCAGAAGATGGCCTTCTTCGCTTTCGCCGCCCGCAGAAGGAGATCGGCATGCGTATCCGTCGACGACGCGATGATCACCGCCGCGATGTCCGGATCGCCGAAAACCCGTTCGGCCTCGGTGGTTTGCGCGCCATGCGCTCTCGCCAGCGCTTCACCGGCTGCGGGATCCACGTCGACGACGTATTTGAGCGTAACACCCGGCTGTCGAACGATGTTGCCGGCATGGATGCTGCCGATCCGGCCCGCGCCGAACAGAGCGACGTCGATCATTTCGATTCTCCCAGCATCCATTCGTGCGCCGGGTCGTTCCTGAAACGCCATTCGCGGCGCGGGCCGGCCATGACATTCAGATAATACGATTCGTAGCCGTACGGTACGACGACCGGATGGTAGCCGCGCGGGACCATCACGACGTCGCGGTCCTCGACGGCCAGTGATTCGTCGAGCGAGCGGTCGTCGGTGTACACGCGCTGGAACGCGAATCCCTGCGCCGGCCGCAGCCGGTGGTAATACGTTTCCTCGAGCGCGCTTTCGCGCGGCAGGTCGTCGGTATCGTGCTTGTGCGGCGGATAACTCGATGAGTGCCCGCTCGGCGTGCGCACCTCGACAACCAGCAGATGCGCCGCGGGTTGCGTCTGCGGCAGGATGTCGCAGACGAAGCGCTCGTTCGCGCCGGTGCCGCGCGCGAATCGCTTCATCTGCGACGGCTCGATCAGGCGGGCTTCAGACGCGCTGCGTCCCGGTGCGCTGGCAACGCCGATTTCCGCCGGCGCGTGCGCGATGATCTCGATGCTGCGCCCGTCGGGAAGGTAAACCGCGTACGGGGCGGCATCGTCGAAGACGTCGCGGCGTTGCCCGACCTCGGACCATTGCGCGTCGCGCTGCATGACGCTCACCGTCCCGCCGAGGACGATGATGCATAGCTCGTCGTCCGGCTGATCGATCGTCATCGATTCGCCTTTGCCGAGCCGATGGGCGGAGAAACCGACGTAGCGCCACCCGGCAGATTGCGGCGTGACGCGCACGATGTCGCGGCCTTCCGGTTTCGCCTTCACGAGCAGGCGTTTGCGATCCCCCCACGCTTGCGGCTGCGCCGCTGCGCTGCCCCCCGGGGGGCGATTCGTGTCTTGGGGCGGCCCGGCGACACTCATTTCTATACTCCCGTCGATCAATTCATCGTGCGGCTGTCGCGCACGAGCCGCGACAGATACCGGTATCCCATGTCAGCGTACTCGCGTGCGGGCGCGACGGCGGGATCCTGTTCCGCTTCGACGACCAGCCACCCGCGATATGAATGGCGCCGCAGAATCTCGATCAGCGCGGCGAAATCGATCGCGCCGTCGCCGGGCACCGTGAACGCGCCGTTGATGACCGATTCGAGGAAGCTCCAGCCGCGGTTCCGCGCGAGCTTGACGACATCGGGCCGCACGTCCTTGCAATGGACGTGACACACGCGCGCGACATGCTTCTCGAGGATCGCGACAGCATCGCCACCGGCAAAGGTCATGTGGCCGGTGTCGAACAGCAGGCCGACTTCTTCGCCAGTGTTATCCATGAGCCGATCGACATCCGCAGGCGTTTCGACATACGCGCCCATGTGATGGTGATACGCGAGGCGAACACCGTGGTCGAGCGTATGGCGTGCGAATGCGGTGACGCGCTCGCCGTATTCGCGCCATTGCGCCGGATTCGTGAAGCGCGGCCGCTTGTAGAGCGGCGCGTCGGATCCCTGGATGCTGTCGGCCACCTCGCCGTACACCATCACGTTCGCGCCGCCTTCGGCGAGCAGCGTCAGATGCGGTCCGACGACGGTGATTTCCTCCGCGGCGGAACGTCTTGCGAGTTGTCCGGAATACCAGCCCGACACGAGTGCCAGTCCATGCGGTGCCAGCACCTTGCGCAACGCGTCGGCGTCGCGCGGAAACTTGTTGCCGAGCTCGAATCCCTGGTAGCCGATCGCAGCACCTTCGGCGAGTGCGACCTCGAGCGGCGTCTCGCCGCCGAGGGAGGGCAGATCGTCGTTGCTCCACGAAATCGGATTGATCCCGATGCGAACCTCCCGATCTTCCCTCATGGCCGCTGCGCCTTCTTGTCCCGTTCGTACACTTCGCGCGCCTCGCGCACCTTCGCGCGCGGCGAGACTTCCGGCACCGCGACGTCCCACCACCAGCCACCCGCCTCCGTCGTCCGGTTCGGGTCCGTCCTGATGCACACGACGTACGTGCGATCCGACGCCCGCGCCCGCGCGAGCGCTTCTTCGAGCTCCGCGATGTTCGCGACATTCTCGGCCCGCGCGCCGAGTGCCGTCGCATGCGCGGCGAAATCGATCGTCGGTGGCGTTTCCGCCACACGAATGCAATCGTCGAACAGGTTGTTGAACGGCGCGCCGCCGCAGGCCTGCTGCAGCCGATGGATGCAACCGAATCCGCCGTTGTCGAGCACGACGACGACGAGCTTCAGTCCGAGCATCACCGAAGTCGCGATTTCCGAATTGAGCATCAGATAGCTGCCGTCGCCGACCAGAACGACGACCTCGCGCTCGGGATGCGCCATCTTGACGCCGAGCCCGCCGGCGATCTCGTAGCCCATGCACGAGTACCCGTACTCCATGTGGTAGCCGCCGGGTGTCGATGTGCGCCAGAGCTTGTGCAATTCAGCGGGAAGCGTCCCGGCGGCGCAGACGACGATGTCGCGCGTCGTTGAGTCGGCGGATGAACGCTGCACGGCGCCGATGACGTCGCCTTCGTACGGCAGCGCGACGTCCCGTCGACCGGTGATCCGCGTAACCTCGCTGCGCCATGCGTTGCCCGCATCCTGCGCGCGGCGGGTCCACGCGCGCTCCGCGTGCCAATCGTCGAGCGCGCGCGACAGCGCGGTGAGGGCCGCGCCTGCGTCGGCGCATACGGGAAGCGCCCGCCATTTCTGCGCATCGAACCGCGCGACATTGACGTTCAGCAGTTGCGCCGCGCCGAACATCGAATGCGAGCCGGTCGTGAAGTCCGAAAGGCGCGTGCCGAGCGCGATCACGACGTCGGCGTCCTGCGCAAGCGCGTTCGCCGCCGGTGAGCCGGTCACGCCGATCGCGCCTTGCTGCATCGGATGGTCCCAGGGCAGCGCACCCTTGCCGGCCTGCGTTTCGGCGACCGGTATCCCATGCACGTCCGCGAAGCTCTTCAACGCGCCGCTCGCGTGCGCATAGAGCACGCCACCGCCGGCGATGATCAGCGGACGCTTCGACTGGCGCAGCAACGCGACGGCCGCTTCGAGCTCGTTGGCGATCGGCGGCGGTGCGCCGAAGCGCACCGGCGGGGGCGCGAAGAAATCGGCGGGATAGTCGTGCGCCATCGCCTGCACGTCCTGTGGCATGGCGAGCGTCACCGGACCGCAGGCGGCAGGATCGGTCAGCACGCGAATCGCGCGCGGCAGCGCGGTCAGCAACTGCGCGGGATGCGCGATGCGGTCGAAATAGCGCGAAACGGGCTTCAGGCAATCGTTCGCGGACACGGTGCCGTCGTGAAAGTCTTCGACCTGCTGCAGCACCGGATCGGGCGCGCGGGTGATGAAAATATCGCCTGGCAGCAGCAGGACGGGCAGGCGATTGACGTGGGCGAGCGCAGCCGCGGTGACGAGATTGGTGGCGCCCGGGCCGATCGACGTCGTGCACGCCATCATGCGGCGGCGCATGCGCGCCTTGGCAAAACCGACCGCCGCGTGCGCCATCGCCTGCTCGTTGTGCGCGCGGTACGTCGGCAGCACGTCGCGATGCGCGTAGAGCGCCTCGCCGAGACCCGCGACATTGCCGTGGCCGAAGATCGCGAACACCCCACCGAAGAGTCGTGTCTCGGCGGTTTCATCGTCGACGCAAAGCGCTGCCAGATAACGCACCAGCGCCTGCGCCATCGTCAACCGGATCGTGCGGCTCATCTCGCCTCCGCGCTCATCGCAGCTCCGGCGACGTTGCGCGGCATTCGTCCCAGCTTTGCGCCGTCGTCAGCGGCGCGCGCGCCTCCCGCCACGCATCGATCAGCGCCTCGAAGTTCGTGCGGATCGCGCGCTTCAGCGCTGTGTCGTCGATCACGCCGGAAAGCCACTTCGCCGACGGCTCCTGGAACACGGTGCGGCCGACGGCGAAGCCGCGGCACGTCGCGCTGCCGCGCGCCTTGCGAAAGGCGTCGGCGAGCACATCGAAGTCGGCGTTCAATCCCAGCAGCACGACACCGCGGCAATAGGGATCCCGCTCGCCGATCAGCGCATCGATCTTCGCCCATTGCGCCGCGTCCATCGGCTCGAGCTTCCACCACTCGGGGAATATCCCGAGGTTATAAAGACGCTTCAATGCGCGAAGGATCGTATCGGGCTCGCACGGCAGCGTTTTTGGCGGGATGATTTCGAGCAGCAGCTCGTGCCCGCTCGCCTGTACGGCGTCGTACAGTGCGCGAATCTGCGCCTCCTGCTCGAGCCGGTTGTCGATCGCGTCGTCGGGATGGAACTGCACCAGGCACTTGACGACGTGCTCATGCGGCCAGGTCAGCAGCGTCGTGCCGATCGATCGCCCGCGGTCGAACACGACGGGATTCGAGCCGGGCAATTCGACGGGGCGGCCGATCCACCAGCCGCGCCCGGTGGCGGCGTTCAGCGCATCCTGGCCATAACGATCGTCGCACAGGATGCCGATGCGCCCGCGCAGGCCGCGCGTCGATTCGACCTCCGACACCGCCTCCACGAACAGTTGCTTGAGCCGCGGAATGCGGGCTTCATCGGCGCCCGCGCCCTGTGCGAGCTCGAAGAATTGATTACGGTGATCGAACGCGAACGCAAGCACCTCGTCGCGGCGTGTGCGCGGCGCGCTGACGCGATGCAGGCGCGTGAGCGCGGCGTCGCGATCGGGCCGTGGAATCCGCTCCGCGTTCGCGATGAAATAGTCGAGCTCGACGCGCGTGGGCATCGCCGGCGCACAGCCGTGGCGCGAGACGACGAGCGCGCCGCAGGCGTTCGCGTAGCGTACGCACGCATCGTAGTGCTCGCCACGCACCCAGCCGGACAGGAAGCCGGCCGAAAACGCGTCGCCCGCGCCGAGCACGTTCAGCACTTCAACCTGCACGCCGGTGCCGTTGAACGCGTCGTCGAGCGACCGCGGTACCTCGCCGTCGATCACCGCGCAGCCCAGCGGCCCACGCTTGACGACCAGCACCGCCTTCGTATGACGCCGCACTTCCATCAGCGAGCGCAGAATATCGTCGCGCCCCCCCGCGATGTTGAACTCCTCGATCGTGCCGATGACGAGGTCGAACCGCGCCAGCATTCGCTGCAGATGCGCGGTGACGGTGTCGGATGCGATGTAGCGCGTCGCGCCGTCGCCGCGCTTCGTGAGCCCCCAGAGCACCGGGCGATAGTCGATGTCGAGCACCGTGCGCACATCGTGCGCCTGCGCGTGGTCGAGCGCGCGGTTGCTGATGCCGGCGATGTATTCGGTCGAGAAGTGCGTGCCGGTGATGAGCAGCGCCCCCGAGCGCGCGATGTACGCCTCCTCGATCTCCGCTTCGCCGATGGCCATGTCCGCGCAGTTCTCGCGCAGAAAGATGAGTGGAAACGTCTCCTTGTCCTCGATGCCGAGCACCACCGCGGCCGTGAGCCGCGACGGATCGACGCCGACGTGGCTGACGTCGCAGCCCTCGCGCGCGATCGTCTCGGTGAGGAACCGGCCCATCGCGTCGTCGCCGACGCGCGAAATCAGTCCGGCCCGCAATCCGAGCCGCGCGCAGCCGAAGGCGGTATTGGCCGATGAGCCACCAAGGTACTTGGCGAAGCTCGTCACGTCCTCGAGCCGCGCGCCGATCTGCTGCGCGTAGAAGTCGACGCCGAAGCGGCCGAGACAGACGATGTCGAGAAG
>Ga0105240_10007838_pt1 | contig 15411 bp, 13 predicted proteins | sample KBSC54metaG_FD_80426 | JGI IMG/M metagenome (GOLD analysis project Ga0105240, IMG submission 80426) | Corn rhizosphere microbial communities from Kellogg Biological Station, Michigan, USA - KBS C5-4 metaG | ecosystem: Host-associated > Plants > Roots > Rhizosphere > Soil | place: Michigan, USA... | reverse complement strand
TTCCAGGTGCTCGGACAGCGCCAGCACCTTTTCCTGGGCGTGTTGGACCACCTGCAAGGTTGGACTCGCGCTTCCGAACAGATCGCCCATGGCATCCGAGCACGCGAGGAACAACGGCTCACTGGCGCGCCCGGTGCCGAGAAGATTCGCAATCACCATGGCAGGCATTGGATAGGCAAAGTCAGCGACGACGTCCATGCGACCGCGCGAGTAGTTGGCTTCGATCAGATCGTCGGTGATGGCCTGGATGAAGTCCCGCTGATTGCGGATCAGGCGCGCAGTGAACGCGTGCGTCATGGGGGAGCGAACCCGCGTGTGCTCAGGCGGGTCCAGGCTGCCCATGCCGAGTGAAATGTGTCGCTGCAGCGGTCGTACGCTGTCAGCGACTTCGGGCGGCAGGGCGGCGAATATCCCCGCAAGTCCGCCGCCTAGAGACAGAGCCGGCTCATGCAGTGCCGCCTCGCAATCCGTGTACCGTGTGAGCAGCCAGCCGTTGAGCTCATCGAGCCAGGCTACGGGACTGCGCTCGCGCAAGCGCCGATAAACAGGCCAGGGATTTGCCCTGGTGCGGGGATCGAAAAGGCTCGGGGTCTCGTTACTCGTTGCTGACACAGGTTTCAGGTCCCGTTGTTGGTCCGTACGTGGCTGCCGAGCCACGCGGCGGGTATGATGAATATGATCGCTGCGATCCAACTCCACAGCGGCGCTGCATTGCCCAGCGCGAACATGGCGCCGATGGTCATGATCACTTCCATGACCCCTAGAATGACCGCATGGCGCGTCGCGGTGCTTGGATTGGCGAGCCACGCGGTGACATAACCTCCGGCCGCCACGCTCGCCAGGGTGAGTAGTAGATCGAAAAGCCGTACCGGTACGTTGTGACCGGGCGCGGACGGGTCCGGCAGGGGTCCGGAAAAAGCGCGCGCGAGCAGCGCGTTGGTTACCCCTTCGAGTACGAACGACAGGACGGTCAGCACGACCAGGCCGGCGAGAACCGCGCTGACACTTCGTATGATGTTCTTCATCGGCAGGCTCCTTCGGGCTACACGACAGTGACAGCGGGAAAGCAGGAGCAATGCCGCCCGAGCTCACCGGGCGTGCCGTGAGCTGCGGACAATATCGATAGAACCGCTCCGCGCTCGCCGGAACTTCCGCTGTCAGCTGTTTGTACACCATCGAGCTGTTTGTAGGGAAGCTGTTTGTAGGTCATTGGCAGAGCCAACCAGACCGTGTATCAAGTACCAAACAAGCAGCGAGGACAATTCTTCCGGGGCCGAGCGGCTCATCCGGGGGGAACGCGGCTCTTAGGGAGGGAGAATGCGCGAGATAATCGAGGTCAGCCCATTTCGTTGCCGGGTATGGGTAGAGAATGGTCGATTGAGCGACTACATCAACGAAGAAACCTGTCGTTCGGAAATACAGAGCTTTCTTACCCATGGTCAACTGCTTCCGGTTCTCGGCCGCCGTGTACACAGAGACCCGGAGTACGACGTGGAGTTGATATTCGGCGCGCGTCGGCTGTTTGTTGCCCGCCATCTGAACATGCCGCTCAAGGTCGAGGTGCGCGACATGAGCGACCTGGATGCGATCATCGCCCTGGACATCGAAAACAGGCATCGGCAGGACATCAGCCCGTATGAGCGTGGTTGTGCGTACCAGAGCTGGCTGCGTGCGAACTACTTCAAATCTCAGGACGAAATCGCCCATACCTTGGGCGTCTCGGCCTCGCAGGTGTCGCGACTCATCAAGCTGGCCCAGCTACCCCCCGTCATCGTCAACGCGTTCAAGACGCCGTTCGAAATCTGCGAGACCTGGGCCGCCGACCTTCACGAAGCTTGGAGTAATCCGGTCGATCGAAATGCGATGGCACGACGCGCACGCTCGCTCACGAACGGGTCGAGCCGCCTGCCGGCCGCAGAGGTATTTCAGAATTTGCTCAGCGGCTCGCAGCGCAAGAGAACGGGCGGCGCGAAAGTGCGTGACGAAGTCATTACCGACGGCGAGGGGCAGCCCCTGTTCAGAATTCGTTATCAGCCCCGAACGGTTGCCTTCCTGATACCGAACGAGGCCCTGTCTTCCTCGGCCCTGGCTCATGTGAAAGACATGTTATCCGACGTCTTGCAGCCTGGGATCGGCCAAACACCCGAAAACACAGCGAAATTCCCGACTCGCGACGCCGCGCAGCGGGGCAAATCCGCGCCTGAGCTGGAGTCTGCGCATTTCCGCCCGGAGCCGTGCTGATCCCAGGCGGATGTTTATTCAGGGCCGTCCGGAGGCGAGCCGGGTTATGGTGGAAGCAAAGCCCGCGAGGGTTGGTGCATCCAGAAGATCGAGTAATCCAAGCTCGATGTCGTACTGCTCCCGGAGGCTGGCGATCATTTTGATCGCCAGGAAGGAATGACCACCCAGGTCAAAGAAATCGTCGTCGTCGGCGACCTCGGTCAATTCCAACTCCGATCGCCACAGCTCACGTAGAACCGGCATGATGGACACTGTCGAGGTGTGGTTTCCGACGGGCGCGATCGTTGGCGTGGGCGGGACGGGGTCCGATGCGCTCGCGTCGATGGAGGTTCGCGGTAGCGAGGCTCGCTGTGAGGCGGATCGGGCGGTCGCACCTCGGAATGCGCACTGGGCGAGGATCTGCGCAACGCTGCGGTCCGGTGCAGCCAACGCGTTTTCGAGCAACTGCATACAGTCGGTGACCAGATGATCGATTGTCTGTTTATCGTACAGACGGCTGTTATACAACACCGAGCACTGCAGACTGGCGCCGTCCGTGATGGAGAAAACCACGTCATATACGGCGGACTGCACCTGGATCGGCACGAGGGACGTATGGAGCCCTTCGAGGTCCAGCATCACGGCGGGTGTGTTGCTGACCGATAGCACGACCTGGAAGAGCGGGTTCGTGCCCGGATGCCGCTCGGGTTTCAGCTCCCGGGTGAGCAGCTCGAACGGACTGTCTTTATGTTCCAGCGCCAGGAGCAGGGTCGCCCAGACGCGCATGACGAGTGTCTGAAAGCTCGGATCATCGCCGAATTGCGTCCGGATCGGCAGCGTGTTGGCAACAAACCCCAGCATCCCTTCCAGGGCGGTGCGGGTGCGATTGGCCACCGGGCAGCCCAATATCACGTCCGCGCGTCCGCAATGAAGTCCCAACAGTGTCTGCAGCGCGGCTGCAAGCACCGGATATAGAGTCAACTTCTGGTCGTGCGCAAAACGGCGGATACGCTCCGACAACGACGGCGCGAATCCAAACTCCAGCGAATGCGCGCTGGACTCTTCAGAAGAGGATCTCGGTTTGTCAGGCGGGAGCACAGACAGTGGCGGTGCGCCGTGCAGCTGGCCATTCCAGAATGCGAGGGCGCCCGCAAAGTCGCCGGCGAGCGCACGGCAGCGCTGCCATGCGGAGAAGTCGGCGTATTGAACCGGGTCCGCAAGCGAATCGATCGTGGCCCGATCCGCCCGGTAAAAGCATCCGAGCTCGCGCGTGAACACGCCGAGAGACCACAAGTCCACGAGCATCCGGTGGAGGTTGAGAATCAGACAGTGGCGCGTGGGTGTCACCCGAATGATCCGGATGCGTAGCAAAGGGCCGCGCTCGAGAGCGAACCGATGATGCCGTTCCTCCTGTAACGCCGCGTCCAGATGCTCTTGCAAAGCCAGATCCGTGCACGCGGACAAATCTGCATGGGCCGGGCGAGCCCGGTTGTCGGGAGAGACGACCTGGAGCAGCTCGCCGCGCCAGAGCAGCGTGGTGCGCAGGATCTCGTGCCGCTCGGTCATACGGGCGAGCGCAATTTCCAATCGCTGCACATCGAGCGGACCGGCAATATCGAACGCGACGATGCTGTTGTAGGCGGTTGTAGAGACTCCACCCCGGCACGCGAGCCACATGCTGTGTTGAATGTAGGAGGCGGGCGAGGCTCGCCCTTCCGGCAGAGTGTGGCGCGCGGCCGGTTGAATCGACGCGGGTCGCGGTTTGCGGAGCGCGGGTGAGTTCATCGGGTTGCACCGGTAGTCGTGCCGGAAGTCGTGCGCACTTTGCGAGGGGGTCGAAATGTTTGCAACCCATGCCGCCGCGGACTGCAAGTGGCGCCGAGCCGCGGCTCGATGTTGAATATCAGAATACGTCTCTGTCAGGATCCATGGGAGCAAGGTCCATCGTACCGACTGCTCTCTTGCGAAGGAGGTTACGCCGATGATCGTTCTCAAAAAGCCGATGTCGCGTCGGAGCTTTGTAAGGGGCGCAGGAGTTGCAGTTTCGCTGCCGTTCCTGGGCGCCATGCTACCGTCGTCGTCCGCGGCCGCGAATGTGGCGATGAGCCCGCGGCGCGTGGGTTTTGTATACGTGCCTCAGGGCATGGTCATGACCGACACTGAAGACTGGTGGACGCCGTCCGCCTCGGGTAGCGGTTTTGCCTTTTCCCGCACGCTCATGCCGCTCGAGAAGCACCGTAAGCACGTGACGGTGATCAGTAATCTCGTCGGGGCCGAGGGTGCAGGTCAGCACTCGGGAGCCGCGACGGCCTGGCTCACGGACGCTTATCCAGGGACGGATGATGGGCCGGAGGTGCGTGCCGGGGTCTCCATCGACCAGGTTATTGCCAAGCAGACAGCAGGCACACCTCTGGGCTCGATGCAGTTGGCCACCGAAAATCTCGGGAAGCTCGTGGGCCTGTGGCACACGGGATATAGCTGCGCCTACCTGAATGCGATTTCGTGGCGCTCGCCGACCGACCCGATTCCCGGCGAGGCCAGTCCGCGAGTGGTGTTTGATCGTATGTTCGCCGCGGAGGCGAGTCCCGAGCAACGCGCCGTCAGGTTGCAAACCCGCCGTAGCATTCTGGACGCGGTCGCGGATGACACGAGACATCTGAGCCGCAGGCTCGGGGCGAACGACAGGGCTCACATGAATGACTACTTTCAGAGTATTCGTGAGGTCGAGCAGCGCATCGGGGCGAGGGAGCGCGCAATGGCGAGCGGCGGGGAGGGCACCGTGGCGGCGAGTGCTTCCGAGCATATCCGGGTCATGTACGACCTGCTGAGCATCGCCTGCCAGGCGGACCTGGCTCGCGTTTTCACGTTCATGGTAGCGCGGGAAGTCAGCCAGTTGAGCTACCCCGAGATCGGAGTGGTCGAGCCGCATCATGCCTTGTCGCATCACCAGAACGCACCGGAGACGATGGCGAAGCTCGGTAACGTGAATCGCCATCACGTGCGCCTGTTCGCCGAATTCGTCGCCAAACTCGCGGCGGCTCCGGATGGGGATGGGTCGGTGCTCGACCACACGCTTCTGGTGTATGGCAGCGGTATGAGTAACGGCAACGATCACACCAAGTCGAAGTTGCCGGTTGTGTTGGTCAGCGGCTTCGTCCGGGGTGACCGCCACATCGTGCTCGCCGAGGACACCCCGATCGGGGATCTGCACGTGGACGTGGCGAAGCAAATGGGACTTCATCTGCCTGCGTTCGGACAGCGCAGTCGGGGAGCCACGATCGGGCTCAGCTGAACGGTGTCGGTTGCGGCCGGGGTGGTGTCAGGTTGCCTGCCCCTGGCCCGCCCCGAGCCGCGCCACCTGCCCCCGGTCGTCACGGTCGTGGAATACCTCAATGGCGTGGCTGCCGGGGTGATCGTTGGTTTCTCGCTCGGGTTGGTCGGCGGCGGTGGGTCCATCCTGGCCGTGCCGCTCATGATGTATGTCGTGGGAGTGAGTGACCCGCACCTGGCGGTGGGTACGAGCGCGCTGGCTGTTTCCGCGAATGCCGCCGCAGGCGTCATGAGCCATGCGCGCATGGGCATGGTGCGTTGGAAAATAGCGTGCTCATTCGCCGCGGTGGGTGCGGCCAGCGCATGGGTCGGCTCACTCGCTGGCAAGGGCGTCGCAGGGCCGAAGCTCCTGGTGTGCTTCGCCGGCCTGATGCTGCTGGTCGGTGTCATGATGTTGCGTGGCTCTCAGGCGCGGAGCGCGGCTGCCCAGCCCGATCGTGTCAGCACGCCGCGAATCGTAGCCGTCGGCGCACTGACGGGGACCGTGAGCGGATTCTTCGGGATCGGCGGCGGCTTTCTGATCGTGCCGGGGCTCATGTATGCGGCGCATCTGCCGATTCTCGAGGCCGTCGGCTCAGCGTTGGTCGTGGTGGCGGCCTTCGGTCTGACCACTGCCGTCAACTACGCGCGATCGGGCTGGGTCGACTGGTCATTGGCCGCGATGCTCATCGGCGGCGGCATGTTGGGTAGTGTCGCCGGCACGCGCCTCGCGCGGCGCCTGTCGGCGATCAAGGGGGTGCTGAACCGGCTGTACGCGTCAGTCGTGTTCCTGGTGGCCTTCTACATGATCGCGCGGTCCGGAATCCAACTGCCGTGAAACCCTTCCGGGACTCTGCAGGGAAGGTGTACCCGGCCCACGGGCCCGCGCTCGAAGTCGGTGGCATCGAGAATGACCAGATCGCTCGCATTGCGCTTGCGGTCGTAAACGAAAGTGAGAAGGAAGCCCTCGTCCTCGCCCCGGCCCCGGCTCGATCTGGCAAATGTAGGCTCGCCGGCGGTCTCGCCGTCACCGAGACGGTAGGTCCAACTTCTGCCGTCGCGCAAATCGTACTTGTAGAGCTCCTGTCCGAAGTGTCGCAGTCTCGAGCTCGTGGTCGCCATCATGTAGCCGTACCGGTGCGGCAACCCGACCACCTCGTCGGCCACTCGTGGGAACTCCGCCGGCCGGTCGTCGAGCGGCTCGTTGCGGACGAGCCCGGCCGTGCGGTCGATGGTCCAGCGATGGAGGACTGCCGGCTGCACCCCCGACTCGCCAGGCCCGAAGCCAGTCCTGGGAAAGGACACTTCATCCAGAACCACGCTCGGAAATCGTGCCACGTCGAGCACGATGTTCGTGCCGTCCTCGTAGGCATTCAAGGCGTGAAAGACATAACAGGGCTCGATCTCATACCAGGTGATGTCGCTGTTGTTCCCATTACGGGGCATGACGCCGAGGCGGGCGCCGTAGCGTTCGTCCCATCGCAGCGGAGGCGTCCCCAGTCGCAGGCTCTCTTCGGTCAACAGGGACAGGTCGAACAGCAGCGGAAACTCCATGAAAATAACGGAATCCCGGGTTACGTTCCAATCGTGCATCATGGTCGGACCGCGAACGTCGATGTCCTCGCTCTGCACCAGGGTCCCGTCGGCGGCAACGCGGTGATAGGTGAGGAACGGCGGCGCGGCGTGATACCCGAAAAACAGGAGCTCTCCGGTGACGGGGCAGATGCGAGGGTGGGCCGTCATGGCCGTCGTGAGCTTGCCGTCAAAGTCGTGGAAGCCGAGCGTCTCGAGCTCATTCGAAAGGAGCCAGGGAAATGACGCCTCCTCCAACGCCATGATTTTGCCGGCGTGCGAAATCACATGCGTATTGGCCAGGGAGCAGCGTCGATCCACCACCCCCTCGAGATTGACCCGCGGTGTATCCGGATCGGAATACAACGGGGTGCGCACGTACCGGTTTCTGTACCACGTCGCGTGGCCACCGCGGAGCTCGACCCCGTGAACCATCCCGTGGCCGAGAAACCAATGCGCGGAGGTGCCGCTCGGTGGGTTGGGCCCGTTTCGAATGAACCGGCCATTCAACTCCGGCGGGATGACTCCCGAGACCTCGAGTGCGGTCACGGTGTGCTCGGCATCGACGGGCGCCAGATTTCCTCTGAGCCAGAAAGGTGTGTTATCCGGCATGCTTATCCCCTGACCGCGGCAGTACGGTAGCCCGAGCTCGCCAGCGCGCGCCCGACCTCATCGTAGCCGCCGCTTCCGGTGGGGGGAGTCGGAGCCGCAAGTCCGTCGACATACCGGTTATACATACAGAATGCCGCGGCGATCAGCACTGCATCGTGGATCTCGACATCCGTGGCCCCGGCATCCCGAGCCCGTCGGATGTCTGGCGGCATTACGCACCGCCCGCCCTGGCGTACCTTTTCCGCGACCGCGAGCAGGGCTCTCATGCGCGGCGAGAGGTCCGCGGAGCTTTCGCCAGCGACACAGGAGTCCACCCACTCGTAATTCCCGCCGGCGTTGTGCGCGGCAGCCGCCCGATGACTCGAGTAGCAGAACACACACTCGTTTCTGGAAGAGACGTACGTGGCGATCAGCTCGCGCTCGGCGCAAGTCAGTGAGCTCGGTCCCCGCAGCAACGTCTCGGCGAGCGCGGTCAGCGCGGCCCCGGACTCCGGGCGAAATGCGAACAGGCTGCGAATGCCGGGCAGGGTTTCATCGAGCTGAATGTGCGCCATGTTGGATCTCCGTTGATGATGATGAGTGTCGGGTAGGCGGCTCGTGCGGAAAAGTCAGGCGAGATACCGGCGTGTCAGATGCTCAGACACTTCCCATAGCCGCCGCGCCATGACCGGGTCGCGCTGAAAATCGCTCTGCGGTGCGACGTGGCCGTCTTCGAAGTAGTAACCGGAAACTTTCGCGAGCGCTGGAGCGCTCGCCAGATAGCAGGAGGTGGCGGCTCCTTCCGCCGGTGTCTTGAAACGGTAATTGCCGGTGGGCTCCGGGAAGTTGAAGTAACGCAGAATCCGGGTCTTCACGCCACCGGGATTCAGGCAGTTCGAAGTTGCCCGTGTATGCCGCAGCCGTCTCGACAGCTCGAGCGAGAACAGACCGTCCGCGAGCTTCGAGTGCCCGTACGACCACCGTGCCCAGCCACGGCCCGAGAGATCATCGAACTGAATTCCCGGGCTCGGTGCTTCAAAGTGTGACACGCTGCCGACGACGACCACGCGCCCCTGTGGTGCCGCTCGGATCTGCTCCAGCAAGCGGTGGACGAGCAGGAAATGTCCGAGGTAGTTGACGACGAACTGCCGCTCCAACCCGTATACCGTCTCGAGACTCGGGAGCAACACTCCGGCGTTGCAGATCACGACATCCACCGGCACATCGAGCTTGCGTACCTGGTTGGAGCAGGCGACCACGGAGTCGAAGTTGCTGAGCTCCAGGACGAGCGGCGTGGCCTGTCCGTGTACGCCGGCCACCGCCGCCTGGCCTTTTTCCACGGTTCGGGCGGTGCCCAGGACATGAGCTCCGCGCAGTGCCAGCACTCGCATCGTCTCGAGTCCGATACCGGAGTTACATCCTGTTATGACGACCGTCTTGCCGCTGAGGTCGATACCGGAGGTGACCTCCTCGGCTGTTGAATACGGCCCGAATGGGGCAGGCGGCGGCTCATGTGTCCCGGCTCGTGGTTCGGCCGCGCAGGGCAGGGGGAGCAGCACGGGTGCGCTGAGAGCGATGAACTGCCGACGGTTCATGGGGCGGTGCATGTTGGCCTCGGGTGCGATCCACAGGTAGCGTGTGTGTGATGTCAGGTCAGTGTCAATCGCGCTCCGAGCGTGCCACCTCCAACGAGCGTGCGATAGAGCGGACGGCACGGTGCGCAACGGTTGCCCTCATGAAACAGCGATGGCACAGTCGCATGCGGACCCGCCGTGGAATTTGAGGACGCAGATGCGACCGGAACCGCTCGTCAGCCTGGACTGCCCGGAGTTTGTCAGCGATCCGGAAACCGTCTATTCGCAAGTGCGCAGGCGGGGGGACCCGGTAAGTTGTCTGTGCGAAGGCTCCACGACTGTTGGATTGTTTTCCCGGGCCTCGGTCGTTCGCTTGCTGCGGGATCACAATTTTGTCGCGGACGAGTATCCGTCGGCGCGCCTGCTCGGCTGTCCGGGCGAGTCTTACGGATATCGACAAAGCGCGAGCTACAAGCATCTGCGACGCCTGTTGCACGATCGACTTTATCTGGGCGAGTGGCGCTTGCGCATCCGCAGGACCGCAGCCGAGCTGCTGGACGGCCGAGTCAGTGGGTCGACGTTCTGCCTGGCGCAGGACTTTGCACATCCGCTCATGATGCGGGTGACGGCATCATTACTCGATACAGACGCGCGGACAGTCGGCGGTTGGGGCGAGGCGCTATCCACGCTGGCGGATTTGGGCGACGCGCACGCATCACGTGCTCGCAATGCTGCTGTTGAAGTGCTCACCCATGTGTCCGAGTGCTTCGCCGCCACGGGCAGAGACCCTTTTTCAATAGTGGCGGCACTGCGGGAACGTTTCGGGGAGAACGATCCGGTCGGCACGACCCGGGCGTTGCTCGTAGTGCTGGCCGCCGGACACGGTACGACTGCCGATATGATGGTCAGCGCTATACTTGGGATCAAAAGAGCGGCTCGGGAGGTATCGGCGCCGCTCGGTGCAGCCATCGACTTCGAGCGGGCGACCGAGGAGGCGCTGCGCGACTGCCCGTCCGTGCAGCAGGTGTTTCGGCGCGCACGAGAGAGATGCACACTCGGGGAGACCGCGATCGCCGCGGGAGAGTCCGTGTTGTTGTCAATCGCCTCGGCCAATCGGGATGGGGATCCCACCAACGAAGCGGCGCATGTCTCATTCGGCATGGGGGCGAGCTATTGCATCGGAGCGGCGCTGGCACGGGTGGCGGTTCAAGAGGCACTCAGAGCGATTTGCGAGAGTGTTCCGACAGGAGAGCTCGTCGGGGAAAGCGTAGTGTGGAAGCCGGGTGCCGTACTGCGGGGAGCGTACCGCGCGCTGCTGACGGTGCGCTAGATGGCACGGGGTGGGAAAATCGTGGGATCAAACAGCGTGGAGAAAGCGATGAGCGAGGTGGCGGAGCTGAGCGCTGAGATAGAGCGGCTGGAAGAGGAGTTGATGGAAGGCCGCAAGCGGATCGAGCGGCTGCGGGCGCGCCTTCCCCGGGAGGACGTTGCGGATTTCGAGCTGCTGGGTTGGAACGGCGCTGTGCGGCTCAGTGAGGCTTTCAGTGGCCACGATGAGCTCCTGGTGGTGCACAACATGGGGAGCGCCTGTTCCTACTGCACCCTGTGGGCCGACGGGTTCAACGGAATTCTCACTCACCTGGAGAGCAGGGCGGGCTTCGTCGTCGTCTCTGCGGATGGCATCGATATCCAGCAGTCCTTCGCGAAGCAACGCGGCTGGCGATTCCGGATGCTGTCGGATCCGAGCGGGGCGTTCACGACGGCGATGGGCTTCATTCGGCGTGAGTCAGGCGGCGGGCATCAGTGGCCGGGCGTATCCGGACTGTGGCGAACGCCCACAGGGGCAATCGTTCGCACGGGTCGCAGCTCATTCGGACCAGGCGATCTGTTCTGTCCCGCCTGGCACCTGTTTGGTCTGCTCAAGAACGGCTCTGAAGGGTGGGAGCCGTGTCATGCGTACCCAGAAGAATCTCGTCAATGAAGACGGCACGCTCGCGCGCGTAGAACGGACGCAGATGGTTGGAGTCCATGTACAGCGGCTCGCCGCTCGATGATCTGACCGGACAGCGATAACCCTCGCACAGCGAGATCCGTGGATCGATGACGGTAGCGCCGGCCCGAGTCGCCGCGGCGCTGATCTGCTGCGTGATCGTCGCGACGTAACGCTCGAATGGGGTGACATCCACGGCCGGCGCGGTCACTTCGTGACCTCGATCGCCCTGCGCATCCAGACCCAGCCGTAGACGTGGAGAGATCAGGGAAAGCGGATCGAATTCCGGCGAGGTCGGGTTGGACAGAATGACGTATACGCGCCGCCCGCTCGAAACCAACTCCCGCACGCTCTCGCCAAAGCCTGCAATGGCGGCCGCCGTGGCGGGTGATCCCATGTCGAGTTGTCTGCGCAACGGGTCCCCGGCCCGGTAGACGATCTGCGAGGTCTGCCTGCGGGCGAATTCTCCCATGAAGTAGAGCTCCCAGAACGCCCCGAAGACGACGGTGTCAACGTCTGGCTGGTGGGCCTGGCGTAGTGCAAATTCGAGGAAATCCGGACAGTCGGACCACGTATGCCTCACGCTGTTGATACCAGGCAGAGGTGGGCAGCCGATGTAAGTGGCGAAGATAGCCGACCGCGAGCTATCGGGATGTCTCTGGAGGACATACTCGACACGAGGCCAATAGTGCTCGATGTGGGAGTCACCGATGAACACCACTTTCGATGCCCGGCGCCCGTTCGCCGCTACGGTAGTGAAGCTCGAGGCCCGTCCGAAGTTGGAATCACCCGGATAGCTCCAGTCGAATGCGGCCGCCTCCAGGGAGGCGATCGCCTGCTGGCCCATCCGGCCTGTCAGCCGATGATGGCCGAGCGCGTAGCCGAGTCCCGCGATCACGAGCGATGCCGCGAGGAGCGGGACGACGGCGCGCACGCCGCGCGATCCGAAGCGAATGGGCTGTTCAACAGCCCGATAAGTCAGGGCCGAGATCGCGAACGTCGCCGCGATGATGCCGAGCGTCGCCGCCGTCGAAGGCCAGCGTCCCAGGATCACTCGCGCGAAGGCGAGCAGAGGCCAGTGCCACAGATAGAGGGAATAGCTCCGCCTGCCGATGTATACCATCGGGCGGGCGCTGAGCACGCGGCGTCCGAGCCAGGAAGCCTCCCCGGACCCGATCAGGAGAACACTCCCCATACACGGCACCAGGGCCCAACATCCGGGCCAACCCTCGGGCGAACGAGTGAGTACGGCCGCGGCGATGATCATCATCATGCCGGCTCCAGCCGCCGCATTCGCAACTCCCCGATGCGAGCCCGGGTGTATGCCGGCAGTTGAATTCTGCGCTCCGTGCGAGCAGGCGAGCAGCCCACCGAGAGCAAGCTCCCATGCGCGGGCCCCCAGCGCGTAGAAGTACGGGGCGGGTTCGTGCCATGCGCCCCAGGCGGCGAACCCGAACGAGACCGCGCTGATGCATGTCAGCGCGGTACGCTGGATACCGATGCGGCCGCTGCCGAGGAGCAGCAATGGCCATAACAGATAGAATTGCTCTTCGATCCCGAGCGACCACAGGTGCAGCAGGGGGTTGAGCGTCGCGTCGTTGTCGAAATAGCCGCCAAAGGAAGTCCCGAAATACCGGTTGGCGGCGAACAGCGCGGACCACGTCGTCGCATTTCCCAGCAGCGCCAGCTCGCTCGGCGTTAGAACGACCCAGGCGGTTGCGAGCACGGTGAGCATCATGACCAGCAGCGCAGGCAATATGCGGCGCACACGGCGCGCATAGAAATCGCTGAAACGGAAGCTGCCGTGGCGAGAGCCGCGCAGGATGACCCGGGAGATGAGATATCCGGAAATGACGAAGAATACATCCACTCCAATGAAACCGCCCGGCAATACACGTGGAAAAGCGTGATAGAGGATGACCGCCAGGACCGCGATCGCGCGCAGGCCATCTACATCGCCGCGATACCCGGACTCGTGTGTTGGTTGAGTTGTCATGTGTGCGATACTCGATGAGGTGAGCCGATTGTGATCGCAAGGACGCGGCGGCGCCAGTTGTGAGGTGACCTGGAGAGGCAAACATGGAGATTGGAACGTGGCCGACGGCGGGCTTCTTGAGCGAGCTGTATCCGCAGCTGCGGCAGCTCGGATTGGAAACCAACATCGCGGAGCTGGCGGCGTTCGGATTTACCGTGCTGCCGCCGGAGAAGACCGGTCCAGCGGGCCTGACTGACCGGCTGTTGGATGCAGTGCTGCGAATTTCCCGGCACCGGGCCCGGGTCGAGCCGGACTTGTCGGATGGGTCGTCGCACCGGGACATGCGGCATCCGCTCGGGCAGCTCATGAGATTCGTTCTGTGGGAAGACCGGGTTTTCGAGCAGGCCATGCTCTGTCCGGCGGTCCTGGGTCTTGTGACCTGGCTGCTCGGGCCGAACTGCGTGTTGAGCCTGTGTGATGCCATGATCAGAGGCCCTGGCGTCAATCGCCTGGGTTTGCATACCGACGACATCGATCGCAGTCAGCCAATACTGGGGCCCGACATCACCAGCGTGAATACCACCTGGCTGCTCACCGACTACACGCGTGAAGGGGGCGCTCTGGCTTTCGTACCGGGCAGTCATCGGTGGCGGCGCGAGCCGGGTGCGGCGGATGTCCCTGTCTTCACCAACGAGCTGGTCCCCATCGAAGCGCCCGCGGGCTCTGTCGTGGTGTGGGGGAATCACACGTGGCATGCGGGTCTGCCGCGGCAGGTGCCCGGACTGCGAGTGACATTGTTCTATAACTTCGCGCGTGCGTATATTCAGACTCAAGAGCCCTTCCGGGAAACCTGTACCCAGGAGGCGTTGGATCGCAATCCGCGGCGCTTCGCGATGTTGATGAATCAGTTCTCGCTGTTTCCGTTCAAGGAAGAGGACGTGGACCTGACACTCGTAGAGCCGCGGGATCGCTATGTGAGCCTGTTCGACGACGCTCCGACCGGAGGAGGAATTCCCGCCTGGACGGGGCGCCGCAGATCCGGCATCCCGGCGTTCGCGCAGCCGACCACCTCGCCGCTCGCGATACGCCCTGACCTTTCTGATCTGACGACGGAGGAATGACGGCATGAAGGCGAACCTCGAGGCATTCGAGAGACTGAAGGGGCTCGAAGGAAACTGGCGCGGGAGGTCGGCGGACGGCGCCAAGGAGATCGACCTGCGCTATGTCATCGCGAGCAAGCGCAGCGTGGTCATCGAGTTCTACCAGCACTTCTTCAAGGGACAGATGTCCGACGAGATGGTGACGGTGTATCACCCGAGCGGTGAGGATCTGATGCTGACCCATTACTGCACGTTAGGAAACCAACCGCGCATGATCGCCGATCTCGGCGCGGACTATCTGCGGCATCTGTCCTTCAAATACGTCAGTGCCACCAACCTCACGCATCACGACTGCCTGCGGATGTCGGGAGTCAGTTTTCGGTTCGACGACGACGACCACTTCGAGCAGACCTGGTATTGGTTCGGCAAGAAATGCTACGTCGATGCGCGGCACCACTCCGATGATTATGACGACCTGCCCGACGATGGCCGACCGGGCCAGGACACATTTCTCATGATCAGGAAGAGTGCCTCGACGTGAGGCCGGCCAACACCGTGGACCGGCACGCCGCGGCGTCCAAACTTCAGGCCGACATCTACAGCCGCGCGGACGGTCCGATCTGGCGCCATGCCGTATACGATCTGCTCCATGGCGGGTGGGACCTCGCCAGCATCGGGGGACGCGCGTTCCTCGATGACCTGATCCGCCAGGGGCGGATTTCCGCCGCGACCACCGTGTTGGATCTCGGCTGCGGCGGCGGTGCCGCGTGTCAGTATCTCGCGCAGTCCACCGGGTGCTCCGTGACCGGTCTGGAGAAGAATCACGCACAGGCACAGCGTGCTCGCGAGCGGGCGAGACACTTCGGTCGCGGAACATTGCGAGTCTGGGAAGGCGATATCGACCGGCACACGCACAGGAAAAGGTTCGACTGCGTTTATCAGCTCGACACCTTCAGCCTGTGTCCCTCCGCGATGATCGCGGCGGGTGCTGGGCGGCGACACGTCGCAAATGATGGCCTGTTCTTTATGGCGGATCTCGTCGCGGGCCCACGCTGCACGAGCGCGGTGCGAAATCGTGCC
>Ga0105240_10007831_pt1 | contig 15423 bp, 15 predicted proteins | sample KBSC54metaG_FD_80426 | JGI IMG/M metagenome (GOLD analysis project Ga0105240, IMG submission 80426) | Corn rhizosphere microbial communities from Kellogg Biological Station, Michigan, USA - KBS C5-4 metaG | ecosystem: Host-associated > Plants > Roots > Rhizosphere > Soil | place: Michigan, USA... | reverse complement strand
GAGCCAGAACGCGCACCGGACAGCGGGGGCGGTGTGGCCGTCGGCGAGAAACGACTGGTGCGCACGTGCGAGTGCGTCTGCGCCTTCCTGTTCCTTACCGATCAGCAGCGCGGACTGAGCGAGTAGTAGAAGCTGGCCGGGTTGCAAGGGAGACTGGCTGTCGGCTTCGGAGAGGAACGTAAAGGCGTTGCGCCATTGGCGGTGTTGATAGGCTTCGGATCCCCTGGCGAGAGATTGGCTGCGGTCGTTGCTGGTGTCGAGGCCGGAATCCGTTGTCATGGGGAAGGGCGCCAAAATGGGACTGCATCTAGGATTTCACAGGTCCTGCCTGGCATCGTCCGAATTCGTTGCAGATTTTGCGCGCGCGAGGTGGTCCTCACAGGATTTGCGGAACTCAGGGTTTAAAATCGTTCGTGGCGCAGAGGTATCTGCGTTGAGACTTTGCCCGCGCAGTCGATGGCTGCGGCGGGCGTTTGTGTGACTTTTGAGGAAGCAGGCGGGTTGATGCGAGCGAAGACGGCGGTGGTTTTGGGTGCCCAGTGGGGCGATGAGGGCAAAGGAAAGATTGTGGATGTGCTGAGCGAGCGGTTCAGCGCGGTCGCCCGGTATGCGGGTGGGCACAATGCGGGGCATACGGTTATCCACGGCAAGCAAAAGTTTGTTCTTCAGCTCATTCCCTGCGGCGTTCTGCGGCCGGGCTGCAAAGGCGTAATCGGGAATGGGGTTGTGCTGGATCCGATCGCATTCTTGAAGGAAGTCGGTAAGCTGCGGAGTCTGGGGATCGATGTCGACGGGCAGCTTTTCGTGTCCAATCGCGCCCAAGTGATTCTGCCTTATCACCGCATGATCGAACTGGCCGCGGAGAGCGCCCCAGGCCGCCAGCGAATCGGGACGACAAGCCGCGGCATTGGGCCGGCATACGAAGACAAAATGGCACGCAGCGGCTTGCGGATCATCGATCTGCTGCGGCCGGAACTGCTCAAGACCCACATCTATGCAGCGTGCAGCGAGAAAAATGCGATTGCTCACGCGCTGTTCGGCACCGATCCGCTGGAGCCGGAAAAGATGTACGAGGAGTACACCGCGGCAGCGGAAGATGTGCGGCCGTTTGTCACGGATACGGGGCGGTTGCTGAAGCAGATTCTGGCAGGCGGCGGCTCGGTGATGTTTGAAGGCGCACAGGGCACAATGCTGGACATCGACCACGGAACCTACCCATTTGTTACATCATCATCGGCAACGGCCGGTGGGGCGGCTACAGGGACGGGAGTGGGGCCGACGGCGATCGGGACGGTGATTTCGGTTACGAAGGCTTATGTAACCCGGGTCGGCGAAGGACCCTTCCCCACGGAGATTCACGAAGTTGTGGGCGATCAATTGCGCGCTCGGGGGAACGAGTACGGAGCGGTTACGGGACGGCCTCGGCGTTGTGGCTGGCTTGATATTCCGCTGCTGCGCTATTCGAACCAGGTGAACGGGGCCGAGTGGCTGGTGGTGACGAAGCTGGATGTGCTGGACGAGTTGGAGGAGATCCCAATCTGCATGGGCTACCAGGTAGATGGGAAGGTGAGCGACGAGATTCCGGCCGATGTATCAGGGCTGGAACGAGTCAAGCCGGTGTATACGAAGTTGAAGGGCTGGCGGGCTTCCACCGACGGGATAACGGATTTTGATAAGCTGCCGAAAGCTGCGCAGGAGTACCTGCGGTTCCAGGAGCGCGAGAGCGGCGCAAAGATCGGCATGGTTTCGACTGGGCCCGACCGCGAGCAGACGATGCTTCTTCCTGAGTTTGCAGCGGCGTTGGGCGAGATTCACGCTTAGACTGACAATTCGAGACTTCGGATATTGAGGAACAGCTTCAGATGATCAGTTTTACTGTCCGAATGAGGTTTGCCCAGGACGATCGGGCGGAGATTGCCGAGATTTTGCGCGAGTTGACGGCCGCTTCGCGCCAGGAACCTGGTTGTCTCTACTACATTCCGCATTGGGTTCAGGGTGACCCCTGCACCGTGCTGATCTACGAGCAGTACAAAGACGGGAAGGCCGAGGAGGCGCACCGGCAATCCCCCCATTTCAAAAAGTATGCCGTGGCGGGGCTCTACCAGAAGATGCTGGAGCGGAGCCGCGAAGATCTGGCTGCGCTGGATTAAGAGAAGTTCATCTGAAGCGACAAACCCTCTGTTCTCTGCAAGAGTCAAATCTGCGATAGGTGTTCCGTTGGTCATGCCATGTGCGTGACCTACCGAGTGCTCATCGACCGGGTTGTGTGATTTCACACATTGACCCTTTTGATAAAGCCCGGCTACTATCCCTATCGCCTATGCGAAGAGTTAAGGAAACAGCGGCTGCACTGTTGAGTTGGCGTGTATTAACCGGATTGGCTCTTGCGGTGCTCGCTGCAACTGCCCCATTGCATGCTCTGGGTCGCACGGAAAAGCACGGGCTTCGACATCAGATCGAACTGCTCGAAAACGCGTGGAGAAATGCAATGCTGCACGGCAACATCGCGGCAATGGACGGGTTGCTGGCGGACGATTATATGGCGATCACGCCCACCGGCATCCTGCAATCGAAAGAGCAGGCGCTCGCGAGCCTTCGCTCCGGGACGGTTCGGTTCAATTCACTCGACGTTTCCGACCGAAAGATCCGCATCTATGGAACGACCGCGCTGGTGACTTCCAGAGCTGACGTTACGGGAACTGGTCCGGAAGGAAGCATGTCGGGAAGCTACAGGTATACGCGTGTCTACGTGAGAGATGTGCGAGGGGTATGGCGCATTGTGAGTTTCGAGGCGAGCAAAATTCGGGAGCCGGGGGAACGGCGAGCCTCTAAGTCTGAATAGCCTAGATGCATTGAACGTAGCAAGTGCATCGGGCAATGAACCCTCTACAATGAAGGCATGCCGGAACTGCCGGAGGTCGAGACAATTGCGCGCGGTGTAGACGCGCGTGTGCGAGGCCAGCGGATTGTGGAGGCATGGTTCGGGTCGCACCGGGAGCCCTTCAAGACGCCTGCTGTGCGGCAAGCGAAGTACCTTATTGAGCGCCGGATCGAGTCAGTCCATCGTACCGGGAAACACATTGTCGTTGAGCTCGGGCAGCAGGGCAGCGGCAAAGCTCCCACTCGGCCGGGCGAAATCGCGGCTCAGTGGATTGTTCATCTCGGAATGACGGGACGGCTGCTGGTAACGACACCCGATGCTCCGGTAGCAAAGCATACACATGCACGCGTGAGGCTTCAGAGCGGGGGCGAGTTGCGATTTGTTGACCCGAGGCGATTTGGGCGCCTGGAGTTCCGGGATCTTTCAAAGGGCAGCGGATTTGCTGGGCCGGGGGCTGAGCCGCTGACGATCGAATCTGAGGAATTCGCGAAGCTGTTTCGGGGCAGGAAACTGGCGATCAAGGCCGCGCTGCTGAATCAGGGTTTGCTCTCGGGCGTGGGGAACATCTACGCCGACGAGAGCTTGTTTCGCGCCGGCATCCGTCCGCGAAGGCGAGCAGGGCGGCTGACGCGGCAGGAACTTGAGAAGCTACGCAGCGCTTTGAAGGACGTCCTGGAGCACGCGATCAGGCTTGGCGGGTCTTCGGTATCGGATTATGTGGATGCGGACGGCGCGAAGGGCTTTTTCCAGCTCGAGCACTATGTGTATCAGCGGACCGGGGAGGCATGCCGGAGTTGTGGCAGCGAGATCAAGCGAATCGTGGTGGCTGGGAGGAGCACTCATTACTGCCCGCGCTGCCAGGATTAGTCTGTGAATCTATTGTTTTTAGAATTAAGAACAAGCGTGATTACCAGAATCAAAACGGCATGGTGTGAAAACCAGACGTAAGTGATTGAAACTAAGAGTTTGTGAGAACGGCATAGCGATTGCTATTTAGAGGGTGCCAGTGATGTACCGGCTGCTGGAGAATATCCGGCCAGCCCGCAAAACAGCAGACACCCAGCAAGAAGCAACCGCCAAAGAAGCGGCAAACCGGCTGGGGAAGTCTGTAGAAGGCGCGGTGGATATAACCATCGCCCGCAATTTGCTGGGAGGCCAGTGACCAGCGCAGGGACACGAAACGCCACTTGAAGAAGTGGCGTTTCGTGCGCATGGAGCTACCAGCGGCTTTTGACCCGGCGCGATCGGCCTGCCGGGGATTACATTTGTACTGCGGTATGAGGCAGTTGGGCTACTTGCGCGGTTTCGCAGGAGCTTGTAGTATCGGAATTGCCTATCAGGCGGCTGAAGCGAACCACCCAATTGGGGTCGAGAAGGCTCGCCGCTGACAAAGGAATCTTCGCAAGAGAGTGCCCTTAATTTGACGGGAGTAGCGACGATTTCCATAGGACGGGCATTACCAAGGGAGAAACGTCGGCCGAATCGTACCGATAGGTTCTGTGGGGTCTGCCAAGGCAGGTTCCGGCTGGGTAGACGGCCTGAGCGTTTCAATTTAGATGTTTGGCCCTGAAGCCGCATCAGACTATTTGATGTCCTTCTTTGCGGGGATCCTGGCGGCAAGAGATTGCCGAGGGAGCAGAAAAGATGGACGTCGTGCGCTGGGCAAGAAAGGTAGACCCGCCGTTCAACCGTCTTGGGGTCCGCAAGTTCGCAATAGAGCGCACCGAGAGTTCGGTTCCCAGGTAAAGTGTGCGGCATCGTCCAGATCAGAAGCTACCGGCTGACGTGGTTCCATTCCCTGGAAACTACATGGCGGGCAAGGGAAGCTCAGCACCCCGGATTCGAAGTTGCTGACTCAGAGAAGTAAGGCAATACACAGCACAAGTGCCAGGAAGTGCACGCATGACAACAGAATCGACAGGGCCTCAACCAGAGATGGGGCCGGTCCCGGCAAACGGGCAGGGACAGTCGCAAGGGCATCGGCGCCGGCGGCGTCGCCGCAAAAACAAGTCGAACCAGCAAGGCGGGCAGCAGCCGCAGCCGGGGCAAATGCAGCAGAACCAGCCTCCGCAGCAGGCGCAACCCCAAATGCAGGCTCCGCAACAGCCCCAACAGGGTGGGCAGCAGCCGCAGAAGCAGGGCGCTAGCCGGCACCGGAAGAAGAAGAAGTTCTTCCAGCAAAAGAGTGGACCTCAGCCGCCGCAACCGCAGCCCGGTAACAGTATCATTCCGCAGCACCAGGGTCGCCGGAAGGACAGACAGAAGGGGCCACGGATGTTTGTCGGCCCGATGGATCACAGCTATCGAGCTGCGAACGGCAACGTAGCGGATGGTCCTCCTTCTACCATTCCCCTTTCCGGCAATGGACACCATTCTGGCGCCTACTACGACGTGAATTCGGGTGGACCGAGTGTTCCGGTGCGGGCGGATGCGCCGACACGCATTTTCTGCTTCATCGATGACCTGTTCTTCCAGGCGAAGATCCAGGAGACAGCGAAGAAGCTGGGCGTGAAGGTGGAATTCGTAAAGGGCGAGAAAGAAACGGTGTCGCGCATTCTCGATGCCGCGGAGCCACCGACGCTCGTGGTCTTCGATTTGAATAACCTCAATGCCAAGCCGATGACCCTAATCCCGAAATTCAAGACGAAGTTCAAGAAGGCGACATCCATTGTCGGATTCCTGAATCATTTGCAGGGCGATCTGAAGCTGAAGGCGGTCGAGGCAGGATGCGACACAGTTATGCCGCGATCTGCTTTTTCTCAGAGCCTGCCGAATCTGCTGCGCAGATATGGGTTGGAAGAAGAAGAGGATTACGCTCCGCAGCCAGCGTTCTGAAGGTAAATCAAATTGTGGTGAGTGATGTCAGAATGGGCGCCGGCCGGCGCCCGTTCTGCTTTTTGAAAGAAAATGTGATTTTCCGAGCTAGCCGGGAGGCCAGTTCATGGGACGGCCGCCGAGAAGGTGGACGTGAATGTGCTCGACCGTCTGGCCGCCGTCTGCTCCAGTGTTGATGACGGTTCGATATCCCTGTGTCAGGCCTTTTGTGCGGGCGATCTCGGCAGCAGCCCAGTGAAGGTGTCCGAGCAGTTCTTTGTGTTCTCTCTGCGCGTGTGCGATGGAAGGGATATGTTGTCGCGGGACGACAAGGATGTGGACCGGAGCCTGCGGTTTCATGTCGGCAAACGCGTAGCAGTTGTCGTCCTGATAGATGGCTTTCGACGGGATGCTGCCGTCGATGATCTGGCAGAAGATACAGCTCATGGTGAAAGTCTACAGCGGTTCGGACGCCGATGCCGGGGCACGAGGCAGCGGGAGCTATTGAGCCTGTCGCTCGGGGTCAGCATGGATTCATCGCTGCTGCTTCTTCAAATCTTCTCTGGACTCCAGAGAAATCGGTGTATGGCGTGAGCAAGCTTTCGATTGAATGTGCGGACCGATGCCAAGGGCACGTCGATCAGACGGTGTCTGCCGAATCTTTCCATCAATTGTGCAACGCGACTTGTACTGTCAACGTTCATGACCACATACAAGCCTGCTTCACCGGTGACGCCAACGACCTGACCGGGTTGTGGAATACACCTGAAACCATGATCGGACTTAACAATAATGCGGGATATAGCGGAACTCACTGAACACCTTCAGCACATGAGTGACTTCCGGCGACGAAGAATCTCGATCGCGCATGAGAATTGATGCCCCATGTGCGACGGCGGTTGGCCGCTGGTCACATGTAAATGGCTGATTACGCTAGCGTAAGCGGTCCATTGCGATCCGTGCAACTCAATGTCTACGGAAATCCGATGATGTTTTGCCAGCTTAGGCGTTTCATCGGACGAGCAGCAGGCTATTGGAGAGCCGGGCAAAACCAAAGTGCAGCAGCTGGCGGGCAGAGCAATTGACGGTCTAAGAAGCCTGCTTAATCATCGAATGAGGTGCTATCTGCATTGCAAGTGTTGAGCGCACTTATTCAGCCAAAAGCCCGCCGAAAGGCGGGCTTTTTGGCGTGACCCTTCTTGGGAAGTGTTTCTTTGAAGGAGAAATTCGTCGGTGCGCCGAGTGATTTCAATCACAGTCAACGAAAAGGGCGATTGAGAGAATGATTTTGCATGAGACCGGCCCGAGCGATTGCGGGCCAGATGTATGTGCTTTGGTTCAGCCGGCCTTATGCGGATAAAATAGTTTTAGTTTCCGAACCGCTCAGCGCTGTTGCACGAGAGACACGACCCTACAACGTTGAAGTCGGACGTGCGGAGTCGGGCTTGTACGTGAAACAGCTGCGCTGGTGATAACTGCGCAGATCGCATTGAGGGTTCACAGTGGCAACAACTCAACTTCTTCCCATCTATTCCAAGCTCAGCCAACGGATCAAGCGCAGGAGTCCGCGTCTTCATGTTGTGGGCGGGACCGAGATCGTAGCCGGGATGGATCGGTTCTGGCTGGCACTTCGGTGCCCGATGCATGCGTGGAGTTGGCCGCGTGCAAACAAGGACGAGCGGTTGGGGAGGTATGACTCGCACCAGACGTGTCATAAGTGCACATCACGGCGGATGTTCGACACTCATGAGTGGCATGCGGGTCCCATCTACAAGAGCCGTGAGCATTGAGCTTGAGCTGTGGGGCGGGCAAAGTCCAGCGCGCCTTGCGCCTGCTCTCAGCTTGTGTGATCCAGAATGATTTTCCAGCCGTGGGGACCCTTGCGCCAGACCAGGGAAAAGATACCGTCGTCTTTTGTTGCTTCTCCGTGGGCGCTGCGGTCGAGGTGGAACTTGCCGGTGACGAGGGCTACTTCGGATTTATCGCAGCCGGTTGGAAGCAGCCGTATATCGAGATCTGAAAACGTGAGTGTTCCCATCTGTTCGCGGCTGGTGTAGCTCTGCTTGTACCGCTGGAGGATGGGCTGATAGCCCTTGCGAAGCGTTTTGCCTATGAAGGTTGTGTCTGGGGAATCTTCGTAGGCCTGCATGAATGTGGGGATGTCGGCGCGATTCCAGGCATCCGATTGTGCTTTGATGGCAGCGCGTATGGCGGCTTGGTCAGCGGAATTATCGACAGCTTGCGCTGACACACAGCAGGCTGAGACCGCGATCATCAAAACGAAATAGATCAATAATCGAGAGCGTTTCATCGGGAGCCTCCGGGAAGCGGAAATACGCAATCAGCTTACAATGTCAATATGGTGGCCGCGGCTGAGACTTCCCCATTTCGCGTCGTACACACTGTGTGCTCGCATGATTGTCCGGATTCCTGTGCGGTGTTGGTCACCGTGGACGAGAACGGCAGAGCGGTTAAGGTGCAGGGTGATCCATCGCAGCCGGTGACCCAAGGCTTTTTGTGCGGCAAGGTGGCAAAGTACCTGGATCGGGTGTATTCGCCGGAACGAATCCTGTTTCCGCTGAAGCGAAAGGCGGGAGTTCAAAAGGGACCGCTCCCCAAAGCGCGGGAGCACGAAGCCTTTGAACGAGTGAGTTGGGATGAGGCTCTGGATGCGATCGCGGTGCGGCTACAGCGAATCAGCGATGAGTTTGGGCCGGAGTCGGTGCTGCCTTACAGCTATGCCGGGACAATGGGCGTGCTGGGCTATGGATCAATGGATCGCAGGTTCTTTCATAGGCTGGGCGGCAGCCAGCTGGACCGCACCATCTGCTCCGAGGCTGGCGGGCAGGCGTGGAACCTCGTGTATGGCAAGAAGCTGGGAACGCCGACTGAGGACTTTCGGCTTGCGAAGCTAATCATTGCGTGGGGCGCCAACATCCACGGGAATAACGTTCACCTCTGGCCCATGGTGGAGCAGTCGCGTCGCAACGGCGCCCGGCTGATTGTGATCGATCCTTACCGCACGCGCACGGCTGCTTTGGCGGACTGGCATATCGCGATCAGGCCGGGAACGGATGCTGCACTGGCGCTGGGAATGATGCATGTAATTCTGCGCGAGGGACTGGAAGATCGGGCCTACATTGGCGAGATGACGCACGGGTTCGAGCGGCTCTCCGAGCGGGTGCGCGAGTATACGCCGGAGCGGGTCGCAGCATGGACCGGGATGAGTGCCGGAGAGGTTGAACAGCTGGCGCGGGAGTACGCGACAACGCGGCCGACGGCAATACGGCTCAATTATGGTGTACAGCGGTGCGATAACGGAGGCACCGCGGCCCGGGCGGTCGCAATGCTGCCAGCTTTGACGGGAGCATGGAGGCATCGTGGGGGCGGCGGATCGCTCTCAACGTCGGGCGCCTTCCAGTGGAACAGGCGGGAACTGGAGCGAATGGACCTGGCGCTCGACTCACCGCTGGGGCGGCCTGCGCGCGTGGTGAACATGTCGCTGCTGGGGCGGGTATTGAATGCCGAGGCGGGTGATTCGGAAGTGCTGAGTGGCGGTCCGGCAGTCAAGGCGCTGTTCGTCTACAACTCAAACCCCGGGGCGGTGGCACCGAATCACAACGCGGTGCGGAAGGGAATGGCGCGGGCTGATCTGTTTACGGTGGTGCACGATTTGTTCTTCAATGACACCACGGATTATGCGGACTACGTGCTTCCGGCAACAACGTTCCTGGAACACACAGACATTCAAGGCGCATACGGCCACTACTTTGTGCAGCTGTCGAATAAGGCGATTGAGCCTGTGGGGGAATCGCGACCGAACGTGTGGCTTTTTGGAGAACTGGCACAGCGCATGGGATTCGGAGAAGAGTGCTTCCGTGACAGCCAGGAGCAGATGGTCCGGCAAGCGCTGGCGATCGGATTGGATGGTCGCTCAACGAACAAAGGCATGGAGCACATCAGCCTCGAGGACCTCGAGGAGCAGGGGCACATTCCGCTGGATTTCCATCGCGATCCGGAGGGTAAGCCGTTTATGCCATATACGGGTGGGGTCCTGCCGACTCCGTCTGGAAAGATAGAGTTTTGCTCGGAGGCGCTCGTTGCCGCTGGCCAGGATGGGCTTCCTGCTTATGTGCCGCCAATGGAATCAAGGTGGAGCGAGGGTGCCAAGCGGTACCCGTTGGAACTGCTGGGGCGTAAGGCGGATAACTACATGAATTCCACTTTCGCGAATTTGGAAGGACATCGGAAGATGGAGGCGCGGACGAGCCAGCGGCTGGAGATGCATCCTGCTGATGCGAAGAGTCGCGGAATCGGGGATGGGGATCGCGTCCGGGTGTGGAACGACCGCGGAGAGATTACGCTGACCGCAATGGTGGATGGAGCGGTTCCTGAGGGCGTGGTAGCTGCGCGATTGGATTGGGCTAAGTTGAGCGCAGATGGCGTAAATATCAATGCACTGACGAGTGAGCGGTTGACCGACATCGGGGCGGCACCTACCTTCTATTCGGTGCTGGTTGAAGTTGGCAAGCTCTAGAAGGCCTTAGAACCCCAATAAGTCAGTTTGTTAGCTGCAGGCGCAAGCTCGCCGAGTTGCGGTCGACAGCGCCGGCAGGCGTAACAAAGGCGGTACACTGGTTATATGTCGTCGTGGGTTGCATTTATAGTCGTGATGGTTCTGGCTCTTGCATATATGTACATGAAGCGTTCTGGCCAGATTTCGTCAAAGGAGGCGGTCGAATACCTTAGAAACGGCGCCATGCTTATCGACGTGAGAAGCGTGAACGAGTTCGAGTCAGGCCATATATTACAGGCGCATAACATGCCGCTGGATCGGGTTGACCTACTGGTCCCCACTGCAGTGAAGGACAAGAACAAAGTCTTACTGTTGCACTGTTCAACCGGCGTGCGTAGTGGCATGGCGAAGAAGAAGCTCGAGGAGTTGGGATACAAGAACGTCTTCAATCTCGGATCCTACGAGCGCGCCGGCAAAATCGTCATGGGACGGTAGGAAATAGAAGCAGTCTTCCGGGCATCAGATCCGCCGCCAGCAATCAGATTTCAAAAACAAATCAGCGACTGTGTCAGCCTGCGATTTCCAATCGCGCGGTGGCGGTCTCAATGCCGGGGGACTCCGCACGAACCTGAACAGTGCCGGAAGGACCTTTGGGACGGACGATTACGACGCATGTGCCATGAAAGGTTTTGTGTTGCGGCTGGCGGAAGCTGGAGACGTCTTTGGGATTGGCGCTGCCGACGGCTGCGATCTCTCCTGGACCGTCGAGGGTGAAGGTGACCGGGACCACGGCGTCGGGGAGTTGCTGGCCTTTCTCATCGACAACCTGCACCATCACGTAGCTGAGGTCGTCGCGGGATGCATCGAGTTTTGGCCTGTCGGGCGTGAGCAGGAGCTTGTGGGCCTTACCAACAGTGTTGAAAACGATTGAGCCGATTTCGCTGCCACCCTGATAAGCAATGGCCTTGAGTTCGCCGGGCGAGTAGGGGACGGTGAACTCGGCTCGGAGCCCGTCTTGTTCGGTCAGGTTTTTCGAGCCGACTTCTTTGCCGTTTAGCTGAAGCTTCACCTGGTCTCCACGCGTATAAACGCGGACACGCATCGGCGTGTTCTCGAAGCCGGGCCAGGTCCAACTGCGCAGTTCGTCGCTCCATCCCCACATGCTGATGTGTTCTGTGTAGCCGGCGGGAATGGGGCGCTGGACGGCCATTTCGACTTTGCTACGATGCCAGACGATGTCCCGGAAGTAGGACTGTGGCTTCTTGTTGCCGATGAGATCGATGTCGCCACAGTAGGAGTTAAACCATGGATACGGTGGTGAGAAGACGTCGGTGCCGGGCCCGCTTTTGATGCTCGCGTGGCCGATTCCGGACTCGCCCAGGTAGTCGATCGCGGTCCAGACAAAATCACCGAGGACGAAGCTGTTGGCTTCGACGGCGCGCCAGTTCTGGAAGGCTTCGTTGGGAAAAGATTCGGTGCCGGCCATGATGCGGTCGGGATATTTGACGTGATCTTTTTCGTATTGCTGCCACTGGTAGTTGTAGCCGCCTACGTCGAGATAGCTGAAGGCTGGCTGCATGTCGGCCCAGGTCTGGCCTGGATGGTCCCATGCGTGGCAGATTGCTGCGGTGACTTTGCGGGTGGGGTCGAGCTTGTGGGCCAGAGCGGCTAAAGCCTTGCCGATTTCTACGCCATGCGGTTCGGCGCGCTCGTTGATTTCGTTTCCGATGCTCCAGAGAATCACGCTGGGATGGTTGCGATCGCGCAGGATCATGCTTTCGAGATCGCGCTGCCACCAGTCCTTGAAGTAGAGGTGGTAATCCTGCGGGTTTTTGTTGCCGGCCTCCCAACAGTCGAAAGCTTCGTCAATGACGAGCATGCCATGACGATCGCAAGCATCGAGGAAGTCGCGCGAGGGCGGGTTGTGGCTTGTGCGGATGGCGTTGTAGCCGTTCGTCTTGAGGGTCAGGACACGGCGTTCTTCCGCGCGCGGGATACAAGCTGAACCGAGGGGGCCGTTATCGTGGTGAACACATCCTCCCTGGAGTTTGATTGCTTCTCCGTTGATGCGGAGGCCGTGCTCGGCATCGATTTCGAGCTTGCGAATTCCAATGTCGAGGGTAGTCGCGTCTATCGCTTTGTGGTCGGCTTCGATCAGTACCTCTGCGCGGTACAAATGTGGATCGGCTGGGGACCAGAGGCGCGGGTTCGCAAGATTCAGCCCGCAGGTTGCTGTCCCGCGACTATTCGGCGCAATCGTGAATGGCGACTCGGACTCGGCGGCAGTTTTCCCAGTTGCATCGATTAAGCGTACGCGAGCGATGCCGCGCTTTGCAGTAGACGCGCCGTTCTCTGCACTGACTTCGAAGTGAACTGTCGCCGACTCTTTTGACACCTCAGGAGTGGTGACGGAGACACCGTACTCCGGGATGCGCAAGTCGCCATTGAGGGCGAGCCAAACTTTGCGGAAAATTCCGGAGCCGGAATACCAGCGGCTGTTGCGGCCGGTGTTGTTGACGCGCACGGCGATCACGTTGGGGCCCTCTTTGAGAAGGGGCGTGATGTCGTAAGCGAATGGCGTGTAGCCGTAGGGATGATCGCCGAGGTGCGTGCCGTTAAGCCAGACGTCGCTATTCATATAGACGCCTTCGAAACGGAGCTCCGCTCTTCCATCTTTTGGAAGAGCAGGTTTATCGAACGATCGGCGATACCATCCAATGCCGCCGACGGTCCAGCCCGTTGAGACTTGGCCTTCGCTCTCGTAAACGTCGAATGGGCCGACGTGAAGTGGGTTGGTGCCTTCGCTCCAGATAGCTCCTTTACCCTCGTCTGAAATAGAGGGGAGGTCCTCAATACTCCAGTCATGGGGGATGTCGAGCGCTCGCCAGCCGGAGTCGTCGAAAGAGGCCGCCTCAGCTCCCGGTGCATCGCCGCGATGGAACCGCCAGTTCTCCGTAAAAGGAATAAGCCGGTTTTTGAGCATGGCGGCTAGTTCGATCGCGGAGGGCCACGCGTTTGAGTGCTTCTGAACGGGCATTGCAACAGAATCTACGGGGAGCAGAGAGGCTGCCGCGAGTCCAGCGATGCCCTGCAAAGCCTCACGTCGCGTCAGCGCCAAAAAGGGGGTCTCGTTCGTTTCGTTCTGCCGCATGGAAGCTCACTCCTTCTCAAAACAGATCATCCTAAATGGTGGGAGCGCATTGAAGTTTCACGCGACGTTGGCGAAGGGATGTTCAAGTGACGGGCATTGCGGGGTGAGGAGTTCGGCGCCGTTTTCGGTAACGAGAAGATCGTCTTCGAGGCGTATTCCGAATTCGCCCGGGATGTAGATGCCGGGCTCGTCGCTGAGTGTCATGCCGGCTCGGAGCTTGGGGCTGAGGTCCCAGCCATACATGTTGTTGCGAACGAAATAAGGCCATTCGTGCCCGTCGAGGCCAATTCCGTGGCCAACTCGATGGCCGAAGTACTTGAAGGCGGGGCCGTATCCGCCATCAACGATAATTTTGCGGGCGGCAGCGTCGACGTCGGCTGTGGGAGTGCCCGGTCGTGCTGTTTGAAGCGCGGCGGTTTGCGCGTGCCGGACAAGGTCGAAGACGGAGAGCATCTTGTCTGTCGGTTTGCCGAGGACGAAGGTGCGGGTGATGTCGGACTGGTAGCCTTCGACGGAGCAGCCGTCATCAAGCATGAGAATGGAACCGTTGCGGAGCGTTTGCGGCTGGCGAGAGCCGTGAGGCAGTGCTGTGTACTGGTCAATGTTGAGACTGGCTTCGCCTTCAAAGCCGATGCGGCGGTAGGCGGCGGCGATGAGCGAATGGACGTCAAAAGTGGTCATGCCGGGATGGAGTGATTGCGCCACCGCGCGGTAGACGAGGAGCGTGGCGCGGCACGCAAGGCGCATGCATTCAATTTCGTGGGCGCTCTTGATCATGCGACAACCGGCGGTAATGGGGGTGGCGGAGACCAGGTTGAGGTGGGGGTTGGCGGCGCGGATCCCATCAGAGAAGACGAAGGACATGTGTTCGTCGAGACCGATGGTGGCGGAACCCAGGCCACGATCGGCGAGTCCGCGACCGAGGAGCGCGTATGGACTTTCGTCTTCCTCCCATGTGAGGACGTCGCAGTTGCCCGCGAGCGGACCGGCAGCGAGAAGCTCGTGCGCCCGTCCCTCTTCGAACGCGGGACAGATGAGCAGTGGCTTCGATCGCGAGGGAAGGACGATTGCCCAGAGGCGTTCACCGCCGTATAGATGCAGATCGGCGAAGTAGACAGAGGAACTGGTGGAGTTGGCGAGCACGATGGCATCGATCTTTGCGGTTCCCATCAACTCGCGAGCGCGCTCGATGCGATCCAGTCGCTCGGCATTCGTAAAGGGATGGGCTTGGCCGCTTAGATTCGGCAGTGCCGCGATGGGAGCCGGCACTTGTGCATGGGACACATCGGCTCGCGCTAATTGCGGTCGGCTGAGCGATGCTGCCGCAGCTGCTGAGGCGGCTAGAAAATTGCGACGCGAAATGCCGGATAACCCAGACATGGTCCTCCGCGGGGATGCGGGATGATGGCTGATGTAAGAGTAAGGCCTCGAACCAGCGATCTGCCGACTGTGGTCAGGTTGCGGTGAGTGTTCGGCGGATGTGCGAATGATTTGCGGCGATTGTGGTTGACAGGCCTAATTTCAGAATGCAAGGCTTCGGGAATCTCTACCAAATTTTTGGGCACCGAACGAGGAAAGACTATGAGAAAGTCCATGCTTGCCTTGCTGGCGAGCGTCGTATGTATTCCTGTCGCTTTTGCGGCTTCGAAGGATGATGCGGCTGCGCCGATACGCCAGTTTATTGACGCATTCAACAAAGGCGATACGGCGCTGGCAAACGCTACGTATGCCAAGGGCAATATCGCGATTATGGATGAGTTCGCTCCTCACCATTGGTCAGGACCGCATGCTGCGCAGGACTGGGCTGCTGCGTACGACAAGCATGCTCAGGCGACCGGCGTGACCGATGGAAAAGTGACCTATAGCGCGCCGACGCGGACTGAGATTGAGGGCGATCTGGCATATGTGGTCGTCCCGACCGAGTATCTCTACAAAGAACACGGTAAGCCGATGGATGAGAAGGGACAGGTCACAGCCGTGCTGCACAAAGAAGATGGCGTCTGGAAGATCAGGGCGTGGACGTGGTCGGGAGAAAAGCCGCACGCGGCCAAGTAAGCGCAT
>Ga0105240_10007829_pt1 | contig 15425 bp, 10 predicted proteins | sample KBSC54metaG_FD_80426 | JGI IMG/M metagenome (GOLD analysis project Ga0105240, IMG submission 80426) | Corn rhizosphere microbial communities from Kellogg Biological Station, Michigan, USA - KBS C5-4 metaG | ecosystem: Host-associated > Plants > Roots > Rhizosphere > Soil | place: Michigan, USA... | reverse complement strand
GGCCCCCCTCCCCCCGGCCGAGGACCCCATGAGCTCCCCAGCGGACGCGCCGTCGAGCACCTTGCCGGTGGCAATGGGCGATGCATTGCCGCCGGAGGACGCGGGCGGGACCTCCTCGCTGCTTCCCTTCTCCACCGTCGCGATCGGCGCTTCCGCCGGCGGGGTGGAGGCGCTGGTGCGGCTCTTCTCCCTCATGCAGGAGGACACGGGGTGCGCCTTCGTGGTGGCGCTCCATCTCGCGCCCGACCGCGTGAGCATGCTGGTGCCCTTGATCCAGCGCTCGACCGCGATGCCGGTCCTCGAGGCGCGCGACGGGCAGGCGATCGAGGCGAACCACGTGTACGTCGTGCCGCCCGGGCAGTTCGTCGAGGTGCGCAACGGCACCCTCGTCGCGAGCCCCATCGCGATCCGCCCCGCGCACCCGGTGACGATCGACCGCCTCATGAGCTCGCTCGCGGCGGACCAGCGCGAGCGCGCGATCGGCGTGGTCCTCACCGGCTCGGACAGCGACGGCTCGCTCGGCGTGAAGGCGCTGAAGGCCGAGGGTGGCCTCACGCTCGCGCAGCTTCCCTCCTCCGCCGCGCACCGCGGCATGCCGGAGAGCGCGGTCGCGACCGGGCTCGTGGACCAGCAGCTCGCGATCGAGGACATGCCGGCCGCGATCGCGGAATACGGCGCGAGCCTCGGCGCGGGCGCGGCTTCCGCCGAGCCCGAGAAGACCCACGCGACGCTCGCCCAGATCCTCGATCGCGTCCGCGTGCTCGCCGGCCTCGACTTCCGGGACTACAAGCCGCCGATGCTGCTCCGGCGCGTACGCAGGCGCATGGCGCTCGCCCACGTCCGGGAGATGGACGCCTACCTGCGGCAGATCACCGAGTCGCCCACCGCCCTCGCCGCCCTCTGCGACGACCTCCTCATCGGGGTGACGGAATTCTTCCGCGAGCCGGAGGCGTGGAAGACGCTCGCCTCCGAGGTCGTTCCCGCGATCCTCGAGCACAAGGCGCCCGGCGATCCGGTCCGCGTGTGGGTTCCCGCGTGCTCGACCGGGGAGGAGGCGTACGGCATCGCGATGCTCCTCCTGGGGGATCCGCGCCTCGCCGAGCGGCAGCTGGCGCTGCAGGTCTTCGCGACCGACGTGAACGCCCGCGCGCTCGAGGTCGCGCGGAAGGGGACCTATCCGCCGGCGATCGAGCACACGGTCTCGCGCGAGCGGCTCCAGCGCTTCTTCGCGAAGCGGGGAAGCGCGTACGTCGTCCGGAAGGAGCTGCGCGAAACGGTGATGTTCGCGCCGCAGAACCTGGTCTCCGACCCGCCCTTCTCGCGGATGGACCTGGTGAGCTGCAGGAACCTCCTCATCTACATGGAGCCCGTCCTGCAGCAGCGCGTGCTCCAGATCTTCCACTTCGCGCTGGACCCGGGCGGCTATCTCTTCCTCGGGAAATCGGAGACGATCGGGGGCCAGGCCTCGCTCTTCGCCCCGGCTTCGAAAGCCGCGCGCATCTACCGGCGCGTGGGGGAGCGGGCGAGCGTGCCGCGTTCCCCGACGCTCCCTGCCTGGGGCGAGCACGCCCGGACCGCCCCGGCCCCGGCGCACCGGCGCGAGCACGACTACGTCCGCATGATCCGCGAGGCGCTCCTCGACCATCGCGTCGCGGCCGCCGTGCTGATCGACCGCGAGGGACACGCCCTCTACTTCTACGGCCCGGTGCAGGCCTACCTCGACTGGCCCGAAGGCGAGCCCTCGGTCGACCTCTTCGCCATGGTGCGCGACGACCTGCGGCCCCAGCTGCGCGCGGCGGTGCACAAGGCCTCGTCCGGGGACGGCCGCGCGCAGACGGTCGCGACGCTGCGCGAGGGCGACCGGGACGAGGCGCGGGTACGCCTCATCGTCTCGGTGGTCCCCGGCCGCGCCAAGGTCGACGAGTGCCTGCTCGTGACGTTCGAGCGCCTGGCGCTCCCCGAGGCCGTCTCGCAGCCGGTCTCCGCGGAGGAATCTTCCGCGCTGCAGGCGCTGGAGTCCGAGCTTCGCAACACGAAACGCGAGCTGCGCTCGACCATCGAGGAGCTGGAATCCACCAACGAGGAGCTCAAGGTCGCCAACGAAGAGGCGATGTCGATGAACGAGGAGCTGCAGTCCACCAACGAGGAGCTGGAGACCTCGAAGGAGGAGCTGCAGTCCGTGAACGAGGAGCTCACCACCGTCAACGCCCAGCTCCAGGAGAAGGTGCTCGAGCTGGAAGGGCTCACGGACGACCTGAGCAACCTGCTGAGCAGCACGCACATCCCCACGCTCTTCCTCGACCGGCAGCTCCGGATCCGCCGCTTCACGCCGGCCGCGACCGAGCTCTTCAGCCTGCGCACCGGAGACGTGAACCGGCCGCTCACGGACATCTCGAGCGAGGTGGACCTCACGTCGCTCGTGGCGGATGCCGGAGATGTCCTCCTCGCGCTCGCCCCGATCGAGCGCGAGGAGCGCACGCGCTCGGGCCGCCATTACCTGCGGCGGGCACTCCCCTACCGGACCGTCGACGACCGCATCGACGGCATCGTCATCACGTTCACGGACATCACGGAGCTGCGCCGCGGCGAGCAGGACACCCTGAGGCTCGCCGCCGTCATGCGCGCCTGCAACGACGCGATCGTGGTCCACGGCCTGGACGGCCGCATCGATTCCTGGAACCGGGGCGCCCAGGCGATGTACGGCTACGCGGAAGAGGAGGCGGTCGGCCACGACATCGGGATGCTCATGGGCGCGGGCGACCGCGAGCCGTATCTCGAGCGGCTGCGTACCCTCAAGGCCGGCGAGGCGGTGGAGATCGAGGGCCGGCGGCGCCGGAAGGACGGGCGCGAGATCGAAGTCTCGTCCGGCCTCTCCCTCGTCACGCAAGCCGCCGGGGGACCGCCCGCGATCGCCTGCATCGACCGGGACATCACCCCGAGGAAGGCCGCGGACAGGCGCCTGCGCGACAGCGAGCAGCGCTTCCGGACGATGGCGGACAGCGCTCCGGTGCTGATCTGGGTGAGCGATCCGGCGGGGCGGATCGAGTTCGCCAACCGCGAGTTCGCCGCCTTCTGCGGCTTCGAGCCGGGCGAGCTCGCCGGCCGCCGCTGGCCGGAGCTCCTGCGGCTGGAGGCGGGCGCGGCGCCCCTGCGCATCTCGCAGGACGCGGCCGCGGGACGGGACGGGCGGCTCGAGCTCACCGCGCAGCTGCGCGCGGCGGACGGGGAGCTGCGGTGGATGAAGGTGACGGCGCTCCCGCGCCCCCCCGAGGCGTCCGGCGCGGAAGCGGGCATGGTGGGCTCGATGGTCGACGTCCACGCGCAGGTGGAGGCCGAGCGGGCGCTTCGCCTGGCGAACGTCCGCAAGGACGAGTTCCTCGCGATGCTGGGGCACGAGCTGCGCAATCCGCTGGTCCCGATCCGCAACGCCGCCGAGATCCTCAAGCACCTGGGCGTACACGACCCGCGCCTCGATTGGGCGTACGGCACGCTGGTGCGGCAGGTGGGGCACGTGACGCGCCTGGTGGACGACCTCCTGGACATCTCGCGCGTGACGCGCGGGGCGCTGACGCTGCACCTGGAGCCGATGGACCTCTGCCGCGCGATCGACGGCGCGATCGAGGCGACCCGCGAGCTCGTGCGGCGCAAGGGCCACCGCCTCGACGTGAAGATCGCCGAGCGTCCCTGCTACGTCGAGGGCGACGCGATCCGCCTCGTGCAGGTCTTCGAGAACCTCCTCGCCAACGCGGCCAAGTACACGGAGGACGGCGGGGAGATCGCGCTCAGCGTCGAGGCGGAAGGCGGCGAGGTGGTCGTGCGCGTGCGCGACAACGGGCTCGGCATCGCGCCCGGGATGAAGGACCGCATCTTCGACCTCTTCGTGCAGGACACGCGCTCGCTCGACCGCTCGCAGGGCGGCCTGGGCATCGGCCTGGCCCTCGTGCGCCACCTGGTGGAGATGCACGGCGGGCGCGTGGAGGCGAGGAGCGAGGGCACCGCGCGCGGATCGGAATTCGAGGTGCGCCTCCCGCGGCTCGCGCAGCGGCCGGCGACGGTGCCGCGGCCCGGCACCCGGCCGGAGGGCCAGCACGCGCGCGTCCTCCTGGTGGACGACGACGTGGAGGCGGGCGAAAGCCTCGCCATCGTGCTCCGCCTCATGGGCTACGACGCGCAGTTCGCGCCGGACCTGCCGGGGACGCTCAAGGCGGCGCGCGAGCTCCACCCGGACATTGTCCTGCTGGACGTGGCGATGCCCGGCATTACCGGCTACGAGGTGGCCGAGCGGCTGCGCGCCCTTCCGGAGATGGCGCAGGCGGCGGCGTACCTCACGCTAAGCGGCTTCGGGCAGGCCGAGGATTTCAAGCGAAGCGAGCAGGCCGGCATGGCGCGCCACCTCGTGAAACCGGTGGATCCCGAGGAGCTCGACGCCGTCCTGCAGGCCCTCATGCAGGCGAAGAAGGCGAACTAGGCGGCGAGCCCCTCGGCGATCTCCCGCGCGGAGAGCGCCTTCGCGAAGGGCCCGTTCAGCGCCGCCACGAACGCGTTGTGCACGTCCTTCGCGACGACCTTCGTCCCCGCGAAGGCCAAATCGCGCGTGGCGCACGCGTCGTGGGCGAGCTGGCACTCGAAGCCCAGGTCCGCCGCCGCGCGCGTCGTCGTGTCGATGCACATGTGCGTCATCATGCCCGCGATGGCGAGGCGTTCGATGCCCTTCCCGCGCAAGTGGTCCAGGAGCGGCGTCTCGCGGAAGCTGTTCGGGAAGTGCTTCTCGATGACGGTCTCGGACTGCGCGGGTGCCACGCTCGCGTGGATCTTCACGCCTTCCGTCTTCGGGAGGAAGAAGGTCGCGCCGGGCCGCAGCGACACGTGCTGCATGTGGATCACCGGGAGGCCCCGGCCGCGGAAGGCCGCGAGGAGCGCCGCCGCGCGCTCCGCCGCTTCCGCGCTTCCCACGAGCTCCATCGCCCCGCCCGGGAAGTAGTCGTTCTGGATGTCGACGATGAGGAGCGCGCGGGTCATGCTCAGCCCTTCTGCGTCACGAACTTGGTGACGAGGTAGCCGTCGAAGGTCTCGGAGCCGCCCTCGCTCCCGTAGCCGCTGTCCTTCACGCCGCCGAACGGGACCTCCGCCAGCGCGAAGCCCAGGTGGTTGATGGTGACCATGCCCGATTCCAGCGCGTCGCCGATCTTGGTCGCGTTCCGGGTGGACGTGGTGAAGGCGTAGGCCGCGAGCCCGTACGGGAGGCTATTCGCCCGCTCGATCGCCTCGTCCAGGGTCTTGAAGGGCTTCACCCCCAGGATCGGGCCGAAGGGCTCCTGGGTCATGAGCTTCGAGTCGTCCGGGGGATCGGCCACGACCGTGGGCTCGAAGAAGTTGCCGCGCTCGCCCACCGCGTGGCCGCCCGCGACGATCTTCGCACCGCGCTCGTTCGCGTCCTCGACGAAGCCCGCGAGCGCCGGCACGCGCCGCTTGTGCGCGAGCGGGCCCATCTTCGTGTCGGCCTCGAGCCCGGGCCCCACCTTCATCTTCGAGACCTTGTCCAGGAAGCGCGCGACGAAGCGGTCGTACGCCTTCTCCTGCACGTAGAAGCGCGTGGGCGAGACGCACACCTGGCCCGCGTTCCTGAACTTGGACGAGGCCATGATGTCCGCGGCGGCGTCCACGTCCGCGTCGTCGCACACGATCACGGGCGAGTGCCCGCCCAGCTCCATCGTGCAGGGCTTCATGAGCGACCCCGCCATCGCCGCCAATTGCTTCCCGACCGGAACGGAGCCCGTGAACGAGATCTTGCGGACGATGGGCGAGTGGATCAGGTACGTCGACACCTCGCTGGGGACTCCCCACACCACGTTGAGGCAGCCGGGCGGCAATCCCGCCTCGTGGAAGAGGCGCGCGATCGCGACCACCGCGCTCGGCGCGTCCTCCGGCCCCTTGATGATGATCGTGCACCCCGCGCCCAGCGCCGAGACGATCTTGCGGATCGCCTGGTTGAACGGGAAGTTCCACGGCGAGAAGGCGGCCACGACCCCGATCGGCTCGCGCAGCACGAGCTGGCGCACGCCCTCGCTCCGGGCCTGGATCACCCGCCCATAGATCCGGCGTGATTCCTCCGCGGCCCAATCGGCGTGCTCCGAGCACACGGTCACCTCGCCCACGGCCTCCGCGAGCGGCTTGCCCATGTCGAGCGTGATGTTGCGGCCGATGTCCGCCGCGCGCGACCGGGCGAGCTCGGCCACCTTCCGCAGGATGCGGCTTCGCTCCAGCGGCGAGGATCTCCGCCACGAATGGAACGCCTTCTGCGCGCTCGCGAGCGCGCGGTCGAGGTCCGCCTTCGAGGCGTGCGGGAGCTTCCCCACCACCTCGTCGGTGGCCGGGTTGTAGACGTCCTGTTCCTTGCGGCCTTCGCCCTTCAGGAACTGGCCGTCGATGTAGAGGCTGAGGTCTTCGTACATGGCTCGATTCCGGTGTGGGAGCTGAATTCTAGATCGAATGGGCCCGGCCCACCTCGCGGGCGGGATCGAGGCACAATAGCCCCCTCGCCGACTTCCACCCCCCGCCAACTGCAAGGAGGAGCATATGCGCTCGAAATGTCTCGCCGCCGCTGTCCTGCTCGCCCTCACCGCCTGGTCCGCGCCGGCCGCCGCCGCGTCCGACCGCGTGGAGCTCACCTGGATGTCCATCGCCAACTGGTACTTCAAGATCGGCGACAAGCGGATCCTGATGGACGGCTACATCACGCGCATCCCGGGGCCCCCCTTCTTCCAGGCGCCGCCCAACATCCCCGGCGACCTCTACGCGTACACCCAGAAGTCGTACGGCATCGACACGGACGCCATCAGGAAGGTGCACGACGCGATGCTCGGGAACGACAAGCTCGACTACATCCTGGTGGGCCACAGCCACTGGGACCACAGCTGGGACTCGCCCACGTGGGCCAAGATGACCGGGGCGCCCATCATCGGCGGCGTGTCGACGTGCCTGCAGGCCGTGGCGCAGGGCGTGGCCGGCGCGCAGTGCCGCAGCGTCAACGGCGGCGAGAAGATCGACCTGGGAGACGGCGTCACGATGCGGGTCGTCCGCTTCAACCACAGCGGCGACGCGTCGAACCCGATCCAGCACTTCCCGCGCGAGCTCTACCGCCCGCCGGTGCCGGACGCGAACGGCCAGTTCCGCGCCGGGGTGGGCGAGGACTATCCCAACGGCGGCGGGAACCGCGCGTTCCTCTTCACCGTCCAGGGCGCGAACGGGCCGCTCACGTTCTTCGTGAACAACTCGTCCAGCGCCTTCGATCTCGACAAGGACATCGTGATCGACGGCGTGAACTACGGCTCGCCGCTGCACGACCTCGAGATGGCCATGAAGGACGCCGGCCTCACGCAGGTGGACGTCTGGATCGGCACGGGCGGGGCACCGGTCGCGAAGATGGTGGTCCCGGTGATCCACCCGAAGGCGTACATCCCGAACCACTGGGACGGGCTCTTCAACCCCTTCTGGCCGGGCATGCCCTACCCCTTCAAGGACGCGGACCTCAAGGCCTACCTCGACGCGCAGGGCATCCCGATGCTCCCGCAGAAGCAGTACTTCGACACCTACGTGCTCACGAAGAACGGCGTCGCGATGGAGGCGAACCACGCGGTGAAGGCGAAGCTGGGCTTCGCGGACGTGCAGCCGTTCAAGCAGGCGATGCTCGACGCCGTGAAGCGCGTGGCCTCCACGAGCAACGGCGAGGACTGCGGCGAGGGCTTCTCCGCGCCCACGCCGTGGATGACCTGGCTCGCCTCGAACCTTTCCTACCTGCCCAGGTAGGAGCCGGCGCCTTTTCCCTGGGGTAGCGTGGGTTCCCGGAGGGGGACCCATGAGCCTCGGGGGAATGGCGCGCGAGTCCGTCGCGCGGGCACGCGCCCGCACGGCGGCGGCCGCGGCCGGCTCGGCGGACGACGAGCTGAGGAAGGCCCGCGACGGCCTCGCGCACTACGTGCCCACGGAGGTGGTCGCGTTCTTCGTGGCGGCGCTCGGCATCGCGCACATGGTCCGGGGGAGCCTCCCGGAGCAAGGCTATCGGGCGCTCCTCGGGACGCTCCTCGCGCCGGGCGCCGTCTTCAGCTTCGCAGGCATCGTCGCGATCTACCGGAACGCCTTCGATCCGCCTCCGCCCTGGCGGCGCTCGCCATGGCGGAAGGCCTGCGTCTCCTGCCTCGCGTTCGTCGTGTGGGCGCTCGCGATGCCGGGCGTGCTGCCGGTCCCGTGGCAGCAGGCGCTCGCCGCGATCGGCGCGCTTGCGCTCACGATGGTGTTCCACTGGTTCGACCGGTGGATCGAGGCGATTCCCGCCTAGGAGGATGTCATGCGCGTTCCCGTGATCCTGGTGGTTCCGTCGCACGACCCTCTGCGCCGCTCCGCCGAGGCGGCGCTCGAGGACACGACGGCGGGGCTCGACCCGGGCAAGGCGCCGCGCTATCCGGGCGTGGAGATCGACGCGGCGTTCGCCGCGGTGCCGATCGGGGACGCGGAGCCCGGCGGCTCGGCGATCGAGCGGATGGCGCCGCACGCGTCCCCGAAGTTCGCGGTGCGCGGGCACATCGAGGTGGAACATCCGCGCGACATTCCGGCCAGCGCCGGCGAGGCGGCGATCTTCTCCGATCCGCAGGTGAGCCCGATCCTCACCTGCGGCGGCACGCCTCCCGTGGGCGACGCCGCGGCGGTCGCGGCGAAGCTCGCCGTGGCGCAGCTCCACGCGCGGCACCTCGACGGCAGGGACGTGGCCCTCGCGATCGTCGACACGGGCATCGACCTCGCGCACGTGCAGGCGAAGATCGGACACGCGCCGAAGCTCGATGCGGCGCTTTCCTGGAAGCCGCCCGGCACGCCGCCGCCGGCGCCGGGCGCGTGGCCCCTCGACCACGGCTCGATGTGCGCCTTCGACGCGCTCATCGCGGCGCCGCAGGCGACGCTCCTCGACTTCCCGGTGCTCAAGGCGAGCTATCCCGGCGGCGGGTCGGTGATGTCCGGCACGTTGAGCGCGGCGCTCGCCGCCTACGGCTACATGCTGGGAAGCTGGGCGCCGGGCACGGGCCAGGGGCTTCGCCGCTACCGGGCGCTCGTCGCGAGCAACAGCTGGGGCATCTTCCATCCGAGCTGGGATTTCCCCGCCGGGCATCCGGGCCGCTATTGCGACAACCCCGCCCATCCGTTCAACGTGCAGCTGGGCGCCCTCTCCCGCGCGGGGATCGACGTGGTCTTCGCGGCGGGCAACTGCGGCGCCCCGTGCGCGGACGGGCGCTGCCAGGGGCGAACCAAGGGCGCGATCATGGGCGCCAGCGCGATGGAGGACGTCCTCACCCTCGCGGGCTGCGACGTCCAGGACGACCGCGTCGGATACTCGTCGCAGGGCCCTTCGATCGCGGGCATGTACGCGAGGAAGCCGGACGTCACCGGCTATACGCACTTCCTCGGCTCCGAGGCGTTCGGCGCGGGAACGCCGGACTCGGGCACTTCGGCGGCATGCCCGGTCGCCGCGGGCTGCGTCGCGGCACTGCGCGCGTCCACGAAGATCCCGCCCCGCACGACGATGCCGCCCGCGCGGCTCTTCGAGGCGCTGCGGGCGTCCGCGCGGGCGCGCCCCGGCCCGCGGCACGCCTGGAACGCCGACTACGGGTTCGGCATCCTCGATCCGCTCGCCGCCGCGGCGGCGCTCGGCCTCTAGCCGGGTTCGCGTGCTACCGTAGGCGCATGGCCAATCCCACGCCGCAGTTCCTCCTCATGACGGTCGAGATGCCGGGTGCGGAGCCCAGCATCGGCCGGGCCGCGAGCGAGCTGGGCGTCGCGGTCGAGGACCTGGACGTGGACTTCGGCCTGGTTCCCATCGATCCCCGGCGCGCGAAGTACGCGGTGCAGGTGCGCGCGGACAAGGTCCCCATGGAAACGCGCCCCGAAAGCGGGCATCGCGGGCCCTGGTCGAACGCGAAGATCGAGCCCTTCGGTCCGCCGCGCGGATCCAAGAAATAGCGCGTCGCGCGGCTCACGGCCGCGCCGGGTGCTCCCGCCCGAACACCGCCTCGCAGGGATCCGGATCGCGGCCGGCGTCGTTCGAGGCCGCGCTCGCGAGGAGGCTCAACCCCGCGGTCACGACCGCCCCGGCGGCCTTGGCGATCACCTTGGGCTTCGATTCCGGGTCGAGCTTCACCCTCATCTTGCGGATCTTGCCGAAGATCTCGAGGTCGTCCGCGATCGTCGAGAGGCCGATGCCCTGGGAGGGCTTGGGCTTGAGGCGGCCGCGCAGGTCGACCGACTCCTCCTTCAGGTCCACGTCGCCCGAGACGACCAGCCGGCTCTCGCGGCTGCGCGCGGCGATGATGTCCTTTCCGGTCGCGCGTCCCGAACGGAACGGCAGCGAGGCGGCCGCGCACTCGAAGTCGATCTCCTCCGCGGAATCCTTCTTCGAGAACTTCACCATCAGCGCCTCCCAGTCGCCCGCCTCCTTGGAGCTGTAGACGCCCGGGCCCATGCGGATCGAGACGGGACCGGTCATGCCGGCGGCGAGCTCCTTCATCGAGGCGCCCGAGGTCGAGAACGACGCCTTCACCTTCATCGGCCCGCCGGTGAAGCGCACGGGGCGGTGGCGCTCGTGGAACCAGCGCTCGAGGAGGACGCCGTCCGCGTCCAGCCGGACCTGGGCCTTCTTTCCGCTCGCCTCGAGCCGGAGGGTCCCGGTCGCGGAGCCGCCCAGGAGCTGCGCGGAAAAGGGATCGAGCACCAGGTGGCCGCCGTCGATCGCCACCTTGCCCTTCGCGTTCGTGAGCTCGATGCCGTCCGGGAGCTCGAGCTTCCCGAACGCGAGGTCGAGCGTGCCCCGCCTGCCTTCCATCGCCGCGAGCATGGGCCATGGGAGCGGCCGCACGGGGAACATCTCGCCTTCCGGGGGCGGCTGCGGCTTCGCATCGCCCGCGTCGAGGAGCGCCTGGGTCCAGTCGAGGGCATCGCTTCGGAGCCGTCCCGAGAATCTCCGCGGGGCGCCCGCCAGGGTCCACTGCAGGTCGCCCTCGAACCGCTGCCGGCCCAGGGTCACCGCGAGCGCGCTCAATGCGATCTCACCGCGCGATTTCGTCACCTTCGCGTGCGCCTCGACGGGTGCCGTGTGGCGCTCGCGCAGCCCCAGGAAGCCCAGCAGGTCCTGGAGCGAGGCGCTCTTCACGCTCGCGTCGAACGTGCCGCTCTCCAGGCCGTGGTCGAGCGGCAGGTTCCCCTCGATCGCGACCTTCGTGCCGCCCCAGTCGAGGTCGATCGAGCCCTGCGACGCGGCACCCGCCTGGCCCAGGCGGGAGAGGTCCGCGAAACGGGCCTTCGCGTGCAGCGGATGGCCGTTGCGCTCGAGCACGGCGTCGATGTCCACGTCGCGCAGCCCGCGATCCATATGCGCACGCGCCTTCTCCACGTGCCAGAGGTCGGTCTCGCCCGACTGCCGGCGAACGCGCACCGCGGCGTGGTCGAGCTCGACCTCCGTCCAGTCCGGCGCAGCCGCCGCAGCGCCGGGCCTTGCGCCCCCCGGCTCTTCCGGGACCTCCCAGCTCTTCGCGCCGCCGCGCCCCACCTCGAGGTTCAGCTGCGCGCCTTCCACGCGGATCTTCCAGACGCGCACCTTGCCCACGAGGAGCGGCAGCAGCGCGAGGTGGCCCATCACGCGGTCCGCGCGCAGCAGGTCGCGATCCTTGGCCCATGGAGCGCTCGCGAGCGTGACGTCGTTCGCGACGAAGGTCGGGCGCGGGAAGAGCGCGAAGCTCGTGGCGCCCATGTCGAGCTCGCGCGACCAGGCCGACCGCGCCTTCGCGCGCGCCTCGGCCTTGAGCCGCTCGGGGTCGGCGAGCGTTCGGAACGCCACGGCGCCGGCCGCCGCGGCGACCCCGACGGCGACGGCGACTCCGATCGCCGCCCTGCGCCACTTCGTCATGGGGGTACCCGGCATCCGGTGGGAAAAGATGAGACTCGCCCGACCCTTTCTCCGTTCCGCCTCGTTTCACCCAGGGACCCGCCCTTTCGGGCCCCGGAGATGCCATGAGAACCCTCGCCTTCCTTGCCGCCCTCGCCCTCTTCGCCGCCGCCGGCTGCGCCCATGCCCTGGGAGGAATGGCCGACCTCGAGATCCGGGACGGCGCGAGCGGCCGGATCCTGCCCGTCTACTGGCACGGGGGCCGCGCCTACGTGGCCGGGCAGCCCGGAGCCGAGTACCGCGTAGTGCTGCGCAATCGGTGCGGCGAGGACTTGCTCGCCGTCGTCTCGGTGGACGGCGTGAACGTCCTCACCGGCGAGACGGCGAGCGCGGGCCAGGGCGGATATGTCCTTTCGGGGCGCCGCGGGGTGGAGATCGCGGGCTGGCGGAAGAGCCTGGACCAGGTCGCCGCGTTCTATTTCACGTCGCTCGGGGATTCCTACGCGGGCCGCACGGGGCGGCCCGCGAACGTCGGCGTGATCGGCGTGGCGCTCTTCGAGCGGGCCCGGCCTCCCCGCGCCGCATTCGAGGACGGCCTCGCCGGGAAGCGCTCCCGGGCGCGATCGTTGAACGAGGCCGGGGCGACACCTTCCGCGCCGCTCGGCACCGGCCACGGACGGCGCGAGGACTCGCCCGTCCGCTACGTCGATTTCGAGCGTGCGTCGTCGCCGGCCGAGAGGATCACGCTCTACTACGACAGCTATCCCAACCTCGTGGCGCAGGGGATCGTCGCGGGTCCGCGCGAGCGCAGGCCCGACCCGTTCCCGGGCTTCGTGCCCGATCCCGCCTGAGGATGCTCGCCGCGGCGCGGGCGCCGCTCGCCGTACACTGTGGCCGGATGGATGCGCCCGACGAAGAGCTGATGCTGGCCTACGCCCGCGGCGACGCACGGGCCTTCGAGGCGCTCTACGCGCGCCACAAGGGGCCGCTCTACCGCCTGGTCCTGCGCTCGGTGCGCACGGCCGGCGAGGCCGAGGAGCTCGCCCAGGAGATCTGGATGCGCGTGATCGGGGCGCGCGCCTCCTACGCGCCGAAGGCGAGGTTCACGACATGGCTCTTCTCCGTCGCCCACAACCGGCTGATCGACCATTGGCGCGCGCGGGGGCTTTCGGTGATGTCCCTCGACGACCCGGACCACGAGGCGCCGGAACCGGCCGCGGGTCCCGGGGCCGAACCGGAGCGCCAGCTGGAAGCGGCGCAGGCCGCGCGCCGGCTCGCGACCGCGATCGCGGCGCTTCCGCTCGCTCAGCGCGAGGCGTTCCTGCTGCATCATGAGGCGGGGCTCACCGCGGTCGAGATCGCGCGGGCCACGGGAAGCGACGAGGAGGCGGCGAAGAGCCGGTTGCGGTACGCGGTGAAGAAGGTGAGGGAAGCGCTCGATGACTGACCCGGACGAGAGGCTGCGCCGCCTCTACGGCACGCTGCCCCGCGAGGAGCCGCCGCCGGCCCTCGACGCCGCGGTGCTCGCCGCCGCGCGGCGCGCGGTCGCGCGGCCTTCGTTCGCCCGCCGCTGGGGCGCGCCGATCTCGGTCGCGGCCGTGCTCGTGCTCGTGGTGGGCGTGACGCTCGAGATGCAGCGCGAGGAGCCCGGCGTCGAGACCTCGGTCGCGCCCGCGCCTGCGCCGCCGCCCGCCGCGCCGCAGGCGCCCCCGCCCGCGGAGCCGGCGCAGGCCCCGAAGGCGCCGCCGGAGCGCAGGGCCCGGCCCGCGGTGAAGGCGATCCCGGAGGCGAAGCGCGCCGCCTCTGCTTCCGCGGACGCCTTGGAGGGCGCACCGGCCGCGAACCTCTCCCTGCAAAAGCGTGCCGTGGCCGAAATGCCGCAGGCGCAGCTGGAGAGGATCGCGAAGCTTCGGGCCGAAGGGAAGGACGCCGAGGCGGACCACGCGCTCGACGCCTTCCGCCGCGAGCACCCCGGCTACCGCATCGACGACGCGATGTGGGAGCGCGTGAAGCCGCGCTGAGGGCTCAGTGCCGCCTGCCCGGGGCGGGCGAAGCCGGGCCCCGCAGGAAATACTCGCAGTCGGCCGCCGGGACCGGCGGGCTGTAGTAGAAGCCCTGCATCTCGTCGCAGTCGTTCCGGCGCAGGAACTCGTATTGGGCGGCGGATTCCACGCCCTCGGCCACCACCTTGAACTTGAGGCTGTGCGCGAGCGAGATGATCGCCTTCGCGAGCACGCCGTCGTCCGCGCTCCCGGTGGCCTCGATGTCGCGCACGAACGAGCCGTCGATCTTCAACGCCGAGAGCGGCAAACGGCGCAGGTAGCTCAAGCTCGAATAGCCCGTGCCGAAGTCGTCGAGGGAGAGCCGCACGCCGATCGCGCGCAGCGTCTGGAGCGTGGAGACGACGCTCTCCACGTCGTGCATCACCATGCTCTCGGTCAGCTCCAGCTCCAGGTGCTCGCTCATCCCGGACTGCACCATGATGTCGCCCACGATCCGCACGAGCCCGCCGGTCCAGAGCTGCCGGGAGGAAAGGTTCACGGAGATCACCACCGGCGCGAACCCCCGGCGCCGCCAGTCCTGGCCCTGCGCGCAGGCGGTCTGGAGCACCCACTCGCCGATCGGCACGATGAGCCCGGTCTCCTCGGCGAGCGGGATGAAGCGGTCCGGCGGGATCAACCCGCGCTCCGGGTGCTGCCAGCGCACCAGCGCCTCCAGCCCGTCCACGCGGCCCGTGCGCATGTTCACGCGGGGCTGGTAGTGGAGGATCAGCTCGTTCCTCTCGATCGCGCGCCGGAGGCTATGCTCCATGTTCAGCCGCTCGTTCGCGAGCTCGTTCATCTCCGCGGTGAAGAAGTTGAAGGTGCTCCTTCCCTGCGACTTCGCGCGGTACATCGCCGCGTCCGCGTTCTTGAGGAGCGTGTTCGCGTCCGTGCCGTCCTGCGGATAGGTGCTGATCCCGGCGCTGCAGCTGATGTTCAGCTCGTGGCCTGCGATCATCATCGGCTCGCCGATCCGCCCGATGATCCGGCGCATGCTGCGGAAGATGAGGTCCTCGCGCGTCTGGTCGTTCAGGATCAGGATGAACTCGTCGCCGCCCAGCCGCGCCACGGTGTCGCCGTCGCGCACGGACGACTGCAGCCGCTCGCCGATCTGGCGGAGCACCTCGTCGCCGAAATCGTGGCCGAGGCTGTCGTTGATCACCTTGAAGTGGTCGAGGTCGATGAAGACCACGGCCACCGAGCGCTGGTTGCGCGTCGAGATCACCGCCTGCTTCAGGCGGTCGTTCAGGAGATGCCGGTTGGGAAGGCCCGTCAACGCGTCGTAGTTCGCCTGGCGCTCGAGCTCCTCCTGGTAGCGCTTCCTCTCGATCGCGTACTGCATCGCGCGCAGGAGCAGCTCCCGGTCGATGCGGCCCTTCACGAGGTAGTCCTGCGCCCCGCTCTTCACGGCGTAGAGCGCGAGCGTCTCGTCGTCGTTGCCGGAGAGCACGATGATCGGC
>Ga0105240_10007825_pt1 | contig 15430 bp, 21 predicted proteins | sample KBSC54metaG_FD_80426 | JGI IMG/M metagenome (GOLD analysis project Ga0105240, IMG submission 80426) | Corn rhizosphere microbial communities from Kellogg Biological Station, Michigan, USA - KBS C5-4 metaG | ecosystem: Host-associated > Plants > Roots > Rhizosphere > Soil | place: Michigan, USA... | reverse complement strand
GATCCGTGCAATGGTGCACACGGTTAATCCCTCGCTAGGGAAGAAAATTTACGACCCGTGCTGCGGTACTGGTGGCTTCCTGGCCATCGCCTATGAGCACATCGCGCGGAAGCTGGGTGCAAGCGCCACCAGCACCGATCTGGACACGCTGAAACACGAAACTTTCTTTGGCCGCGAGAAAGAAAACCTCGTCTTTCCCATCGCGCTAGCGAACCTGGTGCTGCACGGGATCGACCAGCCAAACATCTGGCACGGCAACTCGCTGACGCGCCGCGCCACCTACGCCGCGCTCTTCGAGCAGGCTCCGCCCACCTTCGACGTGATCCTCACCAATCCTCCCTTTGGCGGGAAAGAAGGCACCGATGCCCAGAAAAATTTCTCCTATCGAACCAGCGCAACACAGGTGCTGTTCGTGCAGGACATCCTCAGCGAATTAGCCCCGAAAGGCACTTGCGGCATCGTGCTTGATGAAGGATTGCTGTTCCGCACGAATGAAAGCGCCTTTGTCGAAACCAAGCGCAAGCTGGTGGACGAGTGCACCCTCTGGTGCATCATTAGTCTGCCCGGTGGCGTCTTCTCCACTGCGGGCGCTGGCGTGAAGACAAACCTGCTTTTCTTCACCAAGGGGAAGAAGACAGAGACGATCTGGTACTACGATCTTTCGCACGTCAAAGTCGGGAAGAAGACGCCATTAACGCTTGCGCATTTCGGATTCGATAAGAACGGTGGAATCCTGCCTGACGACGCTCTGCCTTCCACCCTAGTTGCCGAATGGAAAACGGAAGAATCCAACGAGGGAAAACCATTCCCGAGCTACGCTCGAATGCTGGCAAAACGCGGCAAGAAGGAGAGCGAGAGCCGCTATTCATGGGCTGTCGATTTTGCCGCGAGACGCGCGAAGGCTCGCGAAGAGATGCAGCCGCTCCAGGATCAGGCCGCTTCGCTGCGCCATACAGTTGCTGACCTCAAAGAACAGGTCAAGCAATTGAAGCGGGAAAAGGCAGCGGCGGCGAAGGTTGATGCGCTGGCTACTCAGATCGCCGAGAAGGAGAAATCCGCTCGCGAATTGGAGGCACAAGTCGCATCTATTGACGCCGCCGTTTTCGATCTGAAGGCCGTGAATCCGAACGCTGTAGTAAAGGTTGATACACGGACGCCTGAAGAGATCATTGAGAGCATCGCGGAACAGGGAAAGATCGTGTCTGAAGCGCTGACCCGACTTCGCACTTTGCTGGGGAGCAGGGTGGCCAATCAGCCTGATGTTGGCGCTCTTGCGCCTACAAGATAGCGTGCTGCATTAGGCTGCATGAGCTGTCCAGTTCTACCCGACGTTTCGTGCGCATTGCCGACGCCATGCTTCGCATGGGATGAATATCGACACTCCACCCCTCACAGGGATGCGCCAGGGAACCCTGCGTACCACGGATGCGTACGTCAGGCGCATCTATGAGATGCAGAGGGCCGGGTTTCCCTGAGGAATCCTGCGTTTCCATTCGTAAACGCTGCTGAGCCGGCCTTTTCGGAGTGGGAGATTGGGCTATGGCGATCCTTGGCGAGAAAAACCTAGCGGCGGAGATGGAGCGGCGAAGGAAGTTCCGAGTGAATCATGTGGGAACCAAACTAAATGAGGCCGAATTGCAGGACCTGGAGGCGCTGGCAGCCAAACGCGGGCAGACGCACGGGGAGCTGATCCGTGGGCTGATCCTGCGCGAAGTTGAGGCGAGCAAAACGACGCATCGAGCCAGTGCTGAGATGGTGGAGATCACGGCCTGCCGGTTGCTCCTGACCAACCTCCTTCGTCCGTTGGCTACCGGTCAACCGATGACGGAACAGGCCTTCGACGGGCTGATAGAAGAGGTGAAGAAGCAGAAGGCAAGGATTGCCGAGGACCGTCTGAAAGAACATCAAGCGCGGCGTTGAACATCGACGACGAGGGGCCACTGCGGTGGCCCGTACCCTTCGCTGCGACAGCCGTCAAGGGTCTACGCTACGCTTCGATAAACGCGCCAGAGACTGGCGCGCCCTTGACCGCCGTTCTCGCTACCGGTCTTAGCCAGCTATGAGAAGCATGTCTGCTTCTCTGTTCTCACGAGAACCAAAGACAATCTTTGGCGGCGGTCATCGATGGCAGCGCTGGATTGGACGGCCTACTCTTCGACGTTGTACGCAATGTTCAGTGCCCAGATCTGGTCCAGAAGAAAGCCGCGTTCGGGATCGTCGGCGGCTAGCAGGCCGTGTTTCTCAATGAGTGTGTCGAGCTTCAGGGCGATGCGTTCCCGACGAATACGGTAGCGGTCATTACTTTCAACCTTCATGAAGTACCTCCGTGGAAAGAGTCCACACCAAGAAATAGGAAGTCCATTTTCGCGTTCACTTATGTTTCGGATAGGGTCCGCGAGAAGATGGCGGCGCGGGCTGAACCGAGGTCTAGATGCTGGCCATCCTAAGTGTGGCTTCCTGGATCTGGCAACGTACATTCCTTTCTTTTCCTTATGGAGGAGAGGAACCGCCTCATTGATCCGGATTATCAGCCGAGGTATGGAGATCTATCGCGTACCAATTCCAAAACAAAATAGGGGCGACAATCTGGTTTCAATTCGCCAATCATTGGCCAGTGGTTCGAGCCCGATATTCGCTCCTAAATGTGTGGGCGATTGACTCGCGAACTAGCGGTGCAATCCGGAGCCTATTGCCGCACCAACTACTCAAGTATTGGCACTGGGAATGTCCCCTCCGTTGGCTCCGCAATCGATTGTGAAACGCAAATCCATTGCGCGGCTGAATCGATTACCAATCAGTGGAAGAATCGAAATCACCAGTATTCATGCGGGTTTTCTTCGCATCTCCAGTTGACTTCGTGACCACTTTTACTCATACTGAGCGCAGTTTGATTGCGTGCGAAGATCGATATCTTGCAACCGCACGCTGTGAACCTATCCAGGGATGGAGAATATGGCTTTCAATTCCTATGTTCCCAAAAAGCCGGTCCGGAGCGCGTCGGGTGATTCAATCGCTCTGGAGCGACATTACAGCGTTCTCCAAATCGCAGAGATGTGGTCACTGAGCGAGAAGACCGTTCGCCGCATGTTTGAAAACGAAGAGGGCGTATTGCTATGGGGCAGTCCTGAAACTCGACGCAAGCGCGGCTACATCACATTGCGAATCCCTGAGAGCGTTATGTTGCGCGTTCACTTCCAACGAACCAGGCGTGCCGGGTGAAGTTCAAGGTGTTGGGCGAACAATGCCTATTTGATCCTGCGACGTTGAGAAATTGTGAATCCAATTGGAGTGGGCTTGAAAATCCTGGGACTCTTGCGCCGTTGCTCCTGACGCAGCGACTGGTAGTCGATTTGGCCCAGGACATAGTAATCGCTGATGCCGCCTTTGACCTGGACGACGTCCCTTAAGTAGTCCTCCTTGGCCGGCACGCGGATTCGGCTGTCACCATAGAGACGGTTGTTGACTTGGACAACAAACGTGTGGAGGTCCATAGCTGTCGCTTCAACAAGGCTGGAGAATGTCTTGACATCAGAATTCCACTCAAGAACAAAGAGCGTATCGAGTTCTCCACACAGAACGCTTCGATTGGCGATCGTTGTCAAATCGCTACAAATTAGCACCGAAAAGCAATATCCCCTGTGCACGTATAGAGTCGGCAACGACAAAAATCCTGCTGGACGATAGAGCGACTTCTTTCGGGTCGGATCAACCCTTCGAAGCCCAACAAATTCTTGATGGGCAGGGGCGAACTTCGGCTGAAGGCGAACTACATGGCTTGCGTACCCCGGCCAATTCGTTACAAGGGATACAAGACAGTCATTTCTCAGCACGCTTGGCCGAGTATCACGGTGATACTCAACTCCAGACAACATAGAGACGCGGTTGGATGCTAGTTTCCTCGCAAAACGCAAAGCCCATCTCAGCGGAATACTCAGTTCTGGGAAGACGATATAGTCTGGCCGAACCGGCTCTGTGAGCATTCGATTGATCAATTCATTCAAGCCACGATATCGCTGCAATGAGCGGTCTTGTCTGCCCATTGCGGCAGCTTTCCACTGATCCTCTGTTGTCTTGTAACTGCTTATGCCGATGGTAATTTTCTCCCGAGGCGCACCTGGAACGACGAATGTGGTAAACGCCTTTGGTGAGGGCGGCTCGGGTTCAATGCCTATGCGGGCGGACTCCAGCACTCGGGCCCCACGAAGGGCCATAATCGCCTTTCGATAGGCATTGGGGTCGTTGAGAACATCTGGGGCTGCTAATGGGATCTCGTCGACGCGAAGCGGTCTAGTCGGAAATGCTAATGCGGGCCAGTGAGGAACTTTCAGCCGACCTGCCAGCTTTCTAAAGCGACGAATGGCCCCAAGTCTCAGCTTGCGGCGCACTTCAGTTTCCCGTGGGACCGGCGGACCAGATTCATCAGTGGATTGGCTCAGGTACCAGAATTCTTTGTAGGGACGGCTGCCCCAATCTGCCAGGAGAAGTTGATGAGCGAGGCGACCAAGCCTTTCTGATGAAGACGGGAGCGATACGTCTGGATCGAGCAGCCGTAGCTTACGGAGCACGGAAAGGTACTGAGAGTCGAGCTTGCCGGTTTGCCTAGTTGCTGCCTGCAAAGCAGTCTGGCGAAAGGCCTCGGTGCAATGTTTCATACAGAGCGTAAACCGTGACTGTTGCTTTCCTTTACCAACGGTCAGGTCTCTTGGAGTAGTTCTGCAACCTGTGCAAACGCCGAGATAAAATCTGAGGCTGCCTTGAAGTCGCCGCAGCCGAGCATTATGCCGAAAATCCGTGGAAGGTATGTAGAAAATTCGAAAAATCCGGAAGGCGTTAGAGCATGTCGAGTAATAAGTGCATAGAACTCGCCGCGGACTGCGCTCCACGAGGAAGCTCGAAGATCCGACGCATATATCTCGATGTCACCCACGAGAAGAGATAAGCCTAAGCGCCTGACTGAGACAGAGTCTGCTTTTCGAAGTGCGTCAACGTGCCGAGTCGCATCGTGACTAGCAAGCAGTGCCCTTGATGCCATCTCGGCTCCAGACTCGGGAACAACGGGAAGCAGTCTGTGTTCACTTGATTGAAGCCGAATCTGTTCACGTATGTGTTCAATCAAATCAAGTCCATGCGACGAAGACAGGGCGAATATTTTCTGCTTGGGCCCAGCAAAGATAAGCTCCGAATCGCGCGCATAGGCGAGATTTAAGCGAAGAGACGGCGATTTGCTGGAATCACGTTTTTGTTTCACGATGGGAGCCAAAGCCTTTGCGAGCCACGCAGTGACATCGCGTCCCCCATCAAGTTGCTGATTGTTCTCGAAAACCAAGAAAATGTCGTCAACATAGCGACCGTAGTACAAAGGTCGTATTTTAGTCGCGATTGCGTCGTCAAGTTCGACTAGCAAGACGTTGGCGATTATCTTCGATGCAGACAAGCCGACAGGAATGGCTCCAAGCGGTCGATCCACATAGTCGGGCGTTGACCTATACCAAGTGTCGATAGCCTGTAGTAGAGAATCGGTTAGCGTTCGCTCTGCTCGCGATAGGCGCAGTTGGATGGCCGAGAGAAAGCGTCGCCGAAGAAGAAATCGCGGACAAACCCGGTGGTAGAACTGCTCTAGATCCATCGTGATTGCAATGATGTTTTTCCCTCGCGAGAGAGCGTCTTCCATCGCCGACAGCCCCTTCTCTCTCCACTGTCGATAAGCCGAGAAATAGGGAACGAAAAGCCCGGTTGCAGAAAGATTGATGCCTTCTCGTCGGGACTCATCTGAAGAAAAAGTGCGTAATCGTCGTAGGCGGTTCGCGTAAGAAAGAGAAGGGTTGAGTGAAGCGTCAAAGAGATGGCCGACCTTTATAATCCACAAGGCTGAAATAATTTGAAAATCAACAGAGGGACGGATTATTAGCCTCAGCTTTGCTTCCGCTCTTCTTCCTGATTCATTAAATCGACGCTTCCAATCAGCGATTGGGTCAACAGCGCTAAAATGGCTGCCACCGTGGTCATTCGAATCAGTTAATTCAATAGATTTCGGCAAATATGCGTATGTGCCGATGAACTCTTGATCGAAGGACCAGGTCTCTTCCTTGTCGAGCAACGTGCGGTGCAGGCGCGCGAGATTCTCCGCGAGATTCTGCTCGTATTCAGTAAAAGCGAGCGCTTGTACATGGGTGTTTTCGTAATACGCCTCTACCTTGGCTTTACGGTAGGCAACGTAAAGGTCTCCAAGCGACACGTCCCGCTTTAACAGAGGCATCTCTGCAATACCCTTCCGGCTCCTGTGGCTTAGCTTGAACTAGCAAGGGTAGCAGACTCGCTAGCCAGTAGGCTCGCGCTTTATCGGAGATGTTTGAGACCGTTCGCCGTATGTTTGAGAACGAAGAAGGCGTGTTGCTGTGGGGCAACCCAGAAACGCGGCGCAAACGGGGGTACATCACGCTGCGCATTCCAGAAAGCGTGATGATGCTTGTTCATCTAAAGCGTGAAAAGCGTGCCAGCTGAACGGAACAGGATATTGGGCAGATAGCGAATTCTCAGGAACTGCATACGGAAATTAAATTGGATGTCAGAGTAGCTATGAATTCAATGCCGTGTCTTCTTTGGTGTAGAAGGGGGTTGCAGTTGCCGTCGAGAAGAGTTTAGGAAAATGGCTGATTACCATTTCTATAAATCTACCGTGGTAAACAGCATAGACTTCTCGCTTCTGAGTCTCCGACTTCCCGATGATAATGTTGAGCAATAGACGGTCATTTAGGGTCCTGGGACGGAGATATGCGCGGTCTTTCCATTGGCCACCGCTAGCCGTGTGAGTGAAGTCCCCATCATGATCAAGGGCCCAGGTTTCAATTTCGCCCGTCTCAATTCCACGCTTGATCGAGTCCAAGAGCGTTTCAGCTTCAGTCGTAAACAGTCTGACGGCCATTAGCTTGCCTCTCTCCCCGTGATCCCTCTATGAATGCCTACCCGCAGGTAAGGCGCTTGTTGATCTGCCTGTGAAGCTGGTGAAAATCGGCAGTCTTGAAAAATGGGTGTTGATTCGGAGGCGCCAGGAACTTGAAACGCCCGAATGAATCTTGCCACACGAGGACCACGTTACCGGCCAGGCCAGCGTTACCGGAGCAGATTTGAAGTGCAGCCTGCGTTTGCTGTTGCTCCTCCTGGCTTTTGTGATCAAACGATGACCCAAGAAAGCAGATCACAACATCAACCCCTTGGATTCTCAAATGCGCTACGTCAAATTCCGCCACGATTCTATCTCCTCTTTGAGCCGCGCTTTCCAGATCTCTTTTTTGCCTGAGCAAGGTCAGAACCAGCCACACTCCTGACTGATTGACTTTTGCTCGTCTTTAGGAGCCATGCTGCCTTACTTGCATCTCGTTTTGAAGTGGCCATAAGGGATCTCCGTCAGGTTAAGGTTTGGACTAATGGCTAGCTGATTACCGGACAATTCACGCATTCAGGCAGTGCCAGCAAATTGTTGGGAGCGTATCCATCAGCGGAAGTTTTGAGATATTTCCGCCCATTGTGTGTGGCAACCACGACCTCTGTCTCGCGGCCGTTAACCAAGGTGTAAAACGAGTCCTGCCCTGTTTCTATTCGCTGGATTGCTGACGTCTCCGTGAGCCTCCAGTTTCCGGATTGGTTCCCGATGTGGGAGATTCGTTCGTGCGGGTTGTAATGATCCCCTCTCTTCGTGATGCATGTCACTTGGCACCGTGCCATAGTAGCCTCCGCAGTGAAATGGGCAAAATCCGCCTGCAGATGAATGTTACCACAAACTACGCTAATCCGCGTATCCGCAGATTAAGAAAGTTTAGAGGAGGCTGTCAAAGGTGTTGGAGGCCAAGATGCGCTTCTGCAGAAGTCGAACGCGAGCGGCGTCCTTCGAGGTCTGAAACGTCTTGGCGATTTCGGCAGTCAGGTCGGTAGCAGCAGCGCTTTCCTCGGCAATGGGCTTCAGTGTCAGCCCATTCCTGCTACGGAAATCCTTGACTGTGGAAATCAGGGGCGTTATGGGAACTAGAATTGCGCCGCAGACAAACCCCGCCTGCCATTCCATCCAATCCTTTTTATCAATTGAATGCATCGAGTCTCGATGACAGCGATTCGCGTGCGATGTTTCGGTTGCGGCGGAGAACTCGGAGAAAAGCAAAGCGGGCTTCACTTCCACCTGAAACATGTGGTCATGAAAGTGGACATGACCAAATTCGTGGGTCAGTGTTGTGCGTAAACGGTTCTCCAGAGCAGGTGATTCCGTTAGGCGCGCAGAGATCTTCACGGAGGGTCTGTGTCCCAGCCGGAATTCGGTGACACCTTCGATCTGACCGTCGTCGGCTGAGAAATCTTTATAGAGATCAAGATCCTTGACGTCTCTTTCGAGCAAGCAGGTGAGATCGTCGGTCGTCACAGGGAAGGTAATTCGACGGTATTTTTTCAGGAGATAGTCATTGATGACTCTCTCGCATTCTTGATCAAGTTCCTCTGGTAGGTAATGAGGGCGCTTTGCAAAACGTCCAGTCGAATCGCGAACCCATTTCATCCTATTTCACCGGTCGTTTTTGAAGAGTTTTTCGAAACGCAGAAAACGCTGCCTGCACCTCTTCGGGAGAGGACTTGCGGACTTCTTTCACAATGTCTTCTGGCCACGCCTGTGCGAGCCCAAACAGATAGTCTGCTTTGAGCTTCAGTTCTCTCGAGAATTCCTGAATCAAATGTTGAGAAGGCGCATTTCGACGATCATGCTCAAGATCGTTGAGGTATTGAGGCGAGATCGCGCCCCCATCTTCTTTGAAGATTTTGGCCGCGAGTTCCTTTTGGCTAATCTCCAGCGCCTTCCGCGCCTCCGATATTGCATTTCCGAAAGTCTTCATGTCTGCCAATCTGCAGATTAGCGTAGTACACGACCGTGAACAAGGGATTCGAGCGGAGGGGCGGATTCAAGGAGTGAACAATTTCGGTCATCAGCTAGCCGCGATGGTGGCTATAGGTACACTCCGCCACGCCGACTGCACGCTCTTCTCAAGCTGATCCTGGCGAGCGCGAACCCACGGCGAGTAGTGTTTCTCCGTCACGCGAACGCTGGCATGGCCGAGCAGAATGGACACCTGATCGATAGGAACCCCGGCCAGTAGCATCTCGACTGCGAAGGTGTCACGAAACATGTGGCAGTGGCAGCGCTTCGGTGTGCCGTCCGGTTTGCGGAGATCGGCAACCTTGAAAAGGCGGCGATAGGCGCGCTGCCAGTTGGCAACGAACGTCTTGGGCAGACCGTTGCCAGACCAGAAGAAGTAATTCGGATTAGGCTTGAGACCTGCCGGTATGGAACGAAGGAGATCGGCGACGTGGGGCGGCAGCGGCACGAAAACCGGCGTGCCAGTCTTGGCCTGATAGAGCATGAGCTTGTTTTCGGCGAGCCGCCCGCATTCGAGCGTCACAGCATCGCGGATACGGAGGCCGCTCCAGCGCATCAGCTCTGTCAGAGCGCGGATGCGAATGCCGCGCTTTTCAGGAGCCCACGAGCGCTCAGCAAACTCACCCAACCGGTAGGTGGCGCCAATGATGCGCTTGTATTCGTCGGCAGTGAAGTAATCCGTAGGTACGTGTTTGGCGATGACCCGACCCATGGTCGCCGTCGGATTCTCCCGAAGCCAGCCCTGTCGCACGCAATACCAGAAGAACCCAATCACACGTTCGAACTTCTTTTTGCGGGCGAGTTCCTTTTCTTTCTTCCAGGTTTGCCGCCATTCGGTCAGGTTGCGAGGATTGAATTCTCGCAGAAAGGTGATGCCGGATTCTTCGGCGAACCCGACGAGCTGGACCTGGAAGATGCCGCGCAGCTTTTGCAAGGTGGCCGGAGCCAGACCGCGCGCCTCAGCATCGGCGAGGAAGATGCCCACAGCTTCCTTCACAGTAGGCATCCTTGCCGGCTTCAGGTCCTCTCCACTAAGAGCAGAATTCTCGTATTTGCGGGCGAGGAGTTCTGCTTGTTCCCAGGACTTCGTTTTCGCAGAGGTGCGAAAGCGCCCGCTACGACCGGGCAGAGTGCCGTCAAGCCACTTGGGACAGCGGCAACGGCGGTAGGTGGAATCGTCTTTCTTCGCGCACTCGGGGTGATGGCGGGTGTAGACGGACAGCATAATGCCGTCGATCTAGCACGAAAAGTCGGTTGGTACAATTCTGGTACAGTTTAGCGATCTATTGAGTTTTCAACAATCTAAACTGCTGCAAATAAAATACTTATAAATGGTGGAGGCGGCGGGAGTCGAACCCGCGACTTTTCTTTAGAATCAATAACTTACTGATTAGACTTATTGCTCACACTGCTCATTATGCACATGTTGCATCTGAGTAGCACAAAACTAGCACAAAAAGAGTGTCCCTCTCAACCGGAGGGATTCTCGTCTCAGACTATTCCGCTTGTGGATTATTTTCGCCTTATATTCGCCTACACTGTTCCCATGTGGAACCTGCCCCAATCACGGCTCTGCAACTTCGCCGTTCGGTGCAAGGGATGCGGTGAGACCATCCCGGCTCCGGTCGAAACCATGCCCGACAGTTGGATTGTTGCGGACTGTCCACTCTGCGGGTCGAAGCGCAGGTATCTGCCGACAGACATATTCCGGGGGACTCTCTCTCCTTCTGTCTATCAGGAGCACTACGCGGAGGTCTGCCCGTGGGTGAAATGAAGAGGGCGATTGGGAGAGAGGAACAGGACAGACGAACTCAAGACCGTTTCGCCTCGACCATTGTTATTGCAGCTTCCATCATCGCGGCGGTTCGCTTGGCGCGTGAGCCTGACATCAGTAGGCCATCACCGCGACTGACATCGGTCGTCGCTGACAGCGTGAGTTTGGCTCGAATGATTCTCGACCGCGTTGTCCGTTAGGGCGGTCGCTGCCTCAGAAGTGGTTCCGGGGTTCCAATTGAGCCGAGGCGCTCGGGCAGGGCGAATCGTGTTGAGCAACCACAAAAATATTTGTTCCAGCTTGTCACGAAAAACCGGCCAGAACGGCACTATATATATGAAGAATTCAATCGGCGTCGGTTGCGTCCAGAATCGTCAGTCCTGTTGCTATCGCAGGATGCCGTTTTGGCTCCCATCAAGTGTTGAGACGGGTGCAATGACGAAAGCCCCTCGTCCGAGGGGCTTTCTGAGTCAGTGGAGGGGGCAGCGCGTAAATAGACTTTAAGGCTCTAATTTTTGGCGTGTCAATGGGTAGTGCTGAAGATGTTCACTCGATGTGATTGGCTGTTCATACCGCGAATCCCGACTATCCCGCGTCTTGTGGTTGACTGACCAGAATCGACTAGCATCGCCCTCCCTTTTCCGCCCTGCAAGAAAGGTGTGTTGGCACTCACGAGATTTTCTTATTCACTGGCTTATCATGCTGGCATGTTCTCCACGCCCTCAGGCCGCAAGACATTCGTGGTCACCTGCAAGGGGTGCCGCCGCGATGTGCCATCCGGGCGGGAGGAGTTTCCATTTCAGTCCATCACCGTTGAATGCCCTCTCTGTAGCGAAGTGCGTCGGTACTTGCCGTCTGAGGTATTCCTCGGGCGACCAGACCAACTTGTGGTTCAGCAGCAAAGGGCCGCGCGGAAGTGATGTTCGACAACGCGATGTGCTTTCCTCAGCGACATCCGAAAAAATGGTTGGCGGATTGTCGCGAAAAACGACGCCGAACGAAACTATATATATAGGGAGTCAGGCGGTCGCGTGTCAGCGTGCTTGAGGCAGGTCACTGCATCCGCCTGTGGGCCTTTTTGTCCCTCGACAATGTCGAACTCGACTTCGTCACCTTCTTTCAGCGATTTGTACCCGTCCGATTGAATCGCTGAGTAGTGAACGAATACATCCGCGCCATCTTCCCGTCCAATGAATCCAAAACCTTTGGCGTTGTTAAACCACTTAATTTGTCCTTTGTATTGAGCCACCCGCTCCTGCCTTTCTTGCATCTCGGGTTTGCCGAATCAGCAATCGGATGCACCTACTGTTTTTTCGATGCGAAGGGTTTAAGAAGTGATATCTGAGGCCAAATGACAGAAGCCGGCTTCGTAATTCCATGCAGAGCACGAACTGGGTTACGTTGCCGAAGGTTCCGGCAAGTCAATGGGTGTTCAGAAGTTTAGGGTTCTTGTCATTGATGATGAACGTGCTTTTGCCGACTCACTGGCTCGAATCCTCGACATGTTCGGGTACGATGCATCGACTGCCTATACTGCAATCGACGCTTTGGAACGCATCGGCGTTCAGCCCTGCGATTTGGTGGTAAGCGATGTGGTGCTAGACGGCGACATGTCTGGCATAGACATCGCGATAGAATTCAGCAAGCGTTTGCCCAAGTGCAGAGTTTTACTGATGTCTGGTGACGACGCAACCGCTGCACTGCTCGAAGAGGCCAAAGAAAAGGGCTATTCATTTGATGTCCTGCCGAAGCCGGTACATCCATCAACAGTCCTCGAGCACCTGAAACTCCTTACAATTTCGGAGTAGCGCGCTCCTCCCGGAACCCATACGTTCGAGCAAACTAGAAATACGCGGTGCAAAAGCAGACCCCACGGAGTTCGACCTGTAGAGCAAAGTCCCACAAAGGGCTACTCGGGTAAGTCTCACACTCTCGTTATAGATGACGATATAGTTGTCGCAGACACGCTCGCTATGGTTTTGAAGACGGGTGGCTTTGAGACGACAACTGTGTACAGCGGCAAAGCGGGGGTCGAACTCGCCCGGTGCCGTGAGTTCGAATTCCTCGTGGCCGGTGCTGTGATGCCGCACATGAATGGTATTGAGGCCGCGATTGAAATCCGCGCGATTCTTCCTAAATGTAAGGTTCTTCTTGTCTCCGGGGACAACGAAGCTGGCGCTCTGCTTCAAGAGGCTGGCGCTCAAGGTCACAGATTCGAATTACTCGCCATGCCGGTACACCCACTTGAACTTTTCCAAACGCTGCGCTCGGTCGGAATCGCGTAGTCCCCACAAGAGCCATACCATTGGCGTCTGCATGAGGGACGTGTTCACTCGATGTCACTGAGTCACCGGCACAGCCGAGTCATGAACGGGTATTCGCCTGTGTGATGAACAGCGAACTAACCAACGGAGAGAAATAGCAATGGCGAAAGTGACTAGGAAGTCAACTGGGTACGAATTCCCGGTCTGAGCGCAGTAGGGATGCGCTTGGTAAACGAATTTCAACGGCGTCATTCCCGGCTATGTGAGCCAAGTTCGCAACCCGCTTACCACTGACTCTCCTAATTTTTGGCGTCCCTAACGCTCGGGACTGAGCTTGCAAAGATTCAGAATTTCACTAGGGGCGACCCGCCGACGCTCCGAAACATTCCAGACCCACGAGATGTCCACTGTGCGAAGGCCGCAAATCGCACGCTCTGTCACCCGGTTCTCAATTCTCCCATCCTTGAAATGAACGTTGTAAAGGAGAACGCCGCGCTTGTTGTAAACTCCGCGAATCATAGTGCTGCTCCTTGTTAGCTTTCAATTCAGCGAATCATCCCGGCGATTTCATTACGCTGAATCAGATAACTCCAGCTTCCCAATTTCCTGCAATCTTCTTGACCTTCATGGTTCGCCCTTCAAAGCTCACGTTATAGGCTCCGTCAGGAAGATTGGAAGGGGCTTGAGCGATGTCCGCGCTCACATATTCCCAGATGTCGAGCTTTATGACAGACACTTTCACGGCTCTAACGGTACATGCAACTTCAAGTTTCATTCCGTTCAGAGTTCCCGGCACCAACACCGCTTCGCGAATCGAAACCATTCTGTCCTCTGCCTATATCAACTGTGAGAATGCATCCCAGTGTCGGAATGGCCGTGCTTCCTTCTATGCTGCTTGCTGTGCCGAATCACTAATCGGTCCTGCTACACCGAAGGAATTGCGCCCGTGGAGGAAGATGGATACCTCTATGCCGCCACCCCTCAGACTCAGATGAGCAGCGGTCAACAACATACTTACCATTGAGGGCTCAAGCTCCTGATGGAACTTGAGACGGCCATAGGTGTACAGTGTCCCTCCAACGCCATCAACGGAGTTGGGCAACTCAAGTAAGTCGAAGGAGACATCAAAACTGAATGACCCGGATACTGAGACCGTGCCCCTCTGGTTGACGAACTCCCTGATGGACTTGGGCTGACCCACTGAACCTCACCTGCTTTTTGTAACGCCATGCTAGGGCAGATTCGAGCGAGATGATGTGCTTTGCGTCACACTGAGGCGGAAGATTTCAGAGGGGGAAATTCCGGACTGGCATTGAACTGGACGCGAACCGTCGTTCCAGATTTGCTCATCACGGATGTGGTAATGCCCGAAATGTCCGGGATTGAACTCGCCATAAAAATTAAGGCGTTGTGTGCCGGTTGCAAGGTATTGCTTTTCTCAGGACAAGCTGCCACCACCGATTTGCTCTTGGCGGCAAAAGCAGAGGGTTACGAATTCGAGGTTCTCGCGAAACCAGTTCATCCAAAAGATTTACTCAACAGATTGAAGTCTCTCAAAGTCACCCCATCGTTGGCTTCTCTCGCGGATTCTGAGTCCGCTAACGCTAAGTACGGAACGGCATAAGGGCGCATTTCGCTGCCACGTGCTTAATTTGAGGCGAACAACGCATGTATGTTCGTCATCGGACATAGCGTGGTGTTAGATGAGACCGTCATCCGAACTCATCCCGTCCCTTCGCATGTTGTAGTTAGAATTGGCGACCAAGCGGTGATTGAACCGAGGCGCATCCTTCTGCAACGTATCGCCGAGCTAGAGCGAATCGAAGGGGTCTCAGCCAATCACGATGTATCCGAATGAAACTCCGCATATCCCAATCATTAGGGAGTGCGCTGTCCGCCGTGGAGGATAATCTCAGATGGACAGCGCGGGGCCGCACAATTGCGTTAGCAACCGGGTGTTGGGCTTGCTTGATGGAGCAGCCTGACACAGGATTTTAGATGCGAAAACCGTTTGTGAGATGGCCGAGGTGACCCGGAGTCGAAATGCGCCACCGGGTTTGTCCCCAACAGACACAATAAAGCGGGTCGGGATACAGCATGAGCCAGACAACCTGTGTTCACTGCTACCCTTGTGTCGGATGGAAGGCAGATTACCTTTGGCCTGATTGTAATAATTGAAAGATGGAAGATGACAAGACCATTCCCCGCATCATCGAGGCGTTAAGGATGAGCAACGGCGTAATCATCACGTTTGCGGATGGTAAATGCGCGTTATACAAGGCGGCTCTCCTACATGCGATGTTTCCCAACGCCGACGAATTGATTCAAGATATGAGCGACCAAGATTAGATTCCTTGCTTTGGAACAAATGACGCGAGAACTTCGATGCCAACTAAGAAGCTAGACCAAAACGAGTTCTACACTCCTCCCGGCTCCCCACTCTACAACGTCTGCTTCAAAGGCGGTGCTCTACAGGGCCGG
>Ga0105240_10007823_pt1 | contig 15431 bp, 15 predicted proteins | sample KBSC54metaG_FD_80426 | JGI IMG/M metagenome (GOLD analysis project Ga0105240, IMG submission 80426) | Corn rhizosphere microbial communities from Kellogg Biological Station, Michigan, USA - KBS C5-4 metaG | ecosystem: Host-associated > Plants > Roots > Rhizosphere > Soil | place: Michigan, USA... | reverse complement strand
TTAATCCACCAAAGCGATCAAGCCTGGGATGAGCTCGAATCGATCAACCGCAATTTTTAGCATTTGCCGCCTTCAGTCTGGGAGAGGCAAACGGATGAAAAAGAAAAACTGCCTGCGGAAATAGAAAGGGCGGCTCTGCTATCCGGCATTGCCTTCGCCGCGTGCACGGGCTGATGTACGAGCCGCTCTCGAGACGTACCAGAAACCCACAGATCCCCCCGGCGAGGCGCTTTTCGAAAGTTGTGCTGAACCAGCTTCGGCGCCTTCTGATGCGTTCAGGTTCTTGCTGCCGATTGACTCCCTCAGTTTTGGGCGGGACTCATGATGCGCAAGACCGGGTGGCCATTCACATTTTGCAGCGGAAAGTACACCAGATGGGTTTGGGGATCGACAGACACGGTATGCGCATGCGGCATCTTAATCATGCCCTTGAGGACCAGAGCATTTCCGTTTTCCTGGAAGACCGTCACTTCCCCTGACTCCGCCGCGACATATAACGTCTTAAGTCCCGTGTCGAAAGCCAGCACATCGGGACTACGGCCAACAGCGTACGTTCCCAAAACGCGCATGCTTGAGAGATCGAAGACGGCGAGTTTATGATTGTCCTCCCCGGCAACAAACGCCAGTCTCCCACTCTCGTCGAGGGCAACCCCGTGTGCTCCGTCAATACCCGGTAAAGGATAGCGCCCGGTGATGTCTGCGGCGGCCGGATCAATCGTCACCAGTTCATTCTTCTTTCCCACGGCGACCAGGATTTTCCCGGAGCCGGAATCGTACACAGTGTTGCCCGCCTCGCCGCCTAGCGGAATTGTTTTCACGAGGGCGTTCGTCGTGGCATCGATTACGGCATCAGCATCCCCGTGTTCATCGGAAACAAAAATCCGCTTTACGCCGGGAGCGTAGGCCAATCCATCGGGATACCGGATCGGGCCTGCCTTGGCGATAATCTTCAAGTTCTCCGAATCGACGATGACGACGTTGTGCTCCCCGGTCGCCGACGCGAATACCCTTTGCAATTGCGGCACCGCTATGACGCCGTGAACGCGGGGGAATCCGTCCAGAGTCCCAATCACGGAACGTCTCTTTATGTCGAAGACAACGAGCTGACCGGCATTCATATGGGCGATGTATAACCGGTTGTTGGAGAGGTCGATATTTTGGTAATCGAATCGCACCGCCGGACCCGACAACGGGATATCCGCTACCCGCGTGAGCGGTCCGGGTTCAGATCCAGAAGCGGAGACGAACCAGGCTACGGATAACCCAAAGACCGCCAGCGTGAGCACCTGACGCAATGGCATATCTCCTCCTCCTTCATCTTCGAATGAAGACGCGACAAACGCCCTGCCGCGCACCGGCCCGGATCGCGCGATCTATCAGTGAGTCGGGCCGTGGCCGAGTTCGCCAAGAGCTGCTTTGAAGCCTGCGGCCAGTTTGTCTGCTGGTCCCGTGCCCCAATAATGCAGGAAGTAGATGGCTGGGTCCGTTCCGATCATGTGATTATGTATGGCCACCACCTCCAGACCATTCGTGCGCAGCGCTTTGAGAACGGGTGTGACCTCGTTCCCAAGCATGGCAACGTCGCCAGCGATCTCCGCGTTCGCATCCGTTCCGTAAAACGCGGCCCAGGTATTCAGGCCCATTCGCGAGTTGATGTTCGCACCCATTTCTTTCAGGTGGAGATCATCTCGTCCGACGGTGATTTTGTAAACCTGTCCATTCTGCTCACCCGAGTGGCCTATGATGCTGGCGATCTTGGCAGTGTCGATCTGCCCGCCAGATACGCGGGCATTTCCGCCAGAAACCGTGTAGTGGTGCTGCGGTCCTGCCTTGCCGATGAGGTCCACGGCTGGTTTTACGCGATGCGTCAGGTCGGCGGTTGTGCCGTGACCATGTACATGCATAAAGAACATGCGCGGACTGTCGAAAAAGAAGTGATTGTGAAGAGCGGTGACTTCGAGGCCGTTCTCCAGGAGAGCAGACATTACCGGATTCACCTCGTCTTCGAGCAGCACAAGGTCACCCATCATCACGTCATTTTCACCCTCGCCCTTTGTCATCGCCAGCCAGCCGCCGAATCCAAAAGGCGTAGGCGTAGCGATCCCGTCTATGGCGACCTTTAGATCGTTTCTCGGGATGTTGATCTTCAAAACGTTATCTTTGAAATCCCCCTGTTTCCCGAGCGTTTTGAGAACGCCGGCGTAGTCGCTGGGCATGTTTTGCGCGAATACGGCCGCGGCCGCCACAAGGGCCACAAAGATGATAATGTATCTCGTCAGATTCCTCATAGCTTTACCTCACTTTCCCGAAACCGCGAAATCACTGAAATACGTGACACTGTCGGCTTTCGTCCATAACCCCGTTTTGCCAGTTTTCAAGAATGTCTGGTCTTCCGCCTCGAACAGGCGCTCATTATTGAGAAGTATGATAAAAAGCTTTCCTTGAAAGATCACTCGGAGAGTGTTCCAGCCGCCAGGAATGGCATGTTTCACGCCATAGGATCGCGAAGGCATGCCTTTAGGCGGAATCGAAAGCCGGATGCCTTTCTCAACTCGATACAGCACAACATTATTTTCCAGAGCGTTGGCGCGTACGACGTAATAATTGTTTGGGTCCTGATATCTCCAGAAAATACCCGCAGCGCGATCAACGTCCCCTGCGACTGCTTTGAACGCAACACTGACCTCGCCATCCGAAATCGACAGGCCGTTCCATACGGCCAGCGGGAACCTTCCCGCCGTCGGGTCGCGCGATACTTGCGCCAGAGAGCAGCCAGCCCTGGGCGACGGAGAGTCCCGTACGATCTCCCAACGCGGCGGCGGGCCACTGTGCGTCATAGCGATCGTCCAGCCGGAGGGAAGCGTTCCCGGCGCGCAGTTATCCAAGGAAATCACTGCCGCCGTGCAGGGTAAGCGCGCCAGAAGAACGACAGCCAGCAAACGCATAGCGCCCATTGCAATTTCAGTTTCCATCCTGAATCTGAGGATTTCGTGAGTGTGCAGCTATTCAAGGATTTCTTCAGGCGTGTCGCGAATACTGGATAATCGGAGCCATGCACATCTTGATCGTCGAAGATGATCGCAAGCTCGCAAGGCAACTGAAGAAGGGCATGGACGAGCAGGGTCAATTCGTGACCCTCGCCGGGACCGGACCAGAAGGATTGGAATTCGCGCAACAAGCTTCTTTCGACGTGATCGTTTTGGACGTAATGCTCCCTGGTCTGGACGGCTTTGCCGTAGTGCGGCGCCTTCGAGCCGGGCACAAAACCACTCCGATTCTGATGTTGACGGCTCGCGATTCCGCAGAAGACATTGTGACGGGCTTGGACGCAGGCGCTGACGATTATTTGACCAAGCCGTTCTCGTTCCAGGTGCTGCTGGCCCGGCTCCGCGCGCTGGCTCGGCGCAAGCAGGTGGAGCCGAGGACGCATCTTCAGATTGCAGACCTGGTGCTCGATCCCGCGGCGCACGAGGTGAAACGCGGCGCGAAGTTTGTAGCGCTTTCCCGAACCGAATTCGAAATTGTCGAGCTTCTCATGAGAAATGCTGGCCGGGTACTGACTCGCGCCCGGTTGATCGAAGGTGTTTGGGGGTTCGAGCGCGATATCCAAAGCAACACGCTCGACGTTTTTATGCGGCAGTTGCGCGGCAAAATCGAATTGCCAGGGAGTGCCAAGCTGATCCACACTGTCCGGGGTGTCGGGTACGTACTGCGGGAAGAGGAGCCTGCATGAAGACGCGCTCCATCGGATTCCGCCTCGCGGCCTGGTATTTTCTGGTTTTTGCCGCCGGGATCGCGGCATTTAGTATTGCAGCATGGTTCGGCATGCGCGCCAGTCTGTACGACGCGGTTGATGACGCGCTGCGCGATCGCGTTCGCGGCGTCCAGACGTTCATGGACCGGCAAATTTCAGCGCTTTCGCTGCCCGAAATTCGGGATGAATTCCGCGAACACTCCGTGTTAGGGCCGGGTGGCGATCTATTCCAGGTTTGCGACCGGCGCGGGGAATGGTTGTACCGTTCGGTGCCTCTGGAAAACAACAACATCGCGATTGTCAGGCCCGCCGGCCTCGGCTCGCCGCGTTTCGATACAGCGCAGGTGGAGGAGCATCCGCTGAGATTCTACTCGCAGCGAATAACCGTCCACGGTGAACCGTATTCGGTTCAGGTTGCCGTTCCACTCGATGAGATCCTGGAGGCGCTTGAAAGGTTCCGGACCCTGCTGCTTCTGGCGGCTCCGGTACTGCTGATTGCGGCAAGCGCAGGAGGGTATTGGATGGGCCGGCGGGCGCTCGCGCCAGTGGACGCCATCTCGCAAACCGCGCAACGGATCAGCATCGAGAACCTCACGCAGCGGCTGGAAGTTCCGAAGAGCCGTGATGAACTGCAACGCCTGTCGGAAACCCTGAATGCGATGCTATCGCGGTTGGAGTTCTCCGTAAAAAGAATGGCACAGTTCACGGCCGATGCCTCGCACGAGCTACGGGCGCCCGTGTCGCTCATTCGGACCACGGCCGAGGTCGCTGCTTTGCGCCGGGATCGGCCGGCTTCCGAATATCTCGAAGCCTTGGACGAAATTCTGGAGGAGGCGGAGAGGACGTCGCAGGTGGTCGACAGCCTGATGCTGCTGGCTCGTTCCGATGCCGGTAGCGCAAATATCGAGCTCCACGACATGGATGCACGTTCGGTGGTTCGGGAAGCGGCCGAGCAAGGTGAAAAGCTGGCGCGCGCCAATAGCCTGGAGTTTCGGTTGGTTTCACCGGACGCGCCGGTTCCTGTGGAGGCGGACCCGGAATCCCTACGGCGAGCTTTGCTGATTCTGATCGACAATGCCATGAAATATACGCCCCGCGGAGGATCTGTTCGCGTCACGTTATGCGCCGGCAACGGCCAAGCAGTTATTTCCGTGTTGGATACGGGCATCGGGATCGCAGAAGACGACCTGCCGCACATTTTCGACCGCTTCTGGCGCGCCGATCGGGCACGTACGCGTGAGCGCGCAGGGGCCGGCCTCGGGCTCTCGATTGCGAAGCAGATCATTGAAATGCATTCCGGAACGATCTCCGTCGAGAGTCAGCCAGCCAAGGGCTCCAGTTTCCGAATCGAGCTGCCGCTGAACCTCAACGCCAACGGGGCGGTTGAAAAGATCCCGTTATGACTGAGGACTGAATAATGTGGTTCGAGCCCATGCCGGGGAGCCACACCTTTTGTTTCGGTAAGTTATAAGCAATTTTCTCAATCGTTGTACCGATTTTGTACAAAGCGTAAATAGCTGCTGTTATTGCTCTTAGCTGATAGGGCATGGATTCGAAAATGGAATCTGTCATCGAGTGGTACGGACGGCGAACGTGAAAACCGAATGGCAAGCCTCAAAGCCGAAGAGTGTCGATTAAAGCCGCCAGCGCGGCGGGCTGCTGTCTTTTACTCGGGTAATACAGGAAGAAACCGGAGAACGGCTGGCACCAATCGTCCAGCACGCGAATGAGGGCGCCGCTCGCGAGATGCTGACTGACCTTGTCCTCTCCCACGAAAGCGAGACCGATGCCGTCAAGGGCGGCACGGATCACGATCTCCACGTCGTCGACGATCAGCGGCCCATTGACCGCAACTGACAGCGACTTTCTGCCCTTTTCGAACTCCCAGCGGTAAACGTCACCGCCATGCCCGTGGCGGAAATTAATGCATCACTGGCCAAGCAGGTCGCGCGGAGCTTTCGGCCTGGGATGCGATTTGAAATAGGCAGGAGAACCGACGATGGCGGCGCGATGGTCTTTGGACACGCGCACCGCGATCATGTCCTTTTGAATGTATTCGCCGTATTGGATGCCTGCATCGTAGCCGCCGGCAACGATATCGAGGTGCGTGTCATCGGCTGCGATATCAAGCACGACATCCGGATAGTCGCGCGTAAATTGCGCCAGCTTCGGCGCGAGCAGCTCCGTGCCCGCAAGCCGGGGCAGCAACAGCCGCAGGCGGCCCGTGGGTTTGTTGCGCAGGCCGGAGAGCTGGTCCAGAGCTTCCTGCACCTCGGTGACAGCGGGGCGCAGACGCGCAAGCAACTGCTCTCCCGCTTCGGTCGGCGCGACGCTGCGCGTGGTGCGTGACAGCAGGCGCACCCCAATGTCTTCTTCGAGCCCTCGAATTGCATGGCTCATCGCCGAAGGCGAAACGCCATGCCGCTTGGCGGCGCGGGTAAAGCTGCGTTCCTCGGCGACAGAAAGGAAGGCGGCCAAAGTACTGAGATCGTTGCGTTCCATTAGTGAATCCTGCTCACAAGCCTTTGTCTTTAATACCTACTACTCAAAAGATATAAAGAGCGTAACCTGGAATTAGGGACAGCGGGAAACATTGGAATGACTTCGAACCAAAGAGGGGCTCACCTATGGAAATCATGCGTAACGGATCAAGGCCATCGCAAAAGGGGCCTGAACAGTACTTCACCGGGGTTGTGCGCATCGACCCGATGATCCAGGCGCCGGAGCCGTCCCGCGTGACGGGCGCCCTCGTTACGTTCGAACCGGCGCGCGTTCGGCGTGGCATACCCATCCACTGGGCCAAACCTTGCTCGTGACCCACGGCGTTGGCTGGACCCAATGCGAGGGTGAACCATCGTCGAGATTCGCGCAGGCGACGTCATCTGGTGTCCGCCCAACCACAGGCACTGGCACGGCGCGACGCCCACCACCGCAATGGCGCATATCGCCATTACGGAGCAGCTCAACGGCAAGAACGTGGAATGGATGGAAAAGGCCACCGACGAGCAATACCTTGCCGGTCCGCAAACCAACGCGAAGGAGTGACAGCTATGCCAGACAATGGACGCAAGGCATTTGGCGACATCGCGCCAGGGCTGGCGCAATATACAGACGACGTTTTGTTCGGCGACGTTTGGGAAAGGCCAGGTCTCATGCCGCGCGACCGCAGTCTCGTCACTATCGCCTGTCTGATTTCGCTTTACCGCACGAACGAGCTGCCGTTTCACCTTAAGAAGGCGCTGGACAACGGCGTGACACGCGGCGAGATCACCGAGACGATTACCCACCTCGTATTCCGGCTGGCCGACGGCGAGCACCGCCTTGTCGATCGCGCGGAAAGTTTTCGAAGAAGCAAAGTAAGAGCGGAAGGAGAGCTATCGGCCAGGTGCATGAAGGAGTGAGCTATGGACTTGTCATTAAGGAAAAGTCGCCCTCGTGACGGGCGCTGCCTCAGGCATGGGGCTCGCGACGGCTGAGGCTTTCGCGGAAGCATGCGTGGCGGTCGCGCTGGTCGATCTCAACGAAGCGGCGGCGCGGAAGATCGCGGACCGGATGGTTGCTGGGGGTCATAAAGCAATCGCCATCGCTTGCGATGTCACGGATGAAGCCCAGGTGAAGAAGATGGTTGAACAGACAATCTCTGCCTTCGGACACCGGGACGCCGCCTTCAACAATGCCGGTGTGCAGAGCCTTGCTGTTGAAACCGCCGACTCGACGAGCGAAGAGTTCGACCGCGTGAATGCGATCAATCTCAAGAGCGTGTGGCTCTGCATGAAATACGAATTGCTGCAGATGCGCAAGCAGGAAAGCGGCGCCATCGTGAACAATTCTTCCATAGGAGGCCTTATCGGCATCCCCGGCCGCGCCATTTACCATGCCACGAAACACGGCGTGATTGGCCTCACCAAGAGCGCTGCCATTGAGTATGCGGCGCGCGGCATTCGCATCAACGCCATATGTCCCGGTGCCATTGACCCGGCGATGGTTGCCGCCATGATCGCTAAAGAGCCCGAAACGATGAAAGACATCACGAAGGAGCAACCCATTGGCCGGCTCGGCAAGCCAGAGGAAGTCGCCTCGGCTGTACTGTGGCTTTGCAGCCCCGGCGCGGGTTTCGTGATTGGACACGCGCTCGCCGTCGACGGCGGCTACACGGCTCGCTAATTTGGAGACTGATGAAAGGCAGGAGATAACATGAAAGGCGCAGTTCTGTACGGCCCCCGCGACATCCGGTTTGAGGAGCGCGAGGACCCGAAATAGTCGAATCCACGGATGCGATCCTCAGGCTTGCGGCGACCTGCGTCTGCGGGTCGGACCTGTGGCCGTACCGCGGCTTGCAACCCCTACACGGACCGACACACATGGGTCATGAGTATTGCGGCATCGTCGAAGAAGTCGGCAGCGCCGTCAAATCGATAAAGCCGGGACAATTCGTGGTCGGCTCCTTCGCGACCTCCGACAACACCTGTCCTCATTGCCAGTACGGCTACCCGTCCGCCTGTATCCACCGTGAGTTCATGTTGCGGGCGCAGGCCCCGCTCCTCCGCGTGCCGCAAGCAGACGGGACGCTCGTGCCGACGCGGGGAGGCATTCCTTCCAAGGACCTCGTGCCGAGCCTGCTCGCAGCCTCCGACGTCCTCGGCACCGGCTGGTTCGCCGCGGACGCGGCCAATGTAAAGCCGGGCGGCACCGTTGCTGTCGTCGGCGATGGCGCCGTCGGCCTTCTCGGCGTGCTCTCGGCAAAACAAATGGGCGCCGGCCGCATCATCGCGATGAGCCGCCATGAAACCCGGCAAAAGCTTGCGCGGGAATTCGGCGCGACGGACATCGTGACGGAGCGCGGCGATGAAGGCATCGCCCGCATCAAGGATATGACCAAAGGTATAGGGGCTGACTCAGTGTTGGAGTGCGTCGGCACTCAGGAGTCGATGATGCAGGCCATCCATTCAACCCGCCCCGGCGGGTACGTTTCCTATGTCGGCGTTCCGCACGGGGTGGCGCTGGATGGCCAGAAACTGTTCTTCACCCATGTTCACCTGCACGGTGGCCCTGCTCCCGTGCGGCGATTTCTGCCCAAGCTGATCGACCTGATTCTGGATGGAACGATCGACCCCGGCAGAGTCTTCGACCTCACGCTGCCGCTCTCCCGGGTCGCGGAAGGCTACCGCGCAATGGACGAAAGGCACGCCATCAAAACCCTCCTGCAGGTTTAAGGAATACGTCGAATGGATGCTTCCGTAAAAAGAACAGTGCTTGTGACAGGCGCCAATCGCGGCATCGGTCTTGCAATCGTTGCCCAGCTCGCCGCGCAGGGACATTCCGTCCTGCTCGGATCGCGTGACCCGAAGGCCGGCGAAGACGCAGCCCAATCTCTTTGCCGCCCCGGCCTCGACATCGAACCGGTCCTTATTGACCTGTCGGATGTATCCACCATCGATACCGCCCTCGGCGCGCTCGACAAGTCACACCGCCACGTCGACGCACTGATCAATAATGCCGGCGTCTTGCACGAAAAACCGATACTTGAGCTGACGGAGGCAGAGATCGCCGACTCTGTCGCCGTTCATCTGACGGGTCCCCTGCGCCTCATCCGTTCGCTGGCGCCGAAGATGATCGAAAAAGGATACGGGCGCATTGTCAATCTGTCTTCCGGCTGGGGGTCCTTCGTCGAAGGCATGGGCGGACCTGGACTGTATGGCGTGACCAAGGCGGCGCTGAATGCCCTCACGATTCGCCTATCGAAAGAACTCCCCGCCTCGGTCAAGGTCAACGCGATGTGTCCCGGCTGGGTGCGGACCCGGATGGGAGGACAAGGCGCGACGCGAAGCCCCGACGAGGGAGCCGACACGGCCGTCTGGCTCGCGACGTTACCCGACGACGGTCCCACGGGTGGCTTCTTCCGGGATCGAAAGCCCATTGAATGGTGATGAGCATCGGCATGCCGTTGAGGCATGAAACAAGGATCGCGAGTGGTCAAAAAAATGAACGAGTGAAGGAATGCCAACCAGGACAAATGGAAGTTTTACGGGCACTGATAGTGACATTTGGCTGGGATGACAAATGACGAGTTTGGTGAATATTGCGGCCGGAAAGATACGTTTGACTGCGTTCGTCCTGGCTCTCAGCGTGGCTTCGCATTCGACTGCAGCGCGACCTTCTTCTACGGGGTAGTCCGCCCATGAATGAGGTCACGATGAAATTGAGCTTCAACTTTTTGTACACTTTTTGTACCAGAAGGCTGATCTTGATGCTTTTGGCGACTTCACTGACTTTGTCGAATCAATAACTTGTGAACTTTCAAAATCTTGTCAAGTTCGTCGTTCGAATCCATGCCCAGGGGCCTACGGTTTCCGCATTGAAAACAAATGGCTTGCTTTCCATCAAGCCCCTATACGCTAGAAAAATGCCCTCGAATCCATCCTGGGGTGAATTAAAAGTTGTTGCCAATCTTCGCACGGACCGCGATCAGGAAGGCCGGCCGGGTCGAGGATCTGCAGACTAGGCGTGTTCTTAGCGATCGTGTCGGCGCCCTCAAGAAGGTCGCGGTCGCGTGACACGAGGTAATCGACCTGACTGTGGACGGCCAGATTGATATACGGCTCATCCTTTGGGTCCCGAGCCAGCGTGATCTCGGTTCCGACTTCATAACGGATGGCGATTCGTTCAATTCGGGCGATGAACTCGGCGACGATGTCATCTGGTCAGTTGTCGGAACTTGCCGCGAATCCGAGGCCGACGGATCACGTCATAGACCTCGGCGAGAATCGCGGGGCTGACGTAGAGTTCCAAGAGACCCTGCTCAGCCAACGCAAGGCAAGCACCAGATGGACTCCCTCGTCGCGCAGCGGCCTGCGGGAAAATCATGCGGTCGAAAACAACGCGCGACCGTTGCTCGCGCATCTGTTATTTCCGGCGGAGCTTATTATGGTCGGCGAGCGAGTCCTGCCGGGCTGGCTGTCGCCCGCTTCGAGGTAGTCTATCAGGGAATCGGCAGGCACCCGGGTTCCGAACCTCTCGGTTCTCAACCTACCAGGAACCGCGCCATGTTCCTTCTTCGATTCCGTGTCCTCTCATTATCCGCGCAGCAATCGCTGACGAACTCGCCGTGCCGCTAACCCGCAGATACAGCTTTTGACACTCACCAGTTCAACTTATCGCGCCTGCGGCGGCTTAGAAATGTAGAAACTCTAACCACCGGCTTTCCGGCGGAAGGTGTTCAGTGGAAGTTGCTGACTACCATCAGGTTCGACGTGGCGACATCGGCCTGCATGTAGAGGAAACTACGGCCATCCGGGGAAATCGTAATTCCCCGGTGCACCGGCGCTGGTTGCACAGGCAGATCCACTACCCGAGTAACACCGCCGCCCGCGAAATGAAACAGTGCCAGCACCGGCGCTTTGGACGGCGCAACGAAGTAAATGCCCTGCGGGGAATTCTCCCAGTACCGGTTGGCAACCGCCGCCAGTTCGGGCACGAATGTCTCTTCGCCGCCGCCCAGAGGCATCCGCCAGAAGCCGCTCTTCCGGCCGCGTTTGGTGTAGTACAAGAAATGGGCATCGGGAGACTCGAAGCCTTCCAGTCCTCCGTTGCGGGTCACTTGAACAGGCTCTCCTCCTGCTGCCGGCACTTGCCAGATTTGAAGAGGGCCACCGCCGCGGTCCGAACTGAAATAAACCCAGTGAGAATCGCGCGACCAACTGGGAATGATATCGGAAGGACCGGGGCCCGTCAAACGCTTTGGCTTCCCTCCCGACACATTCAGCAAAAAGATACTGCTTGCGCTCTGCGGGGAACGCGAATCGAATGCGATCCATTTGCCGTCCGGCGACCAACTCGGGCTGCCCGCCGTGAATCCACCGTGGTCGAGCGATGTCATTTGCTGGAGGTCCGAGCCGTCGCTCGAGCAAATCCAGATATTCGACTGACCCGAACGGGTGGAGGCGAATGCAATCCGCGAACCGTCCGGCGAGTAGCGTGCATCACCGTCAAACGCCGCCGATGCAATGAGCGGCTTGGGCGCGTCCGTTGACGGTGGCAACGGATATCTCCAGATGTTGTAGTCAGCCTCGGCGAACGACCCGTATGTCATGAGATTTCCTTTTCGAGCTACCGATAGCTCCTTCACCTGGTCATCCAAGCCGGCTACTCGCGCCGCCCGGCCCCCATTGATGGGCTGCCGCCACAAATAAGCGCGCCCTGACCTCCGGTAGGAAATCAGGACGTCCTTGCCATCCGCGGCCCATGTCCAGCAGAAGAAGACTTCATTGGTATCAGTGAGGCGCTGCGTGCGGCCCCCTGCAAGCGGAACCGCCCAAACGTCACCACGGCCATTTTCGACGACGCGCGCATATCCGAGCGTCCGGCCATCGGGCGAAACCGCCGGCATCCAATCGCTGAACCCCGAAGGCGGAAACGTGACCTGCCTGCGTACTCCGGTCTCCACCGAGATCTGAAATAGTGCGACTTCTTGCCGGGATTCGCTGACGCGGTCCGCCACCAGCAGGTTTTGGCCACCAGAGTCCCATGTCATTAATGAGTATTCGCGAAGAATATCCACAATCTCGCCGCACTGACGCTCAGTTCCGCCCCCCGATGGCATCACCATGACTTGGAGCCGTCCTTCTGACCGGCGCAAGAAAGCTAATCTGGTTCCGTCCGGGGAGAAAACGGGCTGGAAGTCCGGTAACGCGCCCGATGTCAGGCGGGTGGACCCAGCCCCCGACACGCTCTTGACGTATATGTGGGTGGTCGCATCCTTTTCTCCGGCAAACGCAAACGCCACCCGGCCGCCGTCCGCGGAGAAGGATGGCTGTCTTTCAGCGCCGAGCAAGCTTGCGAGCGGAGAAATCTGGATTTCGGACGGCGGTGTGCGCCGCACTGCTAATCCTCCTCCGATTAAACAGACGGCAAGCGCAGCGACTGCCCAGGCAGCAACGCGCCGGTGAACTCGCGGTACCGCGATTGCCTCGAGTTGCGCCGCGACTTCCGCAGCGGTCGGGCGCTGTGCCGCCGACTTGTTGAGCATCGAGCGCACAAGGCGATCGAGTTTCTTTGGAATGACGCCGGTCTTTTCCGGCAAAGGAGACGGCGTCAATCCAAGAATCATCCTCGTGGTCGCGCCGGCCGACTCGCCACGGAAGGGATTTGTTCCTGAGGCGAGTTCGTAGAGCACTACCCCAAAAGAAAAGATATCGCTCGCGGCGGTGATAGGCCGCTGCTCGAGCTCTTCCGGTGACATGTAACCGAGCGTGCCCAGAGCCAATTCGTCGTCAGCCCGGTTGGCGCCGGTGTGCCGGGCGAGTCCGAAGTCGAGAACCTTGATATATCCGTCAGGGCGGAGCATCAGGTTTTCCGGCTTGATATCCCGATGGACGATGCCGCGAGCGTGGGCTTCGGCCAAAGCGTGGGCGATTTGCCGTCCCCAGAGAACTAATCTTTCGACCGGTTGGACCGTGCCGCAATAATGCCGCAAGGAGGTGCCGGTCACCAGTTCCATGGCGATTGCCACGGTCTGGCCTGAGCGAATCACTTCGTGCACCGTGACAATGTTGGGATGGTTCAGGGCCGATGCCGCTTGTGCTTCACCAATGAAGTTTTCGGAGGTGGAAGTCTCGGCGCTTTGTGCAATCACTTTCAAGGCCACTTCTCTATTCAGGTCCGGGTCGTGGGCCGAATAGACGCTCCCCATCCCCCCTTGGCCGACAAAACCGGTGATGATATACCGGCCGAGCGAGGTGCCGATCGGAAGGCTGGTCGAGGGCGGCTCGAGAGCGGGGTAGTTGGAATGCGCTCGTTCGGGAAGGCTGTCTCCATCGGATGATGTCGTGATTTCATCCAACATGGCCAGCACTCTATCCGCGACTTCCTGATCTGGCGCGGCGGTCTGAATATACTCCTGCCTCTCAGCGCCTGTAAGGGTGGCGGCGGTCTCGTAGATCGCAAATGCCAACTGCCAGCGCTCGTCAGTCACTGGTGTGACGTCCCGATGAAGGCGTCCTCCAGCCAGTTTCGGGCGAAAGTCCAATGGCGCGCGACGGTGGCGGTACCGCAGCCAATTTCCCGAGCGATCTCGTCGCGCGTCAAGCCCTCGAACACTCTGAGTTCAACCACTCGCCGGAGCGCTGGATTGATCGCCGCGAGCCGGTTGAGGGTGCCGTCGATTTCAATCAGCGCATCTTCGGTGCCCGACTCCGGAGTTGGAAAATCGGGCAAATCGATTTTCTGCGCACGCTTAGAGAGCGAACGAGCGTGATGGATCAGAAGCCTCTTCATCAGGTAGGCCGCCAGCCCCAGGAATGCTTTCTTCTCATCCGCTCCGCCCGAAGAGGTAGAACGCAGGGCTTTGACTTTGACCAGTTCGAGATATAGCTGATGTACCAGCGCGGTTGGCTGCAGCGTGTGACCGGGGCGCTCGGCACGCATGCGCGCGACGGCGATGCGCCGCAACTCCGGATAAAAAATCTCAACCAGCCGGCCAGCCGCTGTCTGGTCACCAGTGCGAAAGCTCGCCATCAGGCTGGCTACGGTGTCGGGTTGAAGCGTGGCCGGGGTCGTGGACGTAGAGACTATTTTACCTTGCACAAAAAAAATGAAGATCGGTGACACAATTTTCCGGTCCGCTCTCCCACTACCCAACGAGCAATGATTTTCACGGAGGTCTGAACGGAATGCGAGAGACGAAGGGGTTCATGTCTGCCGCGGCAAGCGTTGTATTCGCCTTGGCCATTGGCTGGATGGGATCGGCGGTTGCCGTGGCTCAGGAAGACCACGCCAAGGGTCAAGAAAAAACTCTGTACATATGGGCCGGAGATCAGGCTCATCGGTCTCCCGATTTCCTGGCCGTGATCGATTTCGATGAGCAGTCGGCGGACTACGGCAAAGTGCTCAAAGTGGTGCAACTACCGCCGCCGGGCAACATCGGAAACGAAGCCCACCATTGCCACCTGAACTCAACTGGAAAAATTCTGGCATGCGGCGGGCTGTTGAGTGTTCTGAAAGGGCAGAACGGGATCTTTTTCTTCGATGTCAGCGATGCCAGAAATCCGCATTTCCTGCTTTCTTCCAGGGCTGTGGAATCGGCCATCACGGACGACTTTCTTCCCACGGAGCAAGGTGGCTTTCTGATTACCCAAATGGGGTCGGCAAGTGGGGGAGCCCCGGGCCGAATCGCGGAATTCGACGGGCAATTGCACTTCGTGGCGAATCATTTCGGTGGACTATCGCTGTTCCGGGAGTTTCCGAAGGTGCCCCCGGTGGACGGATTCAACCCGCATGGCATCTCCGCGCGGCCGGACCTGAACGTAATGATGACGGCGGATTTCATTCTGCCGACCAGCACGCTCACTGGATCGGCAGGTCCTGAGCTTCGTGGTGCGATTCGCATTTGGAACTATCGCAAACGCAAACTTGTCAATACGATCAACCTCACCTCGCCGAACGGTGGACCGGCCCTGGGCACCATGGACGTGAAGATGCTGCCCAAGGATCTGCTTGGTATGGGCTACACCGCGGGGATGTTCGATGGACACATCTACGCGATCGATCCAGTTGCCGGCACGGGCGTGGCCGCGTTCGACATGGCGACTGTAACACCGCACGTGAAGACTGATGTCAGCGGCGGAATGGGCCAGATTCTCGCGACACCACAAAGCGGCGATCGTCTGCTTGTCAGCATGTT
>Ga0105240_10007822_pt1 | contig 15433 bp, 10 predicted proteins | sample KBSC54metaG_FD_80426 | JGI IMG/M metagenome (GOLD analysis project Ga0105240, IMG submission 80426) | Corn rhizosphere microbial communities from Kellogg Biological Station, Michigan, USA - KBS C5-4 metaG | ecosystem: Host-associated > Plants > Roots > Rhizosphere > Soil | place: Michigan, USA... | reverse complement strand
GTACGCCGTGCGGAAATAACCCGCCTGCCCTTCGTTCACCACCACGCCCGGCTTGGCTGCGATCTGGACCGGTGCGCCTTTGGCGACCGTACCGCGCCAAGGCGCTTTGTCACCGGGCGATTGCGCGAGCACGGGGACATGCCACGTCAGCGGCGTCTTTGCGGTGGCATCCATCGCGAAACGCTCCTGCATCAGACGCACACCGCCGACAGTCGGCGTTGCGCGCACAAGTGGCACGCCGGCCTGCAGCGTGAAGTCATGCGCGATCTGCGTGACCGGCCGCGGAGAAGTCTTGTCGAGCTCACGCCACAGATCGTCCGTGACCGTGTTTCCGTAAGCGTGCGCCTTGATGTAGTTGCGCACGCCTGCGCGGAATTCATCGGCGCCGACATAGTTCTCCAGCATTCGAATGACTGCCTGGCCCTTCGAATAGGTGATCGTGTCGAAAGCCTGATTGGCTTGCATCACATCGAGGATCGGCGTGACGATCGGGTGCGTTCCGGCGCGGGCATCGACACGCATCGCTCCTTCCTTGGCATCGATGGAATCCATCCAGACCTTCCATTCGGGATGGAAATGATCGGTAGCTTTCAATTCCATCCATGATGCGAAACCCTCGTTCAGCCAGAGGTCCTCCCACCAATCCATCGTCACGAGATCGCCGAACCATTGGTGTGCCATTTCGTGCGCAATGACGACGTAGACGTCGCGCTTGTCGGACTCGGTCGAGGTTTTGGCGTCGATCTCGAGATCGCGCTCGAAATAGAAGATCGCGCCCCAATTCTCCATCGCACCGAAGAACTGGCTGGAGCCCGGTCCCGCGATCAGATCGAGTTTCGGGAGCGGATATTTCACGCCGAAATAATCCTCGTAATACGGGAGAATGTTCGCCGCCGCGTCGAGCGCGTAACCGGCCTTGTCCGTATCGCCGCGCTTCACAATGATACCGACATCCACGCCATTGACCTTGCGCGACACGCGCTCAAAATCGCCGGCGCCGAAGAACAGCAGATAGGACGACATCTTCGGCGATGCTGTGAAGTGAACACGTTTCAGACCACCGGGAAGCGAATCCGTCGACGAGATCGGCGTGTTGGCAATCGCCATCTGGTCGCGGGGAACCGTCGCCGTGAGCGTGAACGTGGATTTCTTGTTGGGCTCATCCCACGAGGGCACAAAGCGCCGCGCGTCGGAATTTTCGAACTGCGTGAACAGCGCACGCTTTTTGCCCTTCGCCGTATCGTAGTCGAGCGCGAAGAGACCCGCCGCCTGCTGATAGATTTTGCCCTTGTAGTCGATGGTCAGGACGTGGGGGCCAGCGGCGATCTGCGACGGAAACATCAGCGTTGCTGTCTGTTCCTTCGGGTCGAACACGACCTTGGGTGTGCCCGCGACGCCCGAAAGCGATATACGCCCGAACGTCATGTCCGCAGCGTTTAACTCGATGACATGCGTCGGTTGCTTGACCGCGATGTCGATCTTTACGCTGCCGGTAAACGTCAGATGCGTCGCATCTGTCACGACCGAGATGTCGTAGTGCGAAGGTGTGACGTTTGTCGGGAGCACCACGCGATTGGCCGCGTTCGCGAACCCGGCCGATGCGATCAGGATAGACGTAGCGACAGTTACCGATTTCATGAGGACCTCGAGTAAAACACGGTGCGATTTGTTCGCGCTGAGCATACACCGGTTCGCGTTAATGCAATCGGTCCGGCCGAGGAACGGCGATCAAAAGACCGTCACCCACAGCTCTGACGTCATGTCAGGGAGGCGCGGTGCGCATACCGAGTGATGTAGCGTCTGAAACTTTCAGCATCGCTTCCGGCAGCGTGCCCAGATCAAAAGGGTGCGCATAGTCCATGCCCGCGCCGAATGCGAAGAGCGGATCGTAAGCTTCCGCGCCTTCGGTATCTCCGGCGCGCGGGACATTGAGGGGCGTCTGGTCCGGGCCTCTCGGCCACGAATAGGAAAGCCTGCCGTGGAAATCATAGGCCACCGAACCGTCTGGCGCGCGGAACAGCATGTCGGCCACACCGCCACCTTCCGACCCGGGAAGCCATGCTGCGACGAACGCGTCGGAGACATTGATCTCGCGCGTCACATACAGCGGACGCCCGGAGAGAAAGACCGAGACCACGGGGATGCCCTGCGCCTGCAATTGCTGAAGCAGTGCGAGGTCGCGAGAATTGTAAGCCAGCGTGTCGAGATCGCCCGGCGTCTCAGCATAGGGGTCCTCGCCGAACACCACGATGGCGACATCGGGCTTTGCGAGGAACGTCGCGGTGGCACTGTATGTTACGGCACCACCCGCTGCCTCGACCTTTTCGCGGATGCCCTCAAGTATTGTTTGCCCATGCGGGAAATCGCTGCGCGAATTGCCGGTGCCTTGCCACGAGATCGTCCAGCCGCCGCACTGTTTGCCGAGATCGTCCGCTCCATCGCCCGCAACCAGCACATGAAGCTTTGGGCTGAGCGGCAGAATCCCTCTGTTGTTCTTGAGCAGGACCATCGACTCCCGCACGGCTCGGCGCGCGACGGCACGATGTTCCGGAGAACCGAGTTGATCCCATTGTCCGGCGAAGGGCCGCGTAGATGGTGCGCCAGCCGTCATCACACCTGCGCGCAGCTTCACACGCAGAATGCGCGATACGGCCTCGTCAAGCCGCGCCATTGGGATTTCGCCGGAGCGCACTTGCGCCAGCGTGTTGTTGTAGAGCCCGCGCCATGTATCTGGCGCCATAATGATATCGACGCCCGAGTTGAAGACCGGCACACAGCTTGATCCGGTGCATCCCGGAACCTCCAAATGGCCGTTCCAATCGCCGACAACGAAACCATCAAATCCGAGTCGACCGACAAGAACATCGCTCAGCAGCGCCCTGTTGCCATGCATCTTGTAGCCCTGCCAACTCGAATACGATGCCATGATCGATTGGACACCAGCGGCAATGGCCGCCTGATAGGGCGGCGCGAAGATGTCGCGCAGATCGGTCTCGCTCGACAGGTTGTCGCCGCGGTCCCTGCCACCATCCGTGCCGCCGTCGCCGAGAAAGTGCTTGGCTGTGGCGATGACATGACCGCCACGCAGGAAATCCGGTGCGCCGGGCATACCCTGCAGCCCTTCGACCATCGCCGACGCGTATTGGCGGACGGTTTCCGTGTCTTCGGAATAGCCTTCGTAAGTACGGCCCCAGCGGTCGTCGCGCACCACGGCAAGTGTTGGCGCAAACGTCCAGTCGGCGCCGGTGACGCGCGTTTCGATGGCGGTGATCCTGCCGATTTCGCGGATGAGGTCCGGATCATGCGCAGCACCGAGCCCGATATTATGCGGAAAGATTGTGGCGCCGATGATGTTCGAATTGCCGTGAATGGAATCCGTGCCCCACAGGATCGGAATGCGCGGACGATCGGGCGTCTCGGGCAGCGAGGCATTGAAATATTCGTCAGCCGCTTTCAGCCATTCCAGCGCGGGCGCGCGATCGTTGCGGTGCGGACCGGAGTCGCCGCCGTTGAGGATCGTGCCGAGGTGATACTTGCGCACATCGTCCGGCGAAACCGATGCCATGTCGGCCTGGATCGTCTGGCCGACCTTCTCTTCCACCGTCATCCATGACAGTAACCGCGCAACTTCCGCTTCGATGGCGGGATCGCGCGCCACGCCACTCTGGCTCTTCGGCCAGAGTTCTGGATGGATCACACCGGGCTCCGCGGGCGCGATTACGGGCTGCGCCACCTTCTGTTCCTTTTCTTGCGCCTGCAAAAGCGAACACGCTCCAAGCGCGAAAGCGCCGGCAAAAACCGCAACCACGCGACGCATCATCGATTGGCTTTCGAAATCAGAAGCGTCGCCGCGCCAAGAAGGCCGGCGTTGTCGTTGACGATCAGGCGCGTAGGAATTGCCTTCATATACCCTTCGAACCGTCCCTTCGCCTCGAACCGCGCACGAAAATCGCTCGCAGCAAAGAAATCGGCGATGGCAGGAAGTATTCCGCCTGCCAGCATCACACCGTGGCGCGCGCCCATGGTCAATGTGACATCGCCTGCGACAGAGCCAAGGATTGCGCAAAACCGCGCGAGCACGCGGCCGCAGAACGAATTCTTATCGGCGATCGCTTGCGCAGTGATGTCGGGGCTTTTCACATTCCCGTATGGAACACCCTCCACGTCCGACAGCGCTTCGTGCAGGTTCACCAATCCCGGACCGGAAAGAATTCGCTCATTCGAGACATGGCCGAATTTCCGGCGCAGGAATTTCAGGATTTCAATTTCGGCATCATCGGACGGCGCGAAATCCGCATGGCCACCCTCTCCTACCAACGGCACCAATTCCTTCTGCGTGCGAGCGTACCCGCCGACGCCCAGTCCGGTTCCGGGGCCGACGATCGCGACCGTCTCGCGCTCATCGCGTTTCGGCAAAATCGAAGGCCCAATGACTCGCAGATCGACGTCCTTGAGCGACGCGACGGACCGCGCGATCGCTTCATAGTCGTTGATGAGTTGGACCTGCGTGGTACCGAGCGCCCGATCCAATTCGCCACCGGAAAACCGCCAGCCGAGATTTGTCATATTGATAGCGTTGTCCTGAACGGGACCGGCCACTGAGACCACCCCGGACGCCGGAGCCTCGTGCAAATTCTGCGCGGCCAGATATCCGCGCGCCGCATCGACGATGCTGGAAAAGTCGCGCGACGTGAATTTTTGGGGCGCGCGCAACGCGACACTGCCGCTCGCGTCGAGATCGACGAGAGCAAACCGCACATTCGTTCCGCCGGCGTCAGCGACAAGGCCGAATCGGTTCATGCCGGGTCAATCGGACATACCATGCACCCGCATAGCGCAAGAGTGGCGTGACGGCTAGGACGTCGGTGCCACGGCTTCGAACCGATACTCGCCATCAAGCCACGCGAGCACCTCCCGCGCGGCGGGATGGTCGAATTCGCTATAACGTTTGCGCAGGCGTGCCGCCGCTGCATCCAGACGATCCAGTCCCGTGTCCTGCAGGAGCAGAATGTCCTGCCGGAGCAAATCGCCCAACCGCTTACCTGCCACTTCGGTCGCCGCCGCCTCGAACGCTCGGCCATATTCATAGGCATCGCCACTAGCATAGCTCGTGGCAAGAGACAGTGCTGGCATCCGTGACAGCACAACTTGCAGCGCCGGATTGACGGCATGCGCGGAAATGAAATCGGCGATGGCGGCGGGGCGGCCCGTGAATGCGCGTAGATGCAGATATTGCGACATGCGCTTGCCGTCATTGACGGGATAGTTGTCCCAGAGCACAGGCTTGCGCCCAATGAGATTGCAGACGCGTGCAAGATGGCCCGTGGTGAACTCGCGCGAACACACTTCCTCGCCCGTCCAGAAGATATCGATGCCGGGATCGAGCCGCGCGCCAAATTCTTCCAGATAGTTTTCCGGCCTTTGTCCGAACACCCGGTCGAGAATGGGATCGTCCGAATAGTAAGTCGGGCAGACGATGAGATTTTTCGCGCTCGACCGCTCGGCAATCCAGTGCACGATATCGACCTGCGTCTCGGCGAGACCCGGCACGTCGCCCTTCATATCGTCGAACAGGACAGCGAGATCGTCGATACCGATATCCCCGAGAAACGCCAGTTTGCGCGCGAGTGCAGCACGCGCATCTCGGCCAAAATCGCGATAGACCTCGAACGGGCTCAATCCAACACCGAAGCGCACGCCGAGTTCGCGGCAGCGCGCGGCGAACATCCGCAGATGCTCCGCGATCTCGCTCGGATGATCTTCCTGCCAGCGCTCGCGCAAAAAGGAATCGGCCTTCGGCGCATAGATGTAGAATTGATAGCCGTGCGGCGCGAGAAACGCGACCGTTTCGGCGCGCGCGGCCCATGACCACGGCTTCCCGTAAAACCCTTCGATGATGCCGAGCGCTGCGCGCATGTTTCCTCCGCCGCAGAGGATGCCACGGGCGCGCTATCGCGGGTGCGCTATTCTTGGGGATGGTTTAGATGAGATTATATGCGGACAATCAAGGGTAGCTAGCATTCCAAATCAACCTAACCAATGCGTGTAAAACTCGTTCAAATCTTTGGAACGGTATACGCTGGCGTTGAAGCGCCGGAATGGAATCAGCCATTGTGAATGAGATTGCGGGCTACAAAGCTGTTGCCAAAATCTACAACGCGTTGATGACCGGCCTCGTCCTAACATTGGTCAGCCGAAAAGGCGCTGATGCGGCGCGCCGATTTGTCTTGGCCCACTTCCGGCGTCAGCATCTTGAGAAATTTCTCCCAGGGTTGAAAAAGCTCGGCTTGGACCGCCTGCCCGATGCGGTGGCGTGCGCACAGTACCACTATTTCTCAAACGCGCTGGGCGGAGTGAAGACGGAGTACGTTGCCGAGTCGGATCGCAAGGCATGGGTGCGCTACCCCCCGCCGCGCTGGATCTGGCAGGGTACGGCGATTTGTGCGATTCCACGCGAAGTAAACGAGGCCATGCTGCACGGCTGGCACGGCCACAACGGCGCGTCGCTCAGGAACCCCAGGCTCGGTTTCGTCTGTACCGGGCAGACCGTTGAGGGCGATCCAGGTCTCGAGGGATATTATTTCGAATATGATCACGAGATAGAGCCAGAACAGCGTGTTCGCTTTGCGCCTCACGAGCGCATGCCGAAATTCGACCCCGTGAAAGCACCTAAGCTCGACTTCGCGGACTGGCCGGAGGAGCGACTGCGGAAAGTCGAACGTTCCTACGCCATGGAATATGTGCGCTCGCTTTTGCCGACGATGCAGGAACTGTTCGGCGCGGAAGAAGGTTCGGCGCTTGTGAGCAGGACTGCACGGCTGATCGGGCTTCAATTCTATGAAGAGACTGCGGCACTTGTCGGCGTTGCGGGAAGAGATGCGTCCGCCTTCGCGCGCTATTTGGCTGCGATGCAGGCCGCTCAGGGCGAAGCGGTCGAATGCCTTGCCGCCGAACCGAGTTCGATAGTTATCGAGCAAGGTTGGCGCTTGATGAACGGCGTGACCGTTGAAGACCCGGATTCAGCATTTCGTGCCTGGAATGCGCTCTGGGAAGGCGCTGTCGCCGCACACAATCGCGACCTCACGCTGACAACCGAGCGCGACGGCGACAGGACTATCTGGCGCATAGCCTGAACGGCAAAAGCTTTTTGTAATGCGGACGCGCTGCATCGGCGATGTGTTGTAGATGTGGCGGCAATTGTTCACGCGAAGCAGATGTTCGTGGTGGTGAGAAGCCGGTCGAACGTTCGACAGAGGTGTACCAGACCGGGGCCCATGTGCCGTCGGTCGCGCGCCGTCCCGCAGGCCAGGAGAGCATCGCATCGCTGAAGGGAATGTCCAACGCACGGCATAGCGCACTCAAAGTGCCCCGCGGATCAGCCAGCACGTCTTCGCCATGCACGACTGGCGGCGCGTGGCCCAGACGCTGCGTTTCGCGATCGAACAGCTCTGCCTGGCTTACAAACCCGATATCGTCGAGCGTCACTGCCTCACGCTTCTGCACATAGGACGCGAGTACATCTTCTGGTGCTCGGATCAGGAACGCATTGCGCATCCCCACAATCCAATCGCGCGGGAAGCCATCCACCATGTGGTGGGTCATATGCTTCTGGTACCAGATCGGACGGCCGTTCGGCACGGGCCCCAAAATCTGACCGACCACGACCAGCGGATCCGTCGGCTGCGACGCCATCGATTCTTCGCGCATTGGATGGTCGATGCCGGTGGCCTTCAGAAATGCCGCGTAGAACGGCTCATCGATGACCGCGGTATCGGGACGATTCTCGAAGGACCGCATCATCGCGGTCGAGATGTTGCGCGGTCCTGACCACATCGCGATCCGTATCGGCTCGCTCATCGCGCTGCATCCGTGTCTTTGAGCTCGGCGTAAAGCGCGCGCAGCTTCGCCGTTATCGGTCCCGGAAGGGCCGCAGGAAGGACGCGGCCATCGATTTCACGCACCGGCGTCAATCCGCCGAATGTCCCGGTTACGAACGCTTCATCGGCGTTTTGCGCATCTTCCAACGCAAAGCTCGCCATCTGGATCGGGATGGAATTCTTGACGCACAGGGCGATCACATTGGCGCGCGTAACGCCATTGAAGCAGTATTCGCCAGTAGAGGTTCGCACTTCGCCATCTTTGACCCAGAAAAAGTTCGTCGCATTGCAACTCGACACGAAACCGTGCGGATCGAGCATCAACGCCTCGTCCGCGCCCTTGTCCATCACATCGAGGAACGCACGGATCAGCGACAAACGGCTGTGCGAATTGAGCCGCATGTCGAACATCTCCTTCGGCGTACACCGGATCGACGATGTCACGAGCTTGAGACCACGCGTGACGATCTCCTCGCTTGGCTCCTTGTGCTCAGCGACAATCACAATGGTGGGTTTGCCGAGCGCATTGCGCGGATCCTGATTGGGCGCCTTCTTCGGGCCACGTGTCACCATCAACCGGATATGGACGCCACTTTGCATCTCGTTGACGTCTGCCGTCCGGCGCAGCGCCGCGATCATCTCTTCTCGCGACAATCCGATATCGAGCGCGATGGCGCGCGCGCCGTCGTAGAGCCGGTCGAGATGCGCGTCGAGGAACAGGAACGCGCCCTTGTGCAGGCGCAGCCCCTCCCACACGCCATCGCCCAGAACGAAGCCGGCGTCGAAGACGGAAACTTTCGCCTCGCTACGCGAAACAAGGCTGCCGTTCAGGTAGATGAGAACCTTCTCATTACGGGGATCGGGCGCGAAATCCTGACTTCCGGGCATTTTTCACCTGCGGCAAGGTCTGAAAGCGGTCCTGATATACGCCAAAAAAAGAGCCCAGCACCGCCTCCCCCGTTGCGAGGGGCGCGGCTTTTTGCGCATGATAGGGGTTAACGCGCCAGCCCGTGGCCGGGACGAGCGGTGCGCTTGTCAAACTTGTCCGGCCAGGTGCGGCATCGGCAAACATGGCGAACTTCGACAACGGCAATTCCGGCCCCCTCGCGAGAGCTTCGGCGAAGGGCACCGTGAAATGGTTCAACGCAACAAAAGGCTTCGGCTTCGTGACCATGGAAGATGGCGCTGACGCCTTCTGCCATGCCTCGGCGCTCGCTGCCCAAGGCGTAACGAATTTGCTCCAGGGGTCAACGATCGTGTGCGATCTCGCAAATTCGCCGCGAGGTCTTCAGGTCGTGACGGTCCACAGCGTGGATGCCAGCACCGCAGAGGCACCTGCCCCGCGCAAGCCGCGTGACGAAGGCGGCTATGGCGGCGGCGGTGATCGCTTCGGCGGCGGCGGACGCGGCGGTGGTCATCGCGGCGGCGGCGATCGGTTTGGCGGTGGCGACCGGTTCGGTGGTGGTGGCGACAGGTTCGGCGGCGGTGATCGCTTCGGCGGCAATGACCGCTTTAGTGGTGGTGGCGGATATCGCGACCGTGATTCCGGCCCAAGCGGTCCCATGGTCGAAGGCAAAGTGAAGTTCTTCAACGACCAGAAGGGCTTCGGATTTGTCATGCCGGACAACGGCAGCGGCGACATCTACATGCATGCCAGCGCCCTGCGCCGGTCTGGTGTCCAGGTGGTCGAGCCGGAACAGCGGATTCGCTATTCCACCCGCCAAGGCAACAAGGGCGTCGAAGTCGACAAGGTCGAGCTGATCTAACACCCTACGGTGATTTGCTTTTTCACTAGTGTATAGGCCCCTCCGACCACGCAGGCCGGGGTTGTGAATTCTACACAACTAAGTGACTTGAATTTCGCAGATGCGAACATATATAGCGTCGATCTATATCGAACCAATATAGATAGGGGCTAGGACCGTGGACGTTCGCACGATCTGCTTGGGGATTCTCACCCGTGGCGATGCCACCGGCTATGAGATCAAGAATCTTTTCCAGGACGACGGCTACCAGCATTTTGTCGAGGCGAGCTTCGGATCGATTTATCCGGCCCTGAACCGCCTTTGCGAGGAAGGGCTCGTATCTGTCCGCGCGGAAGCCCAAGAGAAGCGGCCGGACCGCAAGGTCTATTCGATCACCCCGGCAGGACGCAGCGCGTTCATCGCCTCCCTGCTGAAGCCTCTACCCGAAGATCGCCACCGCTCGCCGTTCGTCTTCGCGATGCTGTTCAGCGATTTGCTGCCTGCTGGCCGCGTCACGAAATTGCTCGAGGACTACATCGCACAAACCGAAACCAAGCTCGCTCTGTTGAACAATGGCAACGCTCGTCCAAAAACCGAGGGCGACGAGTTTGCAAACGGCTTCGGGCGGGCCATCTACCAAGCAGCACTCGATTTTCTCAAAAGTCAGCGTCCCCGCTTCGAAGCGCCGGAAGCAGTCGCAGCGGAATAAGGAAAGTATAGTACGATGTTCACGCGCCTGAAGAATGCGATCGACGCTTTCTACGAGCGGATCATGCCGAGCTCCTGGCTCGCGCTGAAGCCGCGTTACCAGTGGGCGTTCGGCATATTGGCTCTTGTGGTCGTATGGATCGGCTCCAGTCTGATCATCCATCCCAAGACCAACATCAGCTCGGAAACGGCGGAAGCCAAAACCTCGACGAACGACACGCCGTCGGTGCGCGTGGCAGCGCTGTCTGCCTCCGAGCGCGCCGCGACAGTCACCGTTCGCGGACGCACGCAGGCACTTCACGCCGTCGATGTCCGCGCCGAAGTCGATGGCACGGTCAAGGCGATCCATTTCGACAAGGGTCAGAAGGTCAAGACTGGCGACGTGCTGTGCGAGATCGATGTCAACGATCGCGGCGCCAAGGTGCAACAGATGAACGCCATGGTCGCGCAGACCGGCAAGGAACTGGAAGTCGCCCAGGAGCTGTTCAAGCAGGGTTTCCGCTCGAAAACGCAGCTCGCGCAGACGCAGGCGGCCTATGAGGCCGCCAAGGCCGGCGCCAGCACGATGGGCATCCAGCTCGCGAACACCAAAATCCGCGCGCCGTTCGACGGTTATGTCGACGATCGCTACGTAGACGTCGGTGATTACATGCGCGCTGGCGACAAATGCGAGATGGTATATGCGCCGGAGCCTTTCCTGGCTGTTGGCGCGGTGTCGGAGCACGACGTCGGACAGATCACTATTGGTGATCCGGCGAGTGCGACGCTCGTGACGGGCCAGACAGTTAACGGCAAGGTCCGCTTCGTGGCGGATCGCGCCGACGCGACCACCCGCACCTTCCGCGTCGAAGTTGAACTGCCCAACGCCGACAATTCGCTGCGCGATGGTGTTAGCGCCGACATCCATATCCCGGTAAGGCGCGTCGCGGCGGTACACATATCGCCGGGCATCCTTGTGCTGAATGACTCCGGCGCAGTCGGTGTGCGCGTGGTTCAGAACGGCGTCGTCCATTTCCTGCCAATCCAGATCGTGTCCGATGGTCCGGATGGCATGTGGATCGCTGGCGTGCCGGAGCATGTGAACATCATCACCGTCGGCCAGGAATTCGTGACTGACGGCGAAAAAGTGAAGGCCGTCATCGACAAGCCCGGAGTGCCGTCATGACCCGAATAGTCGACTGGGCCGTCAACAACACCCGCGTCGTCATCGCGATGATCCTGGTCGTGCTCATCGTGGGCGTGACGGCGTTCAACTCCATCCCCAAAGAGGCACAGCCTGACATACCGATCCCGATCCTGATCGTGCAGGTCACCTATCCGGGCATCAGTCCGGAGGATAGCGAGCGGCTTCTGGTCAAACCGCTCGAGACCGCGCTGCGCTCCGTCGAGGGTCTCAAGACGATCACGGCCCGAGCCTATTCCGGCGTGGGCGTGATCATTCTTGAGTTCGACGTGAACTTCAAAAAGGAAAAGGCACTCAATGACGTGCGTGCGCAGGTCGATGAGGCCCGCTCGCTGCTGCCTGCCGAAGTCGATCCGCCGACCGTGCAGGAAATCAACACTGCCCTGCAGCCAGTGATTTCAGCCGCCCTTTACGGAGACGTTCCCGAACGCACATTGCTGAAGCTGGCGCGCGACCTGAAAGACGAAATAAAGGTCATCCCCAGCGTTCTCGACGTCGATATCGACGGAGAGCGAAAGGAGATGCTCGAAATCCTGATCGATCCGGCAAAGCTGGAAAGCTTCGGCATCTCACAACAAGAGATGTTCCAAGCAGTTTCGAACAACAACCGCCTTATTGCGGCCGGCTTGATTGACACCGGTCACGGCAGCTTCGCGGTGAAGGTGCCTGGCGTTATCGAAACGGCAAACGACCTTCTCACGCTGCCAATCCGATCGACCGCAAACTCGACAATCACTCTCGGTGATGTGGCGCAGGTGCATCGCACCTTCTACGACCCCACGACTTATGCGCGCGTGAATGGACAGCCGACGATCTCGCTAGACGTCACCAAGCGCATCGGTGCGAACATCATCGCCAACAACCAAGCCGTCCGTGCTTTGGTAGAGAAGGCTCAGAAGACCTGGCCGCCGGGCGTGCACGTCAGTTATCTGTTCGACGAATCTACCGATATCCGTGATCAGCTCGGCTCGCTTTCGGATTCGATCATTCTTGCCGTCGTTCTGGTCATGATCATCATCGTGGCCGCTCTCGGGCTTCGTTCGGGGCTTCTGGTCGGCGTCGCGATCCCGACCTCGTTCCTTATGGGATTCATGATCCTCAACGGGTTCGGATTGACGCTGAACTTCATGATCATGTTCGCGATGCTCTTGGCCGTCGGTATTCTGGTCGACGGCGCGATCATCGTCGTCGAATACGCCGATCGAAAGATGACCGAGGGCTTCCCGCCCAAGGAGGCTTTTGCGCAGGCTGCGACGCGCATGTTCTGGCCGGTGGTCAGCGCAACGGCGACAATGATCGGCGCGTTCCTTCCCATGCTCCTGTGGCCCGGCATCCCCGGCAAGTTCATGAGTTACTTCCCGATCACGCTTATCATTATCCTGTCATCGTCAATGGTCGTTGCGTTGATCTTTCTGCCGGTGCTTGGCGGGCTTTTCGGCAAAGCGCCGCCTCACGACGAGCAGCACGAGAAAGCGATCGAGGCGTCCGAAACCGGCGATTGGCGCGACATCCCAGGCATCACGGGATGGTATGCTCATCTTGCCGAGCGGCTAACACGCCACCCCGGCCGCGTCATCGCAGGCGCTGCCGGCACCGTTTTCGCGGTGGTCACGCTGTTTTATTTGTTCAATCACGGCACGATCTTCTTCGCGGATCAGGATGGCGGTTATGCGCGAATCTACGTGTCCGCGCGCGGCAATCTGTCGGCCAACGAAAAGCGCGACATGGTGATGAACATCTCCCGCATCGCCCAGACAGTTCCGGGCATCCGCGCCGTGTATGCGACGTCCGGCGGTCAGGGCAACTCGCTCAACAGTCAAGGCGGCGAGCCCGTCGACAACATCGGCCATGTCAGCCTCGAGATGAAAGATTATCGCGAGCGCAAATCAAGCAAGGAGATCGAGGAAGAGATTCGCAAAAAGACCGCGAATATCCCCGGCGTACACATCGAAATCCGTGAGCCGGGCAACGGTCCGTCGAGTGGCAAGGACATTATGATCGATGTCTCGTCCGACGATTATCTGTCGCTGGCGCAGGTCACGACAGCGATCCGCGAGCACATGGACAAAATGCCGGGTCTGCGCGACGTCGAAGACACGCGTCCGCTACCCGGTATCGAATGGGATCTGGACATCAACCGTGAAATGGCGAGCCGCTTCGGCGCAAATGCGCAGTCGATCGGTACAGCGGTCCAGCTCGTCACCAACGGCATCATGGTGGGCAAGTATCGTCCCGACGACAGTCAGGACGAAGTCGATATCCGCGTGCGCTATCCGAGCGAAGCGCGCGGGATCGCAGCCCTCGATAGCCTTCGCGTTGCGGCCAGCGACGGTAATATGGTCCCGATCAGCAACTTCGTGACCCGCAAGCCTGCACAGCAGGTCAACTCGATCGAACGCGTTGACGGCCATCGTGTCTATCACGTGCGCGCCAACGTGAAGCTCGGCGTGAACGCGAATGCGGAGACCGCGAAGATCCAATCGTGGATCGCGAAGCAGAACCTGCCGCACGATGTGCGTGTCACGTTCAAGGGCGGCGCGGAGGAACAAAACGAATCCGGGAACTTCCTGCTGGTTGCGGCATTCCTCGCGCTATTTCTGATCGCGATGGTTCTGTTGATGCTGTTCAACAGCTTCTATCACGCCGGGCTTATCCTGATCGCGGTTATCCTGGCCATGATAGGCGCACTGCTTGGCATGGTCGTGATGGGACAAGCGTTCTCGATCATCATGTCGGGCACCGGTATGTTGGCGCTGGCGGGCATCGTCGTGAACCACAACATCGTTCTGATCGACACATTCCATCGCCTGCGCGATGCGGGAATGGACCCGATCGAAGCGGTGATCCGGTCCAGCGCCCAGCGCCTGCGCCCGGTGTTTCTGACCACGATCACGGCCATCGGAGGCTTGCTGCCCATGATGTTCGCCATCGAGATCAACTTCGCGACCCGCGAAGTGACCGTCGGCGGTCCAAACGGGATGATGTGGGTTCAACTCTCGACGGCAATCGTGTTCGGCCTCGCGTTCTCCAAGCTGATCACGCTAGGCCTCGTACCCTCGATGTTGGCACTGCCCTACAAAATGCGCGAGCGCCGGGAGGCGCGTCGTGCGGCACGTAACCGTCAGCCACCGCCTCCGCCGTCCCACAATATGGAAGATTGGCGCCGTAACAAAGAAGCGGCCGAGTAGAAAGGGCCGGCCGCCTCGTATGAGACGGCCGGCCTAGTTTTTTTCGAGGGTGTTTGCCACGCCGTTGCGGCGTGCTCTCAACGACTATTTGTCATTTGAGGCGAACCCGCGGGGAAACCATGTCCGACGTGCGGATTATAAATTTTGCGTCAGAAACTTTTGTTCGCTTATGAAACGAACATTTCACTTGTTGCGACCTCTGCTTTAGCTCGTCGGCTCGACAACCACGTGCACGACGTCGGGGTCATTTTCGACTTCCTTGAGCTTTTCACGCGCTGCAGCGGCTTCTTTCTGCTTGTTCCACATCGAAGCATAATGGCCGCCAGCTGCAACGAGATCGTCGTGGCGCCCACGCTCGATAATCTCGCCGTGATCCAGCACAAGGATTTCGTCCGCATCCACCACTGTTGAAAGTCGGTGTGCGATGACAAGTGCTGTGCGGTCGCGTGAGATTTCGTTAAGCGCGCTCTGAATTTCACGCTCCGTGCCGGTGTCGAGCGCCGACGTTGCTTCGTCGAGCAGCAGGATCGGCGGATTCTTGAGAATCGTGCGCGCGATGGCGACACGCTGTTTCTCGCCGCCGGAGAGCTTCAGCCCGCGCTCGCCGACCATGGCGTCGTAGCCGAGCGGCAATTCGACAATGAACTTATCGATCTGCGCATAGCGTGCGGCATCCTTGATCTCGGCCTCCGTAGCGCCGATACGACCATAGGCGATGTTGTAGCGGACCGT
>Ga0105240_10007821_pt1 | contig 15434 bp, 10 predicted proteins | sample KBSC54metaG_FD_80426 | JGI IMG/M metagenome (GOLD analysis project Ga0105240, IMG submission 80426) | Corn rhizosphere microbial communities from Kellogg Biological Station, Michigan, USA - KBS C5-4 metaG | ecosystem: Host-associated > Plants > Roots > Rhizosphere > Soil | place: Michigan, USA... | reverse complement strand
GGTGCTATTGTTACATGCCCCCGGCGGCAGCCTCGTAACACAATTACCCAACCGCGTGCAGGATTGGCTCCTGGCCCACCTCGCCGCCGCAGCCTGAGACGGAAAAGTGCAAAAGTCGAGGTGACATCGCGTGGCTTATTCATAAACTGATATAATTGAATGGGTTAAGCCTGGAATTGCAGCCCATAGTCGCCCATTTTCGCGAAAAGCGCTTCCTTTTGTGACATTTGGGGACATGCGACCCGTTGCCGGGGCTGCGGCAATCGATTCACCGACTTTGGCAATGACGATGCGTCTCTGGATCCTCACGTCGGAACAGAGTCTCCGATATAAATGGTGCCGCCTTTAACGTCCGTCCGGTTACTCCGGTTATCCCAGAACGCCATTTAGCATGCCTGTTGAAATGGGTAAGGCGAGGTTCGCTTGACCGTATCGTAGGTCTGCTTTGGCCCGGCAGAGCCGTTGTTGCCGGCGGAGGCACCTATGAGCGAGTTCTCCAATCGTCTGAATCGAATCAAGTCAGATTCTCGTTTGTCCCGCGCCGTCGAGCGATCGCGCCCCCGGCTTGCGGTGGAGAACCTCGAAGGCCGGCTGTTGATGTCCACCTATATGGTGACCACCAACGCCGACAGCGGCACCGGATCGTTGCGCGATGCCATCACGCTGGCCAATGGTCACGCGGGCGCGGATTCGATTCAATTCAATCTGCCGGCGGGGCAGACCTCGATTGCAGTCAACTCGGCGCTGCCGGCTATTACCGATGCGGTCACGATCGATGCGACGACGCAGCCGGGCTATTCGGGCAAGCCGGTGGTTGAGCTCAATGGCGCCTCGGCCGGTACCGCGAGCGGCCTGCTCGTGATGTCGTCGAATGTGACGATCAAAGGATTTGCAATCAATCGGTTTGCGCTGAATGGTATCGATTTCAGCAATGCCGCCGCCACCGCTGACATCAGCAACATCACGATTTCCAATAACTTTGTCGGTACAGACGTCACCGGCGAACAGTCGCTGGGCAACGGCAGCGTTGGCATTAACCTGTTCGTCAACTCGGCGCAGAGCATTTCGGGATTGCTGGTCAGCAACAACGTGATTGCCGGCAGCGGCGGGGCGGGGTTGTACCTGAAGAACGTCAACAATGTCTCCTTCACCGGGAACTTCATTGGCACTGACGCCAGCGGCGAGGAAAGCGTTGATGGATCGGGCGTTTCGTTTGGAAACGTCGGCGACGGTGTTTCCATCAACGGCGTTTCGATGAACAACGTGTTCGGCGGAACTTCTGCTGCCGATCGAAACGTCATTTCCAACAACCAGGGCAACGGCATCGTCATCAGCACGAATGTCGACCAGACCAATACCTTTGAAGGCAACTTCATTGGAACGGATGCCGCCGGTGTCGCTGCGATGGGCAACGGAGCCGACGGCTTCTTCGCCTTCACGGGCGGTTCGATCGTCACTGGTAACGTGATCTCAGCCAACAATGGAAACGGTGTTGACCTGGGTGACAACACGACTGTGCTGTCGAACTTCATTGGTACCGACGCCTCGGGCACCGCGAATCTTGGAAACGCTTTTGACGGTGTCTTCATCGTTGGATCGAACAACGTGATCGGCCTGCCGGGCCAGGGCAACGTGATTGCCTACAACGGCGCGCTTGGGCCGCAATTTGGCTCGGGCGTGGATATTGGATCGTTCGTCGGCATCGACAATGCCATCCGCGGCAACTCGATCTTCGGCAACTCATTTTTGGGCATCGATCTTGGCGCCGACGGCGTCACGCCCAACTCCAACAATCCCGCCGACCACCAGGGCGCGAACAATCTGCAGAACTATCCGGTGCTCTCGTCGGCTTCGGTCGCTTCAGGCAGCGCCACCATCAATGGCACGCTGTCGGCTAGCGCCAACTCGACTTACACGATCGATTTCTTCTCGACCGATGTTGCCGACCCGAGCGGCCATGGCCAGGCGAGGACTTTCCTTGGCTCGATGCAGGTGACCACTGATGGCAGCGGCCAGGTTTCGTTCTCGACGAATTTCAGCGTGCCGGGCGGGCAGTTCGTCTTCTCGGCAACCGCGACGGATACTTCGGGCAACACCTCGGAATTCTCGGCCGATGCCACGGCGCCGTCAGTCACGCCCGGCACGACGACATCGATGTCGCTGACCTCGAGCCAGTTCAGCTTTGGCGTGCCAATCACCATTAACGTGACGGTCACCGCCAACTCCGGTTCGGGCACGCCTAGCGGCACCGTCGAACTGTTTGATGGATCAAACGAAGTGGCCAATCTCACGCTCGTCAATGGATCGGCACAGTTTATTGATACGAGCCTCTCTGTTGGCTCGCATTCCTTCAGCGCGATCTACAGTGGTGATTCAACCTTCACCAGCAGCTCGTCGTCCGCCAGTGTGCAGGTCGTGCAGGATGGAACAACGCTTTCGCTGCAGTCAGGCGGCTCGGTGAATTTCGGCCAGGCGACGTCGCTGTCGACGCATCTCTCGACGGCTAATTCCACGCCGACCGCTCCAACCGGCTTCGTTACCTTCTTCGATGGAAACAATGCGATCGGCACCCCGCAGGCTCTCGATGCAAGCGGCAACGCAGCCTTGAGCATCGTGCTCGCTCCGGGAACCCACACCATCACCGCCAAATACAGTGGCGATGGGAATTTCTTCGCGGCGACCAGCGCCTCGGTCTCGCAGACTGTGAACGTCGAGCCGACGACGGCAACGCTCACCGGCGGGGGAGTGAGTAACTTCGGTCAGCCGGTGTCGTTCACCGTCGCGATCGCCTTTACAGATCCTGAATCGACGAAGCCGACCGGCTTTGTCAGCTTCGTCGATGGCAGTACCACGCTGGCTACAGTCGCCCTGGACGCGACCGGCCATGCCAGCGCGCTGCTGACGCCGGGCGTCGGCAGTCATTCGATCACGGCCGTCTACCTCGGCGACGGAAACTTCGCCCGAAGCACGTCCAATGCTGTTGCACAGGTGGTCAATCCGGAGCCGACGACGCTGGCTTTGGCCGCGTCGGGGACTCAGACTGTCACGTTCACCGCGACGTTGAGCTTCCCGGACAATGAGAGCATTCGTCCGACCGGCACCGTCACGTTCCTTGATGGATCAACCGTTCTGGGATCGAGTGCAGTCGATGCAACCGGCCGCGCCTTCTTCTCGACCAGCACGCTCTCGGCGGGCAGCCATACCATCACCGCCCAATTCAGCGGCGACGGAAACTATGCCGCCAGCGCTTCTGCGCCATTCACTGAAGTGATCAACAAGGCCAGCAGCAGTGTTGGAATTTCGTCGTCCTCGGCGACCGCCAACTTCGGTACCGCGGTCACTTTTACCGCAACCGTGACGCCTTCTTCCGCGACCGGCGCCGTCACCTTCGCCGATGGTTCGACCGTCCTCGGCACTGCGACCGTAACGGCGGGCAAAGCCACATTCACAACTTCGGCGCTGTCGCTCGGATCGCATTCGATCACCGCAACCTACAGCGGCGATGCGACTTTTGCCGGCAGCGCATCAGCGGCTTTGGCGCAGGTCATCAAGCTCGCTGCTCCAGCCGCCACGAAGACAACCTTGGCTGCGTCAAGCAATGCTGTCGTGCTCGGGCAGAACGTCACCTTCACCGCTACCGTCGCTTCCGTGCCCGGGATCACTCCCACCGGCACCGTCACGTTCCGCGATGGCAGCACGCTGCTCGGCAGCTCACCGGTCTCTGGAGGCTCGGCGAGCTTCACGACCCCGGCCTTTGCGCTTGGCGCCAACTCCATCACCGCCACCTATAGCGGCGACACCAACGACCAGGGCAGCACGTCGGCCGCGGTTTCTATCTCTGTTACTGCGCCGTCGACTGGACCAATTAGTTCCGGCCAGACGCTTTCGCAGAACTTCTGGAATAAGGTCAATGGCTTGAGCCTACTGCTGAGCTTCAACGGCTCTGTCTTCTCGACGAGCCTGGGCAATTGGCTGGCCAGCAGCTTCCCGAATCTCTTTGGTGTGCATTCGCAATACTTCAACTTCACTGGCGCGTCGAATCTCACAGTGGCCATCGATGTGCAACTGGCTTCGTTCTTCGCGCCCAACGCCTGGGTGGACATGCTCAGCGTTGCGCTTGACGTCTATGCCACGTCCACCACGCTCGGCGGCGCGACAGCGGCCGCTTATGGTTTCCAGACCAGCGCCGGCGGATTGGGTGGCGCGACTGTGAACGTCGGCCAGAGCGGCAGCGCCTTTGGTGTTGCCAACAACTCAACCCAGACGGTGCTCGACCTGCTGGACGATGCCAACAACCGTTCGCCCAACGGCGTGCTCTTTGGCGGATCGAATCAGGCGCGCAACCAGGCGGATAACGTCTTCAACTCGATCCTGAAAGCCGGCAAATAATCGGACGTTAGAAGTCCTGAGCTTAGAGCTGCAACAGGCGTTACAGTCGCCCCATATTCCGCCCGATGAGGGGGGATATGAGCAGCGGCTTTCCCGACGAGTTTCCGTTCAATCGGCGGTATGACCGCCAGCCATCTCAGGCGCAGGCCCAGCAGGTCGAAGTCAGTGAGGCTTCGGACGCTGCGGAGGACGAGGAGCTTTCAGAAGCGCCAACGATTGCTTGTGCCGCAGATGCAGCGAATCTGGCTGCGGTTGAGCTAGCGCCGACTCCTAGAGTTGCAGTACAATCCGCTCCTGGCATTGAACGCCGCAGATCTGTGCGTCAAACGCTTGTCGCCCGTGCCACCATTCGGCCCGAGACGAATTTCGCTGGCATCGGCCCCATGGCTGCCGGTTATCTCAGCAACATCTCCCTCAAAGGCGTCGGCCTTCATACACGCAGGCCGCTGGTCGTGGGGGAGCGCTATCTGCTGAAGCTGGAAGTTGGCCCGATGCGATGGCAGAGCCGCGTCAAGGTCGTCACCTGCCAGCCTCATGCCAGTGGGACCTATGACGTAGGAGCTGAGTTCATCGCTAACGAACTGCAGGTCCGAGCCCCACGCGACCTCGCTGCCTGAAGTATCAATCCTACAAAAGAAAGATCGCCGGAAGACTTAACGTTTCCCGGCGATCTCTCCATTTGGTCCTGATCGCAATTACCACTGCGATGTCTGAGCGGGCGACTGACGGAATTGCGTCGAGTCGCTCGAATCCATTTGCTCACGAATGTCCAGCCGATTGATGATCTGGCAGACGCCCGGCACCTTCGCGACGCCCGCCAGCAGCCGGTCGACTTGAGTGCGTTCCACTGGCCCCGCGAGCGTAACGCAGCCGTCACATTCTGCAACGACGTTGACCAGCCGCGAATGCGTCAGCAGATGGGCGATCTCTGATTTAACGCGGTTGGTCAAATCCTCGGCCGTTTCACTTGCCCGAGACATCGCTTGTTTCGCGCGACCGCTCATTCCGCCGAACCACTGTCGCAGGCCCTGGCCAGTGGCGAGCATGGCTTTGCCGGTGTGGCGAACGAAATTCGAAATTCCCTCTTCGCACTCGGCTCGGCGTTGTGGGCCGCGCTCCGGATCGAAGAAGTACATCGTGGTTGCGCCGATGACGCAGCAGGTGAGCGCGGTTCCAACCACCGAGGTCGCGCCAAAGCCTTCAGGCTCGCCGATGTGTTGAATGCGGCGCACCGATTTCTTCGCGAGCTTTTGTGCGCTGCGAGCCGTGCTACGGGCGCGCTTCGAAAAGTAGGGGAGGTAGCTCATCGCAGCATCCGCCGCATGGCTGCCCCAATCGCGAGCGCGATCGATCAGATGGCTGCCGCGATCGCGCAACGTGGAACTATCAGCGTAATCCGATGCGCTATCGGCGACGTCCTGGGCGCCGCCATAGGCTTTGGCAATCAAACGACGGGCCGTATCGCCCCATGATGAAGCGGTGTCGCCATAACGGGATGAATAATCACTTGCACGATCCATCAGATCGGAAGCGCGACCGCCTAAGCTCGACGCAAGTCGGCGTGCCCGCTTCGCGGCAGCCGAACCATAATCGCTCGCATCGTCCATCGCGTCGGACGCACGGCTGCGATAACTGCTGATTCGATCACTGATGCTATCGCTGACATCCGAGGCGGCATCGCGCAACTGTCCCCAACCTTGATTGACCGTTTCACCCGCCGTTTCCCAGGCCTGATTCGCAGCCTTGGCGGCTCTCCGCCGGCGTGCTTCGCCCGATTCCGGATCCAGCATGTACATCGCGGCAGCGCCGAGCAGGGCTCCGCCCAGAAGGAATAATGTGTCCTGTGTTTTGTGGCTACCCATTGCGAGTCTCCTTTTTTGCTCAAGCTCCAATTACTTCAATTGCCGCTGCCGCTGGTCCATTGGCCGCGTCCGACTGGCGGACTTGAAAGGGGCAATTCGTCCGCATCAGCCCGAGAAACGCAGGCCAGCCCAGTCGCTGGCCGCAACTGGCATACGAAGGAGATCAATGCAAAAGCGGTGCCGACAATATCTTGCTGGGCACCCAATGAGCGGCTCATTTTCTTGTCGGATCAGATGTGGATCTGCCGCTTTTCCACCGCCATGGCGGCTTCTTTAACCGCCTCGGGCAGCGTGGGATGGGCATGGTTCATGCGCGCCAGGTCTTCTGTGCTGGCAGCCATTTCCATTGCCGCCACGCATTCGGCAATCATGTCCGAGGCATGGGCCGCCAGGATCTGGACGCCCAGCAGCCTGTCGGTCTTAGCATCGCCGACGACTTTCACCATGCCCTCGATGTCATCCATGGACTTGGCTCGCCCATTGGCGAGCATCGGGAATTTACCAACCTTTACCTCTCGCCCCTGGCGTTTGGCGTCGGCTTCCGTCAGTCCGACTTGGGCCAGTTCCGGGTGCGTGTAGACCACGCCGGGCACAGTCGAATAGCTGACGTGGCCCGCCTGACCGGCCATCAATTCGACGGCGGCGATGCCTTCCTCTTCAGCTTTGTGCGCCAGCATCAGCCCGCCGACGACATCACCGATGGCCCAGATGCCGGGGATGTTGGTCTTGAAATGCTCGTCGATTTTGACAAAGCCTTTGGCATCGAGTTGCACCCCAGCTTCTTTGAGTCCCAGCCCATCCGTGACTGGTCGTCGGCCCGTCGCCACCAGCACCTTGTCGGCCACTTCGACGCCGGTCTTGTCGCCGCTCTTCCAGGTCACGTGGACTTTGCCGTCTTTCACTTCCGCCTTCTGGGCGGCGGTCCCGAACTGGAAGGTGACTCCTTGTTTCTCCATCAGTTTCTGAAGCATCGCGCACAGCTCCGCATCCATCAGCGGCAGCACACTCTGCGTGAATTCCAGGAAATGTACTTTGGATCCCAATCGATTCCAGACCGAGCCGAGCTCCAGGCCGATGTAACCCGCGCCGATCACCAGCAGCTTTTCCGGCACCGGATCAAATGCGAGTGCTTCGGTTGAGCCGACAATGTTCTTCCCGTCGTAAGGAATTCCCGGAAGCTCCACCGGCGCGCTGCCCGTCGCGATGAGAATGCGCTTGGTATTGAGCGTGCGCGTCTCAGTGTTCGATTTCACTTCCACTGACGTCGGCGAAAGAACCTTGCCCGTTCCGATGATCCCATCGACCTTGTTCTTCTTGAAAAGGAAGCCGACGCCGCCGGTGAGCTGGCGGACGACTTGATCCTTTCGCGCCAGCATCATCTTCAAGTCGAGCGAAATCTGGCCGATGTTGATGCCATGATGGCTCAGCTTGTTGCGAGCCTCCCAGTAGTGGTAGCTGGATTCGAGCAGCGCCTTGCTGGGGATGCAGCCGACGTTCAGGCAGGTTCCGCCGAAGTATTGTCGATCGACGCACGCCACGCGCATGCCAAGCTGCGCTGCGCGGATGGCGGCAACGTATCCGCCGGGGCCGGCGCCGATGACCACGAGGTCGTAATTCGCTGGTGAAGTTGCGGTTTCGCTCATAGGGCAGGGGATTGTAGGGAAGGCGGTGCAAACGAGCTATGGCTTGACATGCGGATGATTCGAGCGCCTCTGGGTCCCGCGATTCCCGCGCTGTTCTCGTCCGATAACTGCGCGGATTGACCGGATTTCCCGGACCGACCGCGCCATATCAGATTCCCGGCTTATGAATTTCCCGGACTCGCCCAAACCTGCCTGAATTTACGCAAGAAGGCGGCTTTGCGTGGCCGATGGGGAAAGTGTGCACCGCCCCCAGGAGGGTTTGGGAAAGTATGCCGCGGAGCGGCCGGTCACGGAAATGCAATTTTTTGCCACCGGAGGCCGCATGAATCGCACCGCAATGATGTCGCTCGTTTCCCTCGCCGCCGAGATGGGCGTGTTCTTCGCCGCCGCTGGCGCCCTGGCCGCAGGCGTGCTCCAGCTCCGATAATATCGCAATATGAGTTAGCACTTTTTCCTGCCGACTCCTTTGAACAAAGAATGCCCGGCTCCGATGGTGTGAGCCGGGCATTTTGCATTTGTAAGACTTCAACAAAGCGAGATTGGCTTATCGACGATCACCATGCCCGCCGCCGCTATGTCCACTGCCACCACTGCGGCCGCCGCCGCGCGACCCAAAGTGGCCGCCGCCGTGTGATTCGAAGTGGCCTCCGCCACCGAAATGGCCGCCACGGAAGTCTCGTTCACGCCCTTCATGAAACTCGCGCCCTTCATGGAACCAGTGACCGTCGTGATCGTGCCAGTAGTAATAGGGGCCGTCGTAATAGCCTTCGTAGTAATAGGGGCCCATGTCGACGTAGGGTCCATCATCGTAGTAGGTATATCCGTAGCCGTAGCCGGGCTCGACATCCAGATCACATCCCCATAAGCCGATCAGCGAAACCCCCACGAGTCCGATCATGATTCTTCGAGCCATCGCTTTCATCGTGCCTCCGGTTCGTTTGACTCCCATCCATTGGATTGTAGGTGCAAACCGGAAGCCATAGCGACTCTGCGCTAGCTGTGTAGCTCCACCGCATAACTCTTTAGCGCGTCTTTAAATAAGGGCGAAGGTTTATCTGGAGAGGTCAGGCCTGGAACTCGCGTCGCACGTAATCATCTGCCTGAGCTTGGTGTGATCGTTATGCGTGTCCCCGCCGGTGGAAAGGAAGAATCCCGCGCCGTCCGGGCCGGCATCGATGTTCGTCGCGGGGTTTGAGTCGCCGGTGAATCGAGCCTGGGTCAGGCTAACCCATTGGCCATCCTCGCGCCGAACCCATCCGCCGCCGAACCGCGCGCGATGGACTTGAGTGGCTGAGATGCGATTCCGCCTGAAGTCTTCGACGAATGAGTAATAGCCGCCGAGGGGTTTGCCGCTGAGCGTTTCGAACGTCGCCAGGTGCTTCCACTCTTTTTGATCGGCAGGCCGGAAGTAGGCGGCATACGCAGTCGAGTCGCCATTCTTTTTGGCTTCAATCAGAAACTGGCAAGTCTGTCCGATCTTCCAATCGTAATCGTATTGGCATTGCGCGCCGGTGCCTTCGCCGCCGAAGCGCTTGATGCGCACGCCTTCGCCTTGCGCGATGACCTTCACCTGCCGATCGGCAGCAACCGCTTTCGGATCATTCTGCCGACCCGGATCCCACACGGAAAACAGGACGACTTTCTTTCCGTTCCCCAGTTCCTGGATCCCGAAATAGCCGTGATTGAACCCGCAGGCCATGAAGTAGCTGCCCGCCACCGACTTCTCGACCGTCACCTGGTTGAAGAAGGCCGTCCCTGCTGGCGCCGAATACCAGAGATGCACCGATCGGCAAGCCCGCTGCTGCGGCTCCTGGGCTACCGCGAGCGCAGCCGCGGCGACCATGAGAAAAACATGGATTCCAATGGTTCGATACATTGATCCCCATTCTTTCCAAACCCCGCCTCGCCCGGATAAATTCATATTAACCGCAGATGAACGCAGATGAACGCAGATCAATCAAAACCGATTGACGATTCGCTTGACCTCGATCTGCGACTTCGCAAAGTTGATCAAGAGGCAAACTTTGATGCCGGTCGCTTTCAGGTAGTTCAGGCACTGAGCCATGTGAATTTCATCAAACGATTTTACAGCCTTTAGCTCGATGATGACCGATCCTTCGACCAATAGGTCGGCGTAATAGTCGCCGACAACTTCCCCGCGCCACAAAACCGGGATCGGGTGCTGCTGAAGAACTGAGAATCCAGCCCGTTGCAGATCGACTCGCAACGCGTTTTCGTAAACCTTCTCTAAAAAGCCACATCCCAACCCATTGGCTACTTCGTACGCACAACCAATGATCCGTTCCGTAATCTCGTTCAGCCTATCCTCATCCACGTGCGAGTGCATCCCGGGCTCCATTATGCAAAACGACTTGATTTAACCGCAGATGCACGCAGATAAACGCAGATCAGAATCAAATTCAGACCAATTTAGAGCGACTTTCCCCGCACGCACATTCCGGGCGTTTTCTTATCTGCGTTCATCTGCGTTTATCTGCGGTTAATTCTTCTTTGCGAATAATTAGCTCGGCGGCAGCGCCACGGCGGCCGGCGCATCCAGACTGCGCTTCCGCTTCACCGGCGCGCCATCGCCTTCATCCCCTTTGCCGATCTGCATGCCCCGCGCCATCGCGATTACGCCGGTGCGCGCCAGCGAAGTAATGCCATACGGCTTCACCAGCTCAATAAACGCTTCTATTTTTGTTTCCGTCCCGGCAATCTCCACGATCATACTCTGCTCGGAAACATCGACGACCTTGCCGCGGAAGAGATTGACGATCTCGATCACTTCGCCGCGCTTCTCCGGCCCTGCGCTCACCGCCACCAGCGCCAGGTCCCGCTCGATGTAAGCGGTCGATTTGAAATCGCACACATTCACCACCGGCACCAGCTTGGCCAGTTGCTTGCGCACCTGATCCAGCGTGTTAGCATCGCCGCTGACGACGATCGTCATCCGCGACAGCTCCGGATCTTCCGTTCTGCCGACGACCAGCGAATCGATATTGAATCCCCGGGCCGCGAACATCCCCGCCACGTTCGCCAGGACGCCCGGCTCATTGGTCACCAGTGCCGAAATCACATGCCGCATATCTGCTCCGCAAAAACGCGAAGTGTAAGAGAATTCTGGAAAAAGGAAACGCTCGCCAACCACCCCGGCCCGCGATCGCGTGTTCGCGATGCAACGCCGCCCGCCCTGAGCTTGTCGAAGGGGTGCAACGCCGTGCAACCAAATGCAACATTTTTTGCAACATTAAGGGAGGTTGCACCATTCAAGAGGTCAGAAACTGGAAGACTAGAATCTAGATTATCCCAACCGTCTGGAGGCGTCCCGCGTCCGCAAACGTGTCTTGTTTCCAGTCTCGTTTGTGGTCTCTAGCACACAATGTCTCAAAATGTCACAAAAGGATGCGCTTTTCGAGAAAATGGGTGACATTTGACTGCAACTCCGAATCTAAACCGTTCCACGGTATCACCTTACGACTATTTCAGGCGATGTCACACGTGTGACATTCCGGGACATCCAGTGACATGGAGTGACATTCGTGTCACGTGCGACTTCGTCGCAAACTGGAGGGCGTCGCTCCTCTGAACGCTGTAGGGTTAATGTCGCGTAATCGCGTCCTGTGCCGGTTAGCCGCATCGCATGCGATGCGCGTTCGAGCCCGCGCGCGGCGCGCGACACATGCGCGCCGCGCGCTATGGTTAGGCGGCTTACCAACCGCAATCCGTTGACCATACAGGGCTTGCGATCTTGCCCCGCGCGCGGCGCGCGAGGCTCGCGCGACACCCGCGCCGCGCTACAATTGTCAAACGATTTTTCATTTTTATGCATTGCTCGTTCTCCGAGGAGTAACCGCGCGATGTCACATTTGTGAGATTTGGTGACTTGCCCCGGGGTTGTCGACCCAAAGCGTCCGCATGCGCACCGAAACTGGAGGGCGTCGCTCCCGCGACGCCGCGAAGGGGTGACAGCGCCCGACAAGCCGGGCGGCTAAACTGCGCTCTAAACTTGCGAGCGGAGCGCGCTTTTGCGCGCCGGATGTCACTGCCTCTGCCCGAATTGCCATCGACACCTCCATATTACGCAAGCATCTCCTGCAAGCCGTATACCATACACATTACGAACATGGTAAATTATTTGTTTTTGATTCCCGACCGTTCGAGCACGAGGCGTAAGGGGTGGCCGGGGCGCAGGTAAAGGTCCGCGCGGAGCGTCTTGGAAAATGAATTCAATCACAGCGCCCGCGGCGCAACCGCTCACAAACCGCGACAAAAGTTGAGAAGTGCCCGATCAAACCTGCAGAGTTGACATGAACGCAAGAGGCCCTCAAAGCGCAGACGTCCCGCTTTCGATCCCCAGATATCACCGGGGAGGACCCAGAGCCACGCAGAGCTAGTTTCCAGTTTCTAACCGCCCAGAACACGATCTATCTCGCCCTTCGCGTGGCGCATGCTGGCTGCTAACTTAAGAGCTCTTAACAAAATACCTCGCCGGCAATGCTTGCGTCTGGAGCCGATGGATTTTCGTCGCTTCCCTTCGCAGTTTTCCGCCAACACCGTTCGCCGAATCTAAGACAAGATGATTTTTCGGTCCCTGACCCCTTCCAGGCCGCCTGACCCTTTCAGGCCTCGTGTGGGCCAACCAATGCTGGATTCAAAGCTCGCGATTCCTATCGCACGCAGGGTTGATTATTTCGTCGATTGCCGACAAATTACTTTTCCACATCGCGTTCGCAGGATCTCGGGCCACGAGCTGCTGTAAAGTGGCCTGCGCCTGCTTCAGACTCTGCAATGCCGAACCTTGATCCCCATTGTAGAGCGAAACAATTCCGAAAATGCTCCGGGACACTGCGACATCGTGCTGCCATCCAAGGTTATTCAGGTCGAGCGCTGCCAGACGCTCAGCGATAGCTAAAGCCTTTCGGTATGCATCCAGTGCTCCGTTGAGATCCCCCTGCACCCCCAGCACGTATCCGACATTTTCGTGGCTAACCGACACGTCGCGTTGCCATTCGGCGTTGAGCGGGTCGAGCGCTGATAGGCGTTCGGCTATGGCCAGCCCCTTGCGAAAAGCGTCCAGAGCCTTGCTCCTGTCCCCTTGCGCCCTCAGCACGTCCCCGATATTGTTGTGGCTCACCGACAGGTGGCGTTGCCACTGGGTGTTTTGCGGGTCGAGCGCTGTTAGGCGTTCGGCTATGGCCAGTGCCTTGCGATAAGCATCTAAAGCTTTGCTCTCATCCCCTTGCGCCTTCAGCACGTTGCCGATCTTGCTGTGGCTCACCGACAGATCGTGTTGCCATTCAGTGTTATTCTTGTCGAGCGCTGCCAAACGCTCGGCGATAGCCAGATCCTTTCGGTATGCATCAAGTGCCCCGCCGGCATCCCCTTGCTCCCTCAACACGTCGCCGATCTTGTGGTGGCTCACCGACAGGTCGCGTTGCCACTCGGTGTTTTGCGGGTCGAGCGCTGATAGGCGTTCGGCTATGGCCAACGTCCTGCGATAAGCATCTAGAGCTTTGTTCTCATCCCCTTGCTCCCTCAACACATCCCCGACCTTGTTGTGGCTCACCGACAGGTCGCGTTGCCATCCGGTGTTTTGCGGGTCGAGCGCTGATAGGCGTTCGGCTATGGCCAGCGCCTTGCGGTAAGCGTCCAGAGCCTTGTTCCCGTCCCCTTGCGCCCTCAACATGTCCCCGATATTGTTGTGGCTCACCGACAGGTCGTGTTGGCACTCAGTGTTATTCTTGTCGAGCGCTGCCAGGCGCTCAGCGATGGCAAGATCCTTTCGGTATGCATCAAGTGCTCCGCTGGCATCCCCTTGCGCCCTCAATATGTTGCCGATCTTGCTGTGGCTCACCGACAGGTCGTGTTGCCATCCGGTATTATTCGGGTCGAGTGCTGCCAGGCGCTTCCGGATTGCTAAGGCCTTCCGATATGCATCTAGAGCATTGCTCACATCCCCCCGCGCCCTCAACACATCCCCGAGCTTGTTGTGGCTTACCGACAGGTCACGTAGCGTCTCCGGGCAGCCAGGATTGCTCTTTACGGCGTCATTGAGAAACGAATGCGCTCGGGTGAAGCGAACAGCCGCTTGGCTGGAGTCGCCCGCTACAACCAACAGGTCGCCCGACATGATCAAAGCCGCGACATCATCCGGCAAGAAGTGGAGGATTTCTTCGGTAAGCTGGCGAGCCCTATTGCTGTCTCCTCGGACTATTGCGATACCTGCCAGCTCCCTGCAAATCTTCACATATTCGACGGCATCCTGGCGAATGGCTGATCCTCGGCGCGCGCGCTCCTTCTCAAGGAGGGCCTCTAGCTTGGCCGTTTCTCCTGAGCGGCGGACTTCCTCAATTGCTGCAGAAGCGTCGGCGCGGCCGCTGGCGGTTAGACGCTCTCCACGGACGAGGGCAGCTTGCACCGCTTGGCGTACCTGGGGATTCGTGCGCACCAGCTCCGCCACAGACTGCGGCGATGGTATAGATGGCTGATCGAACTTGCTCTGAAGGTGGTCATAGATCTTTTTGACAAGATCATTCGTTTGCCGCTGCTCCGACAGCGCAGTCGCTTGTGCATGCTGAATGCCTTTCATCCCCTCGTGAACGTCATCAAGCACCACCGAAATGTCCGATAGATAAATCCGAACGCCCTCCTGGAATTCCCGAATGTCCAACCCAAGGTTTCGCGCTGTGACATCAGTCGCCGCCTTGAACGCCTCGGCAAACGGGAGACCCTGCTCAAGCTTCTGACGCAGATCGATGTTTTGCCCGAGGAGTTCATCCAGCAATCCTCGCATGTTCTGCGAGTCAATTGTCGCCTTCTTGATTTCACCGAGCATCCTGTGAAGTTCACGGAAAGCTTCCTCGGCCTCGTTTTTGGAACAGTGGTTCCGACGACATTGCAACAGACAGCCGCCGACTAAAACGACACCCCAGGCAAGCGGTCCGCCCGCTAACCGAGCGAAAGCAGACACGGCTGCAGGAAGGGTCCCCGAGTGCGCAAGATGCTCGGTAACACCCTCGATGAGTTTCATCAAGGAGTCGGTGACGCCCACAGCGCCGAGATGCTTCAGCAATTCGACGCCACCCTCACCGATTATGGATTCGCGTTTAGCCAAGGTCAGGATCAGAAGCGGTTCGAAAATGTGAGAAACTGACTGTCAAATTGTACGCATGCAAATCCATTTCGGAAAATCACCAGTCCGTCTGAACGAACACCAGTGGCCTGGGAAGTCGCTTCATCGAAAAGTCGATTTGGTCGTCTCGAATAGCATTCGCCCGTAAGGGACAAGGACGCGGTGACGGATTTCGAGTTTTCGTGTTGGAACGCCGCGGCCCTCCTGTCCACGCCGGGGCTAAGTCGGCGTCGGAGACCGCCGCTTCGCAGATGTTTCCTGTCGCCGCGCCGCCCCGAATCGGGCTCACCCTTATACACAACTTTCGCGGTCCCCGGGCTTGGGGTAGGCTCTGTTTTTTTGGCGATGGATCGCCGGGGTGAACATGGATGTTGAGAACCGTTCGACGGCCCTGAGCCTCAGCAG